>Ga0265297_10000624_pt1 | contig 101261 bp, 83 predicted proteins | sample Munlanlwell13791_FD_192502 | JGI IMG/M metagenome (GOLD analysis project Ga0265297, IMG submission 192502) | Leachate microbial communities from a municipal landfill in Southern Ontario, Canada - Leachate well 137-91 | ecosystem: Engineered > Solid waste > Landfill > Unclassified | place...
TACCCCGTCTAAACACCCACCCGACAAAGTCAGGCAGATGTGGGTATTCTCATTAGGGTGAACACTATTTTTCATGTTCACCGTCCACTTTTTTCCATTGATTACCTGTGAAATCAAAATAAACACCATTCTCTTCAGTTAACAAGCAGAATTGCACCTGGTAATGCACTAAAGGTGATGGTACTGATTTCTAGAAAGCTACTACCAATTTGTTAGAATTCCGAACAGGTTTTGAATGCTCGAATTCGGCCAACAAGAGTCCCTCGCTAATTTCTAGTGAACGGCTGAATATCAATTAAAAGCAGTCATTCAGTGAAAGTCCGCAATCCACTGCTATGAGGCTCTAAGCGATATTTGCCTAGCGAACGTACGTAGACATTGCTCTGACACCGGAGACAAATGTCGACATAACTTATGGTCTAGGTAAAAGCTTACAAAAAAATCAGCTTTGGCTGGCATACAGCGGTCATTTATTGAGTCACAATGATGCCATGTATCATATGTTGGATTATGACGGGCTTCTCAAGTTGACATCTTATGGCAAATACCGGTCATAAGATTTGAGTAGTTGAGCGGAACTACGCTCAAGCAAGAGAATCATGTCTGTAGGGATTTGCACTCGAACAATACAGCAGAATGATTTTAAGAAGGTGGCTTCGCTTAGCGGCGAGTTCGTTCCTGCAGCGTGTGCCAACCAGCTGCATCGTGAAATGCCATTCGCCAGATGATCAAATTATTGGCATTTATTTATAAGCACTACCTTAACACACATCATCGTACAACTTTTTAGGGCCAACCCATGCTCCCAAACCCAGCTAATCGCCTCTCAAACCTGAATTTCGCCCCGATTGCGGCCTTTGGTGCGCTGTGCGTCATCCTGATAACCGCCTGTACCGCAAGCCTTAACGGCTCGACCTCTCAGCCTAGCGCGGTGCAGACAGTGACCACACTCAGCTCTTCGCCTAGCGTTGCAGAGCTTTTCGTCCATTCCGGTCTGCCTGAAGCGCCGGTGCCCATCGGCGGTACCCCCAGCGAGTCTGATAACCGCGCGTTTGCTGAGGCCTTAAAGCAGTTTGCCGCCCTTTCCTCTGCGGATGACATGAGCGCATTGGCAGCTTATCTTGAAGCCTATCCTCAAAGTCCCTGGCGCATTTCCGTGCTCACCAATTTAGGGCTCATGCACTACAACTCGGCACGCTTTAGCTCGGCGCTTGCCGCTTTCAATGCTGCATGGAACGAAGGCAAACGGATCGATGCTACCGGCCCCGGCAAGGCCGTGGTGGATCGCGCTTTGGGCGAACTGGTGCGGATGCATGCACGGCTCGGCCACAAAGACGATCTGCGCCTGTTGTTTTTAGAAATCGAAGGCCGCCCTTTGACAGGGGCTTCGACGGAGTACATTGCCGGCGCCAAGGAAGGTTTGTGGATGATGGACAACGAGCCGGACGTCGCTTATTTATGCGGCCCCAAAGCCTTGGAAAGCATTATCGACCATACTCATCCGCAAGGCGCTAAGCGCGAGGACGTTGAGGCTGCCCGTTCAGGTCCTCAGGGCTATTCCCTGGATCAAGTTGAAGCATTGGCTAAGCAGTCGAATTTATCCTATCGCATGGTCAAGCGAGAACCCGGTGCGCACTTAGTGATGCCGTCCGTGGTGCATTGGAAATCCAACCACTATGCCGCATTGCTCGAACAACAAGGCGACCGCCTGCACATTAAAGATCCGACCTTCGGTGGCGACCTTTGGGTTAGCCGCAAATCTTTGGAGCAAGAAGCCTCTGGTTATATGTTGATTCCGGAGGGCAAGCTGACCCAGGGTTACGCCCCGGTCACTTTGGCCGAGGCGGGTAAAATCTATGGACGCGGCTACACTGGCAGCTCCGATAACAACGCCACCACGCCTGACGAGGATAAAGCCAAGCCGCCTTGCTCCACGCCGATGTGCCAGTACAACTTCCATACCTTACTGGTCAGTCTCAATATTGAAGATACGCCGGTCGGTTATGCACCGCCTGTCGGCCCATCCGTCCGTTTCACCGTTACCTACAACCAGCGGGAAGCCAACCAGCCGGCCAACTTCACCTATGCCAATTTAGGCGCCAAATGGACTTTCAACTGGCTCAGCTATCTTGAGGACGACCCTAGCTTTGCTGCCCGCGACATTAAGCGCTACGTTGCCGGCGGTGGTGCGGAAATGCACACCGGCTATAGCGCCGCCAGCCAAAGCTATGCGCCGCAGGTCACATCGCATTCGGTGCTGGTGCGTACCTCAACCGTGCCGGTGCGTTATGAATTACGCTGGCCGGATGGCAGTGTCGACATTTTTGCCCAGCCCGGCGGTGGCAGCGTTTATCCGCGAAAAGTATTTTTGACGGAAAAACGCGATGCACAAGGTAATACGGTAACCTTAAGCTACGACAGCAGCCTTCGTATTGTCCAAATCACCGACGCACTCGGGCAGAATACGGCGATCGCTTATGAAAATGGCGTCGATCCCTACAAAATTACCAAGGTCACAGACCCGTTCGGGCGCTCTGCCGCGTTTGTCTATAACAACGCCGGACAATTGACGTCCATTACCGATGTTATCGGTATCCAATCCCAACTGGCGTATGGCGCCAACCAATTTATCAATGGCTTAACTACGCCTTACGGCACCACCGCTTTTGCCTATGGCGAAAACGGCACATCCCGCTGGCTGGAAGCTACCGACAGCCAAGGCGACAAAGAGCGCCTCGAATACTTGCATGGCGCCCCCGGCATTCCTTTTAGCGAATCGGTCGTGCCGCAAGGGCTTACGCCGGTCTTCAACGCCTATATTAATGCCCGCAACAGCTTTTATTGGGATAAGCATGCGATGAAAATGGCGCCGGGCGATTACAGCAAAGCCCGCCTGACGCACTGGTTGCACGGCGTTAATTCCTCGGTCTCGGTGGCCGTTAAAGAAAGCGAAAAACAACCCTTGGAAAATCGCGTTTGGTATAGCTATCCAGGCCAAACCTGGGGCGGCGGCACTGTTCCCGGCATGCTCGAAAAGCCCAAGCAAGTCGCCCGGGTGCTCGACGACGGTTCCACGCAACTGTATCAGTACAGCTATAACGCCTTGGGCAAAGTGACCCAAGCAATTGATCCTTTAGGACGCAAGACTGTGTACGAATACAGTAGCGACGGCATCGATCTGTTGCGCATTAAGCAAAAAAACGGTATAGGCTACGATCTGCTCGCCGAACTCACCTATAACGCCCAACACCGCCCGCTGACCTATCAAGATGCCAGTGGCGCGATTACCACAATCAACTGGAACAGCGCCGGACAGTTGCTTAGCGCCACCAACGCCTTGAACGAAACCACCCGATACGAATACGATACCCAAGGCTATTTGCTTCGCGAGGTCAACCCTTTAGGCCGCACTCAGGTCAGTTACACCTATGACAATATGGGGCGCATTGCCACAGCGACGGACGACAGCGCTTATACGCTCAGCTACAATTACGATGCGATTGACCGGGTGACGCAAATTACTTATCCTGACGGCACTCACCGCACTCTCGGTTACGACAAGCTGGATCTGGTCAGTGATAGCGACCGGCTAGGCCACACCAGCCAATACCTCTACAACGGACAACGTCAGCTCGTACAAAGCACCGATGCGCTGAACCAGATAACCCGCTATACCTGGTGCGGCTGCGGCAGCTTGGCCAGCTTGACCGACCCATTAGGTCAAGCCACGACTTTTAGCCACGACGTCCAAGGTCGGCTCATCGGCAAGCGCTATGCAGACGGCCAGGGACTGGACTACTTCTATGAGAACACCACCAGCCGGCTGAAAACCAAGATTGACGGCCTGCTGCAAGAGAGCCGCTACAGCTACGCCAAAGACAACGCGCTGCTTCGCATTGTTTATGCCAACGCGCAAAACCCGACGCCTGCGCGTAATTTTCAATACGACAGCGCCTACCCCCGCCTGATTGCCTTCGATAACGGCCAAGGGCAAACCACATTAAGCTATCATCCCGTGGGCATGCCCGGTGCCGGGCGTTTGGCGAGGGAAGCCAGCCCTGATGCCTTTACCGTCGCCTATGGCTACGACGCGTTAACACGTCCATACAGCACCGCGCTGATCAAACCCGACGCCAGCCAGACGGTCAACACCATCAGCTACGATGCCCTAGGCCGCATTATCAGCAACGACACTGATCTCGGCCCGTTCCAATACCTTTATGAGGCCGACTCCACACGCCTGCAACAAACGGCTTACCCGAACAACACCCAAAGCCAAGCTACCTACTTTGATGCCTTGGGCGATTTCCGCATCAAAACCTTCAACCACGTCGACAGCCGAGGCAATTTGCTGATCGGCAATGCTTACAGCTACGACGCCACCGGCCAGATCGTCAGCTGGCAACGCTCAGGACTGGAAACCGCTCAACAAAGCTTTGCTTACGATGCCATCGGCCAATTGCTCAAAGTCACCGATGGCAGCAGCAGAGGCCGACGCGGAGCCATCCCGGCGATTCCCGCCGTGCCCGGCGGCCGGAGCCCTGCCGCAACGCCCGCTGTGCCCGCTGTGCCGCCGACGCCCGGCCACGGCGGCAGCAGTGCCGCCGCTTTTGCCTACGCCTATGACGCCGCCGGCAACCGTTCTCTGGAAACCATCGCCAGCCGCAGTACCAACGCCGCCTACAACAACGTCAACCAATTGTTGAGCAACGGCAGCGACAGCTACAGTTACGACCTGGAAGGCAATCAAAGTGAGCGGCAAAGCTCGACGCTCGGTAACCGCCGATACCTTTGGGATGCCGAGAATCGTCTGATCGCCGTCGAAGATCCTGCCAATATGACAACGAGCAGTGAGTTCGGTTATGACGCCCTGGATCGCAGAATCAGTCTTCAGGACCAAAGCAACGGTGTCCTGACCCGAGATTTACGTCTCGTCTATTGCGGCACGACACTGTGCGGCAAGCAAGACAACCTGACCGGCAGCGTCACCCGCTACTACGGCGACGGCGAAAGCCGGGACGGAGTAGGTTTTTACTATCACCGCGACCATTTAGCTTCGGTGCGCGCTGTCACCGATGCCGCAGGAAGCCTCAAAGCCGGCTATCGCTACGACCCTTACGGACGCCGTACCGTGCTGTCAGGTTCTTCAGCCGACAGCGACTTCGGCTATACCGGCCATTTCAGCCACCAGGCCAGCGGCCTTGCGCTGGCACCGTACCGGGCTTATGATGCGGACATCGGCCGATGGGTCAGCCGCGATCCGATTGCGGAAAGGGGGGGCGTTAATCTTTATGCCTATGTTCGGAATAATCCGCTTAGTTACGTTGATCCTGACGGATTAACGGCACAAGGTACCGCGAACGGAGCAGCAATTGGTGCAAGCGTAGCTGCTGCAGCATCAATTGTTGTCGATGCTGCTACTGGCGGTATAAATATTGCTGCTACACCTGCCGAAATTGCTGCGGCAACTGCTGCTGGAGCTGCTGTTGGAGATATTGTTTCTGATTTTGTTAACAATGTTTCTGATGCCTTAGATAATATCTATAATTCAAATAATGACCTAACAAGTAGTATTGGAAAAATTTCTGACGCAACTGGTTTATCTCCTCAAGAAGTTAGAGATAGAATTCATGACGCTAAAAAGAATCTACCCAAAAGTACAAAGAAAAGAAATCCAGATTGTCAGGTTGATGTAAAAACGGGTGAAATTTACCCAGAAATCCCCGGTGGAGGAGTTGGAGACTCTATCGGAAACATTTTTTGATGAATGAGCTTTTAAAATATGGTAGCTACTGAAAAAGAATCGAAAGTAACCTTACGCATTTCCAGTAGCATGCATTCGCTACTAGAAATAATCGACATTATTGGAGAAATTCCTTCAAAAGGATATGAAAAAGGAGATGTAATTAGTGCTAAGAGCTTAACGCAACGATACAGAGAAGAATCTCTTTGGTTTTTGGAGAGTGGATTGCATCAAAGCGCTACAATAGATGAGCATCTGTTAAAAGTTAGTGAGTTCATTGATACTCATTTTGATAAGTTAAAAAAACTTATCTCAATCGGCTGCGATATTACATTGTATTGCTGTTTTACAACTTATAATGGGCAAGGTGGATTTGTATTAACGAATGAGATTATTAAGAAGTTTTCTACTTTGCCCATAGATATTGTATTTGATTTATATTCGATTGATAGCTAAATCCGGAAGGAAAAAGACGGGGTCTACCATTGTATTTGTAGGTGACACCCTTGTTAAGAAATCATAATATACCTTTTGACGAGGGTGTGGCTCTTAGGGTCCGCAACTTAGGATAGCTCGGCCTTGAAATGCCGCCCTCGAAAAAGACGGGATCAGGCCTTACATTTGACACGTGAGTCATGTTGACTTAACTTTTGGTCAGTTTAATTTCATATTGGATGTACAGATGGCAAGGCCTTTAATAATTGAGTTTGTCGGGACGCTGTATCATGTGACTGCGCGAGGCAACGCTCGGGAAGATATCTATCGTGATGATGTGGATCGTCAGCAGTCTTTAATGAGGCTGCAAAATACGGTCAATCGCTATATTAGTATTGCCATGCTTATTGCTTGATGGACAATCACTACCATTTGCTGGTTGAAACCAATACCCCAACCTTGTCCAAAGGCATGAAGCTCCTCAATGGCACATATACCCAATATTTCAATTGACAGTATCACCGTGTCGGCCATGTGTTTCAAGGCCGATTCAAGGCCATACTGGTACAGAAAGATTCCCACTTGCAGGAATTGGCGCGTTACATTGCTTTGAGTCCGGTGCGTGCTCAGATGGTGCATAGTGCAAAAGAGTGGCAGTGGAGCAGTTATCGTGCAACGGCCGGATACGATGAGTAAGCTGCCGTTGGGAAATCCGAGTTGAGTGGCTCTTGTGGGTCGTTGTCTGCCTTTCACTACCAATCCTGTAAACACATTAGGTAAAGTGTGACTCGCTGACCGTGGCGCATGCCGATAACTTATTTTATTAACACTGAGTAATGATTACCTAGCTGCATTTTACAATCGCCAACTCATTCCAATGGGTTGTGTAACATTTTGACATGCGTTCGGGCTGGAACTGCCAGCTTTTATTGTTTAATCCTGTTGCGGCGATGGCTACGGATTTAGGAAACCGATGATTGATTTTATCAAAGCAGGCCATTAATTCCCGCTCCTTCGAAGACTTCAGGTTGGCAAATAAATCCGCCTGACCGGGCAGGCTATTGGGGTGAAGGCCACTTAATTGGATACCACATTTCTGGTATCGATAACCCTCCTTGTAAATGCCCTGCAATAATTGCGTGGCTGCATTGATTATCCGGCGTGTATCTAGCGTGCCTATGGCCAATTTCAAAGTGGCTGAACGCTGATATTGCGGCTCTTGGGGATTAAACGGGTTAGTCCTGATAAACACGGTTAAACGATCGGCCGTCGAATCCTGTGCTCTAAGCTTTTCCGCCGCCCGGCTGCAGAACTCGGCTAAAGCTTCGGATAATTCCTTTAAATTATCCAAAGGCCGCTTAAAACTTCGGGAACACATGATTTCTTGTTTGTCCGGCGCTATTTCAACAAGCTCCAGACAGGAAATGCCATTTAGTTCCATGATGGTTCGGGCCAAAACGACACTGTACTGCGCCTGCATGCGCTGGACGGGCTGCTGCGCCAAAGCCCAGACGGTGTCAATGCCAAGTTGCGAGAGCTGCTGACTCAGTCTTGAACCGATACCCCAGACCTCATTGACCGGTAACAGGCGCATTAACCGCTCCCGCCGTTGAGGACAGGACAAATCCACAACACCGTTGGTCTTAGGCCATTTTTTAGCGGCAAAATTTGCCAGCTTTGCTAACGTTTTCGTCGGTCCCATGCCGACGCAAACCGGAATGCCGGTATTTTTCTGAATTGATTGTTTAATAGAGAGGCCATAACCGATAGGGTCTTGTTGACAAATTCCGGTCAAATCCAAGAATGCCTCGTCAATCGAATAAATTTCGGTGCTCGGTGAAAATGTCTCTAACAATGCCATCACTCTGGTTGATATGTCGGCATATAAAGCGAAGTTTGAGGAAAACAAATGGACATCATGTTTTTTAACCAAGTCGGCTACTTGAAACAGCGGCACACCCATTTTGACACCGAGGGATTTTAAAGCCTTATTCCTAGCGATAAAGCAACCATCGTTATTACTGAGTACGCCTACCGGCTTGTCCCATAAATCCGGGCGAAATAGGCACTCGCAACTGACATAAAATGAATTACAATCGACGAGTGCGATTAGAGGCTTCATTACAGCGGATGGATGACAGTGGTCACGACACCCCAGATCACCAGCTCAAGCTCTTCGAAGATGGCAATATCGGGATAATCCGGATTTTCCGCTTTCAGTTGCCATTGGCCATGATGCCGATCCAGGCGCTTGACGGTCAGCTCGCCATTCAGCGCGCAAATGACAATTTTCCCCGGCACCGGCTCAATGGAGCGATCCACGACCAGAATATCGTTGGGATGAATGCCGGCCCCCAACATCGATTGACCTTGAGCACGGACAAAGAACGTGGCCGCAGGCTTTTGCACCAGTAGCTCATTCAAGTCCAGGGTTTTCTCGACATAATCGTCGGCAGGCGACGGAAATCCGGCCGCGACTTTGCCGACAAACAGCGGCAGTGGTATGCTGCGTACCGTTTTAGCCGGATAACGGATAGACGTTGCCGCCGAAAAGAGAAGTAATTGATCCATCATGAAACCTTTATTTTCTTGTTCTTGTTTGGTTCTCTATTCTATGTCGTTATTGATGAGCTTACAAACTATGAAAAAGGAGAATGGATGAAAGCATTAACCCGGCGGCAGCGGGAAATCTTTGATTTCCTGCGCGACAACCCTGAGGCATTTCCTCATCCGCCGACACTGGATGAGCTTTGTGCGGCGCTGGGCAGGTCCTCACGCGGCTCATTGCATAAGCATATTGCCGCGTTAATTGACGCGGGCCTGGTAGACTCTTTCGCTGGCAATAAACAGGGCGGCATCCGCCTGACCGCACAGGCACAACGCGATTACGTGGCCTGCGAGCACGCCCTGCCGTTGGTCGGCAGGATTGCGGCCGGCCAACCGATGGAAGCCCTGGAGAACATCAGTTACGTCGCCGTTCCGGACATGCTCAAAAGCGATAAGCCTTGCTACGTACTGCAGATCAAAGGCGACTCCATGGTGGAAGCCGGCATTGTTGACAGTGACTGGGTGGTCATCGAGCAGCGCAGTGTTGCCCGCAACGGGGAGATCGTGGTGGCGTTGATAGAAGGATCGGAAGCCACGTTGAAATACCTCGAGCAGTCGCCAGATAAAGTCATGTTGCTGCCCGCCAATGCCTCAATGGAAGCGATGGCTTACAGGCCTGAGCAGGTAGAAATCCAAGGGGTGTTGGTCGGGCAAATGCGCAGTTATCGCTCCCGTTAATTGAAAAACTTAACTCTGATGAGTGGCAAACCGTGAAAGCCGTTTCCAATCGAGTCAATTGTACCGATTAATTTTGAGGCCGTGAGCTGACCGAAAGGCATCGGTGCCTAACAAAATCAGGATTTGCTCGGCTATGAATATTTTTAAACGCGCCCGCACGCGCTACATTCTGCATCGTCATGCTATTGGCCATGATCTTTGGTCGGCAACGGTCGAAAAACTGGCCCTGTTGCAAGGCATGACGGCGGTTGAGAAAGCGCACTTGCGAGAGCTGAGTACGCTGTTTTTGTATGAAAAAAAGTTCTTTGGCGCTCAGGCGTTTGTGCTCACCGACGCAATGTGTTTGACCATCGCGATCCAGGCCTGCCTTCCGATACTGGGGCTTGGGCTTGGCTGTTTGTCAGGCTGGACCGAAATCATCGTTTATCCGGGGGCGTTTCGGATCAGCCGGGACGAGACTGATGAGGCCGGCGTTGTACATCATCAGGAACAGGCGCTGGTCGGCGAATCCTGGTCGCGAGGACCGCTGATCTTGTCATGGGACGAGGTGGAGTGGGATAGGCAGGAACAACAATCCGGCCGTAATGTCATTATTCATGAAATTGCCCATAAGCTGGATACGTTAAACGGCAGCGCCAATGGTTATCCGCCTCTGCATTATGGCATGGACGTCACGCAGTGGACAGCTTCGATGAGTACCGCCTATCAGTCACTGGTTCGGCGAGTTGAACATCACCATCGTGCCTGCATCAATCCTTATGCGGCAACGAATCCGGCGGAGTTTTTTGCGGTCATCAGTGAATATTTTTTTTGCGCGCCTGAAACCCTGCATACGCACTTTGCCGATGTTTACCAGCAACTTCAGCTTTATTACCGGCAGGATTCGTTGCGGCGTGTTCATGATGCGAACAACTGAAGGGTTAAGCTGTTCGGTCGTGGGTCAGTCTGGGCCAATTTCTGCCGGTCGCGATTGGCCGCTTTATGGCGATGAATGGTGCAAAGAGCCGAGACCAGCGCCCGGCCTTCGCCCGCATGATGCAAGACGCAACACGGCGGCGGTTCGATGTGATCGTTGCGTGGTCGGTAGACAGGCTGGGTCGGTCGCTGCAAGACCTAGCGTCCTTCCTCAACGAACTACATGCTCTCGGCATAGACCTTTATCTACATCAGCAAGCACCCGATACTAGTACCCCGTTGGGTCGTGCCATGCAACTATAGTTGGCCGATCTTGGCTCTCTTGACTGGCAATTTTCAACGCCTTTTTACATTCCCTAGCTCTAGGATGTCGTCCAGATGAGACACACGAGACAGCCCTCTTCCAACGCTAAATCGTCTACAGCCATGAAGCTGTAGACGATTTTCCTGTGCACTGACAAAATGGGTGACGTCTGTCTGTCTACTGGGCTCTTGTAAATTTCATTTTTTCATTTTTTCTTTTTATTTTTTCTAATGAAAATCACTAAGACAGACAGACATGATGTTGCCCTTTGCGCTGTATCGACGAGATTGTTTCCATGGATGGGTAAAAAATATATCCAGTGTAGCCATTTTTAGCTTTCCAACACTGAATGGTATAGATAGCTCAATCCTTGACGGGACTTTCATTTGGGCTCTCCGACTTAGTCACCTCCATACGTAATTCCTCAACTAGCTGCCAAAGTGAGCGAATTAGCTCATCCTTCTGCGCATGAGTGCATCGGGCAAGATTAGGCAGAGAAACTGTATCTTTATCAACTAAATACTTTCCTTTAGTCTCAATGGAAAGGTTGTCTTCCAGGTGAAAACAAACATCCTGAATCTTCTTCGAAGCCCGCTTTAGCACTTCAATGTCAAGACGATCATCACCAGCATATTCTTTAGGCATGTCGTCCACGACATGCCAATCTTTTCTGCTCAATGCCATCTTTAAAGCAGATCTGTAGGGGACGTGCAGCAAAATTGTCTGATGCTCCTTTCTACTGGTGTCGTCACGAACAAACACTTCGATATGATCTAAGAACTTTTCCCAACTGCCTTTGGCGATCATTTGGTCACGGATTGACATGCTAAAAAGATCCTTCTTCTTCCATGATTGCGCAAGTTTCTCAAGATGAAAAAGCAACCAGTGCCGCTCAAGATGGTAAGCCACGAACAGTAGCCGCTTCCCGATTCGTCCGCCAGCCTGAGGCGTCCGGTAGCTAACAGGATAGGCTCGTATGGAAATATGCTCGACCTGCCCGGTTTCTGAACCAAGCGACTGCCGTATTTCCTCATAAGCCGGCCCCTCCATATCAAGAACACGGCTTCTAAATAATCCCCTCTCTTTTGCTGAAGCCCAGGAAATGTCGGCAGTTGTTTGCTTGGCCCAGTAGCTGATCCATTGGTCCCTGTTTTTGGACGGTATGTGTTTTTGATTTGTCCAATAACGCTTCATGCTGTGAAAGATATTAACTATCTCACGGTTTGGCAGCAGGGACAGGGCCAGCAACTCGGGCACAATCAGCCGAAAGACCTTTTCGGGAGAAATCGATGACTGAGTTTTTTTTAACAAATGGAGCGCAACATATTGAGAATTTTCGGCCGGATAGCCTGGTGACTTGTCACTCATACGTTTTATAAATCAATAAAGTAATTAGAAACAGTACCTCATTATAACCACATCGGTGTTATTCGCTAGGATATCCTGGCACGGGACGCGTAAGACCATTTTTTCCCAGGACATCCATGGGTAAAAAAATCTAAAAATTTGTCATAATTTCGTCTCCCCTAGCAATCACCAGTTTATTTTTATCTTATCTTTCAAGCGCTTGTGTATTGATAACCATTTTTTTTCGAGTACACTTAAGCACGCATCAACTTGATGCATCGATGCAGCACTTACTGCTTCGATTGGACTTTTTAAAAAAAATTGGAGAAAAAATGGCCGAGCGCATGAGCGTTTCATCCTACCGGCACAATGTCGGAGAGAATTATATCGATGATTACATCCGCGCTGTTGAGAGCGCGGGAAATGCTTTATCAAGTTATGACTACCTGGCAAATATTGATCGATTTCGCCACCGGGGCAGCGGCAACCTCCTGAAAGAGAGGGCTCTTGTGCATCTTCTAGGCAGAACAATACCTAAAAATATGCCAATTGCCGAGGCACTCTACACTGAAGCATTGGGTATTCGTCAGTATGCAAGTGTAACATTCGCTCCTGGCCAATCAGCGGATGTCATTACGCAAGGGCAGTTGGAGCTTAATACCTGGGTTCCGTCAGCCATCACAGCCATCGAAGGCGACGCAACAATGTTTCTGGATTTGGTCGATCTGATCTTTGATCATGATTCAGAAGCCGTGGCGTTTTTCTTGGATGCGATTGCAGCACTGGTGCAGAAGCCTGGCGTTAAGTGGGCGTTCATGATCCTGATCATCGGGCCGCAGGGCATTGGTAAAAGTCTACTCTGCGAAATGGTTGCTGAACTGGTTGGGCATTCAAACGTAGCATTTCCAACCCATGAGGTGTTGAAAAGCCCGTTTACTGGCTGGCTCATGAATGCATATGTTGTTATCTTCCACGAACTCGACCGGATGGGCCGCGAAGTTGCAACCCGATTGAAACACTGGATCACTTCAGAAACCTTGCTGATCAACTCTAAAAATGTACCAGAATTCCATATCCGGAATTATGCAAACATTTTGGCTTGCTCCAACCACGATGACATCGCCACAATCGAGGAAGATGATCGGCGAATGTTTTCTTGGCTCAGCAAAGCTGAAAAGCAGCCGCCTGATTACTACACACGCCTTTATAACTGGTTTTTTCAGGAAGAAGGTAAATCTGTTGTGCTTGATTTTCTGCTGCGGCGCGACATTTCCAGGTTCAATCCTAATGCCGCCCCTCCCAGAACTGCATGCCGATCCAGACTGATTGAGAACGGGCGTTCAGAATGTGACAACTTTCTGCTAGATGCGCTTGAAAGACACGCACCTCCTTTTGCATCCGATCTCTGCACCGCAACTGAAATCTTGCAGTACTTGCGAGTTCAGCAAATTCGTTGCAGTGATGCTGAGATCCGCCGTTTTCTGCGTCAATATGGAGTTTCAATTGGCCAGACACGGATACGCGGCGATCGTCCTTGCCTATGGGCCGTTCGCGACCATCAACGTTGGGCGTCAGCTCAACAAGAAGAACTCGCCAATGAGTTCGCTCCAGTGTTCGAGCAGACAATGATTCTGCAAGATCAAAACACTACGCAAACCGAGAGATCGGCTCCGATGCCAATACGACTTTCAAATCGCGAGAATAATTGAAAAGCCATCATGATGAAATCTCATGACGCATCCCATCCACATCATCATTTAGTCTTAATAGAAAAATGTAGCTGTGGGACGTAATATGGGCTTTTAATTATGGAATCAACACAAACTTCCGATTCCAAGCCCAGTACACGGCAGAAATAGTATCTGCATATCTTCAATATCATGTATTCGACCGCGCGGCACCTGATTGAAATCAGAGCAGCCTATTTTCACTTATTAGTTATGTTATGGCGGCAAATCGATCTGAAGCATATCAGAATGCCGCCAATTCCACTGAAATCACTTCAGACTGATCTTTAATCTAAATCTGATCAGAACGCCATCCGTTCCAAGACGGATGGCGATTTCATCATGGTGTTCAAATCCGCAGAATTTTCCCGTCCGATCTTGGCTCCATCAGCGTCACCATCGGCGAGCGTCCGGGTAGACGCCAGACTGTGATCAGGCCGTGGGCCTCCAGACGCCGTAGTCCATCGTAGCAAGCATCCCGCGACAGACTGAAACGCGCCATCACCCGCCGCCCCAAGCGCACGCGGGGCCCGCCGCGCACGACGGCCATCCAGGCCAAAGCAATGCCCAGGTGTAACGATTTCCCCGGCACCTTGCCGACTTCGGCCAGCCAATCGTAGCGGATCGGCCGGGGCTCGTTGAATAACGTAGAAAGTAAAAGACGTTTTGTCATGAAAATTCTCCAACCATGATAAGTCAATGGATTGTTAGCTGAGGCAGGCGGCCTCCCCTGTTTTTCACCAAAGCCCCGTCCCGGATCAGCCACGCCCCCACTCTGGCCAGTTGACATTGCCTTAGCGGTACCCAGCCAAATCCATAGTCTGGAGATAATTCATCTGGTTTGACGGCCTGGAATACATCGCTCGGTTACGATAGTGCCGCTATTTTTGCGGAAGCTGGTTTTGGGCATCCGGGCCCAAGCCAGCGTCAAAAATCACGCGGCAGGTGCTTGTTCCAACGGCCCCGAACGTCCTGCTTCTCTTACCCAATACCCGGCAAGGCGTATTGGGCCGCGTTACCCACCGCCAAAACGGCCTCTGGGGGCTTGGGGTGGCCCCCGGCTCGTTTTGACCGTGGATAACACTCTCGTTTGCGCAATGACTCGACACGATGCCGGACAGCCTGCATTTTCACTACGTCAACCGCGCTCCGTTAAAACACATGCACTATCGCTACCGGATGGCTAAACAATCTCCGTTTCGCTTAAGCTCCACTTCCAAGATTATTCAGCGCCTGCAAAATAACTGAATTCCGCCAATCTCGCTTCGACGTAACAGCCTCCTTGTTCATACCTATATTATTACTATGATCCGGCTTCGGCTGGATTGAATAACCCTATCTGTCTTCAGGCAGCGGTTACCTTTTCTCATCACTTACCTTATGGAGATACTCCATGTTTCAACATGATTTAGTCCCGTTAGCGCTGGACTCTGCGAGCAAATATTTGACCGAACCGCCCACGCCCGGCGAAGTGATCGGCGGCGTGATCGGCTCAGCCTATGGCCCCTTCGGCTCGTTCATGGGTGGCACCGTAGGCCGCATGGTCGAGACGAAGCTCTTCGACTAACAGGCCGACCTCATCGAAATAACAATCAGCGTTTTCACGAGGATGACTCCTCGATCAATTGCAATCCCGCATACGCATTTAAAAAGCCCTGTCGATCTTTAGGGTCGACGGGGCTTTTCTTTTTAAGCCAATCCCAGGAGTACTCCTATGACCCAACCCGAAACCCTAACTTCCACCTCAGCCCCTCCGGCGTATCTGTCCTTAAAAGTGGGCCAAGCCGTCAAGACCGGCTCGCGCAGCCAAGGCTATGTGCATTACCGCATCCTGACCGACACGGCCCAGCAACAGCTTTACATCACCCTGATAGGCAATGACGGCGATGGCTGCTACTCGAAAGAAATCGTACCGTTCGACAAGATCGAGCAGTGCCTGCACGGCATCGACACGAGCAAACCCATTGCCTCCAAGCGATTTCAGCCGGCGTTCATCGGCAAGTCCGCCAACAATGCCGGCTTTCTGGCCGCGATTTTGCGAGCCGAATGTCTGTTAGCGCCTGCTCCGGATGCGGTGCACCAACATACGGTCCAGCCGGATTGGCCGGCCTGGAAAACCGCCTTGCTGACCTTGGCGCTTAAAGCCGAGCCTTACCAACCGGAACCGCCTAAACCGCGTATCCGTTCAACCACCCCCGTCCCGGACAGCTCTCATGACCATAAGCCATTTATCGTCCAACACAACCCAGCCGAAAGCCCAATCCCGTCAGTCAGGGCCGAGCTCGCAGCAGAAATCCTCGAAGGCACCCCCACCGCTCACGCCCCATCCGGAGCCGGACTCGATGCCGAATTGGATGATGCTGAAATGGAATGCTTACAACGAAGTGCGCTTGGCGCTGACGGCACTGGTCAGCCAGATGAAGAAGATGTAGACCTTAACAGCCCTGCGGCCACGGTCAAGCTAGCCTCCAAGAAGCCGCGCCCCGGCCAGCGAGCGCAAGCCCGCACAGCGGAGAAACGGTCATGATGGTGCTCCGTGATCCGGCCCAGCTGGCTGTGCCTTATGACTCGTTCGTTTCGGCGCTGTTGATGACCAGCTTATCAACGGTATTAGCCCAGCGCTTTCGGGATATGAGCGACGGCGATTTTTATGATCCGGAAGAACACGGCTATATCGTGATTGCCGAACCCGGCGATGACCCTAAGACCCTGGATGAAGGCACGGGCTGTCCGATCTTCAGCGATTGGTTTGGCGACAGCCGTTATCCGGATTCCGGCTTTGCGCCGTCGTTTGAATACTTGGCCGAGTATCCCTTGTGCTATGAGATGGTGTTCATCGCCAACGATAGCGGTTTTGCGGTGCTGTTGATCGTACCCAAACTGACCGGCATTGATCAGCAATTGCTCAACCTGTGCCGGGAGAATGTCGAGCAAAAAATCGCATAAAACCTAAAACCTAAAACCCATAATGCATCTACTACCCGCGCCAAGGTCAGAACTGCTGACCTTGGCGTTTTTATTTGGAGATCTCGAAAATGACCACGCAACCCCACAACCCGACGTCCGCACCCACCCCGACAACCCACATGGCCGCCGTGCAGATTGCTCTGCTGTTCAACCCCGGTCGAGTCGTTGCGACGCCCGGAGCCCTGCAAGCCATGGAGGACAACCATATCCTGTCCCTCGATCTGTTGTCCCGCCACTTGACCGGCGACTTCGGCGAACTGCCTGAAGAAGACGCAGCCGCCAATCAGCAAGCCCTTAAAGACGGTAGTCGCCTACTGTCCAGCTACCCGCTGGCGAGCGGTGCCCGGATTTGGCTGATCACGGAAGCCGACCGATCCTGCACCACTTTCCTGTTGCCGGAGGAGTATTGACTATGGAGGAGTCCGACTTTCCGACTCCGCTGGACCCCGACATTGCTCGCTGGGCCGCAGACCTAGATGCCAACGCCCGTGAGTTCTTCAACGAGCGGGCCGGTATTCGGGAATACGACGGCGGTTTGTCTCGAGCCGATGCCGAGCTGGAAGCGATGAACGATGTGCTGCACTGGCTGATCCGGCAGCCGTAGCGGAACGCCGCAAGGTTTAGCTGCCACCCACCGGAAATGCACCAGAGCGCGTCAACGACGGGCAGCGGCCTCTGTCTTGTTCTCTCTGCTCGGTTCGAGCACTGAGAGTTGATGGAAGGCCGCTGCGGTTCCACTGACCGCTGAGCCAAGGACTACTTAAACTGCTCACGACAAACCGTCCCCAGCGGCAGTCATGGCGCTTCCCATCGCTTTCACCGCGATGCTAAAACGGCCGTACCCGTCCTCAAGCTCACTGTTCCCCGCCGTGCATTATGCAAAAAAATCCTCCGCACCCGATGAACAGTCCATTGGACATCAGTCCCCTGGCGACTGAGACACTTTTCATGCCGGTCATCTTCCGGCATCCCGATCTTTTTTTTAATCCCAACCTTCGAGGTAAACCGGCCATGACCGAAAGCACTCCAAACAACCCATCCGCAACCCGTGCGCTGTTCACCAAAAAATGGATCGATCAGCTGCCGCCCAATCCGAAAGCAGCTTCGGCACGGGAGAAAGAGTACAGCGACACCCAGATTGTCGGCCTCAAATTGCTGGTCAGTAAGCAAGGCCGCAAGTTCTTTTACTTGCGATACTCCATTAACGGCCGCAAACGCGGCATCAAAATCGGCGAGTACGGTCCGATGTCATTGCTGGACGCCCGGCAGCGTTGTAACGAGCTCAAAGCATCGATCAACCGGGGCATCGATCCGCAGGAGGAAAAGAACCTGTTGCGGCAAATCCCGACCTTCGGCCAATTTGTCAGCGAACATTATTTGCCTTACGCACGGGCCAACAAGCGCAGTGTGGGCTGCGATGAGTCGAAATTGCGCATCCATTTGCTGCCGCTGCTGCAATACCGTCGGCTCGACCAGATTGCGACCCCGGAATTGCAACGCTACTTCGATCAGCTCAAAAGCACCTACAAGCCCGCCACCGTGAACCGGCATATCTCCCTGCTGAGCCGGATGCTGAAGCTGGCTGTGACCTGGGGCTTCATCGACAAGAACCCGGCGCTCGGCATTCGAAAACCGCAGGAGAACAATGAACGCCACCGCTACCTGTCCGATCAGGAAATCGTCCGTTTCCTGGAGGCGCTCAAAGAAGAACAGAATCCGGTTGCGGCCGCCGCGTTAGCCTTTCTGCTCTATACCGGCGTCAGAAAACAGGAAGCGCTTAATGCCCACTGGGAGCATGTCGACCTGCACAAGAAAGTCTGGTTCATCCCGCGCAGTAAAAATGGCAAGCTCCGGCATGTGATCCTGAACCCGATGGCCGTTGCGCTGCTGGAACAACAGCCGAAAGTCCCTGGCAATCCGTTTGTGTTCCCCGGCAAGGTGCCTGGACAACCGCTGAACAATCCGCAGAAGGCGTTCAATCGGGTGCTGAAAAAGATCGGCATCAGCAACTTCAGAATCCATGACCTTCGCCACTCGTTTGCATCCTTGGCGATTAACAATGGCGCTTCGCTATACGAGGTACAGCATTTGCTCGGCCATAGCCAGGCCAAGACCACCAGCCGCTATGCCCATCTGGGCGATGAGACCTTAAGAAGGGTTTCGGATAGTATCGCTCATAAGATTTCAGGTGCCATTGCTTGAACATCAGATAGCCTAAGCTCTAATTGAGCTTAGGCTTTTTTTGCAATCACGAAGTCACATGGACTGACGCGACGACAGTACACAATCGACCCACCCGTTGCAGTCCTTCACTCGAATTCTTTGAATGACGATAATTAGCAGTATAGCGGTCATTTGTGAGCCTGCGGCACACTTGCCACTATTGGGCGCTGAGTTTTCCAGTCATAAAATTTCATGGGTAATACTATCAACAGGATAGTGGCTGGCCGCTGGAAAAAATATAAACGCTCTCTTGTTATAAAAATGGCAAATATTGAAAGTTGTTTTCCACGTTTCCCGCTGTTGAATCTCCATTTAGATGTATAAATCAGCCGTTCGCTTATGCTCGGGCAACTTCAGAAAAAAAGACATTGAAAAAGGCGATCACGATGCAGGTTTAATTTTTAGATTATTAAATTTGTCGGCGTATTCTTGCACCTTATCTTTCATCACTATTTTCAGTGGATGAGTATTATTGATAACAGTAATCAGCCGTTCCGTAGTTAATGCGGTGCGATTATCGACAAAAGCCACTTCAATGGCTTCTTTAACCACCGCTTCAATATCTGCACCTGAAAAGCCATCGGTTTTTTCGGCTAATTTTTTCACATCAATTGTGATGCTGTTTTTGTTCCGTTTTTTTAAGTGAATGGCAAAAATGCCTTCACGTTCGTCACGAGTCGGAAAATCGACATAAAATATTTCATCAAAACGTCCTTTGCGTAATAATTCTGGTGGTAACGCAGAAATGTCGTTTGCTGTTGCTAACACAAAAACCGCACCGGTTTTATCCTGCATCCACGTTAAAAAGTAACCGAATAAGCGTGTAGCGACTTCTGAACCCGCGTTGCCGCTGCCGATACCGACAAAGGCCTTTTCCAATTCATCCACCCACAACACACAAGGGCTAACCGCTTCGGCAAGTTGTAAGGCGCGGCGCATATTAGACTCACTCTCGCCGACATATTTTCCCATTAAGGAGCCGACATCTAAGCGCAATAACGGCAGTTTAAATAACGAGGCGGTGGCTTTGGCAGTTAATGATTTACCACAGCCTGGCATTCCGACAATCATCACGCCTTTCGGATCTTCCACGCCAAACGCTCGCGCATCGGTTAAATTATGTAAGATATTGGCTTTTTGTTTCAGCCATTTTTTTAATTGCATTAAACCGCCTATGTTCTCCAGTTTTTCAACTGATGAAACCATATCGAGAATGCCAGATTTTTTGATGATTTGTTCTTTTTCATGTAACACCAACGCCACATCGTCACTGTTAATTTCACCGTCTTGCTGAAAGCCACGATACAGTAATTGAGTAATTTCATGCTCACTCAAGCCCCGAAACGCCAGCGTTAATTCCGTTAAAGATTTGGCATCAATGGTTTCACCTAGCCTGCCAATAAGATCATTAATCACAGCGCGAATTTTTTCTTCATCAGGCAAGGGTAAATCAAACAGGGTTATAAATTTTTCTAATTCGGGCGGAATACAAGCTTGCGAAGAAATTAACAGCACTGTGGCCTTGGTTTCGGAGTTGTGCAGCAGTTTATTGGCTAAGGCTTTTAAGCGTGCAATGACGAGCGGATTGTCGCGCATGGCTAAATGCGCGTCTTTGATGATTAAAAAGTGATTTGTTAAATCTTCGTTTAGCCAATCTTCCAACGTACTGGCTAAGTCGCGATAATCGGCTAACGGTTGTTTGTGATCAAAACTCACCACGCCTCGCGCCAGATTCCACTCGCAGATTTTGCGTTTGTCTTCGACGGCAAGTTGGGTAATAAGTTGGTCGGCTTGTTTTTCTTCGAAGGTGACGAGATACAACAATGGGTAGTGGGATTCGATGTGAGCGCGGATGTTGGTGTAGAGGGTTTCGGTGTTGGACATAATTTTCTCACGGTTGTTTTAATCGCTCTTGCGGTAAAGTGCCGGGGGCATCAATGTGGTTGTTTACTTGCGTGTTTTCTAACCCATTGATCTATTTTGATTGAATGGGGTTTATTGATTGGATTAGATTTCTTTGCCATTTAAAAAACGTAACCCCGCAATAGCAGTGTGTTGGGTTACGTTATTTCGCTACATTCAATGAGATAATTCGACTTAATTGGCCTAAGACTTCAGAAGAGCGTTAAGCTGTTGAACCTTTTCATAAATGGCAGTGCACTCGTCGCTCGCTTCAATATATCTATCTTGAGTTCGATCAGCCTCTTTACCTAATTCTTCCCATTTTTTCTCAGAGCCAAATAAGCTAAAGGGATCATAGGATTGATATTTATCATTTGCCTGAGACCATTCTGAAAATCGACGTTCCCTATATTCGGTAGCCCGCTCCAATTCTCTCTCCATAGAACTTAAATCATCCTTGTCGAAAGAGTCCATTATTCGAGTTTTCATTGACTCATCAAGAGATAGGTTCGTCAATAGAGCTAGACGAACATTAACATCGCCAATATTAGCCAACTCCGCTTGTTGTGCAACTTTCAGGGAAGGATTCTTTGCTAAGATTTCTCTAACGCTATTGCTATTGTCTTGAATTAAATAACTTTGCAAAGACTCAGGTAATGAAGGATTTTTTACCAACGCCCTTATAAGTTCCCAGCTATTTTTATGTGCAAATTCCTCAAACAGCTCTACCGATAAAGAAGGATTCTCAGCTAAACTCTCTATGACTTTATCTTCCTCACTGTTTGCAATTTGTTTTTGAAAATCCGTTGTTAATGAAAGATTGCGTGCCAAAGAAATTCTTACATCAATGTCACTATCCCTTATTAAAAGAGATTGGCACGCAACATCAAGCGAAGGATTATCTGCCAAAGCTGCTCTAATTTCCCAGTCTTCATCAGCCACCAAAAAAGCTTGAAGCTTAGCAACGAGCGAGAAGTTACTTGCTAATTGATGTTTCACCTGCTTATTACCTGTTGTTGCCAAGTAGTTTTGCTGTTTTTCGCTAAGTTTTGGATTAGCGGCTAATGCTTCCCGCACTGCTGGCGTGCCTGTACTGGCTAATTTTTCCTGCACTTCTTCAAGTAAAGACGGATTGCTGGCGAGGTCAACTAATACCGATTCTGCTTTATCTTGCAGAAATTTATTTTGCAGCTTTTCCAATAAATCTGGGCGAGCAGCAAGTTCGGCACGCTGGTTTTCATCACCTTCTTCAAACAATTTAAGTTGTTCTGCCTCACTTGTATCTTGGGTAGTATTGATTGATTGCTCTTCAGGCTTTTCCTTTTCTGGTTCTGCATCTCTTGTATGTTGTGATGAAGACGTTTTATAGTCTCTAATCATTTCACGAGCAGCATCTTCATCAACTTTACGATCAAATACTTCGCGTAACTTTTTGAATAACGGCACTTCATCTTGAACATCAGTGGCAAGCAATACTTCAACCGCCTCAGCTTTTTCATTCAACGAACGCGCTCGCAGCCATTTGGCTAATTTTCCTGAGCGAAACGGCTCAAGTATTTCAGGCGTTAAATTTTCTTCCAGTTGCTCTAATGAGGCGATTTTTGTTCCGTTAAGCGGTAAATCAAATTTGATGGGTCTCATGTTTTTCTCTTAAAAATAATAATTTATGCAAACAAGCCAAATGTTACCGTGTTAAACACGCCCTTTGCCATTGTTGTTGTGCCTTCATAAGCTGATTGGAGAACTTTTGCAGCCGTTTTTACAATCACTTTACCCGCATGATAGAGTGGCTCGGCGATAGCATTGCCTGCAATCCCACCGATTACCGCTCCAACAAATGCGCCCAGTGGCCCGGAAAAAGCTAGGCCCAAGGCTGCGACTTCAACCGCGCCAATAATGCCGCCCACCGCTGTGCTGGTGGTGTTACCCATTGCATCGAGGGCTTCAGTAGTGGTCATTTCACCCTTGGCACATTTGTATAAACATTTTGCGTTTTCCATTGCAACGTAAGCGATATTGGCAATTTTTCCCGCTGGTGTGTCTTGCAGGACTGTTAGCCACCCATTTTTTACCGCTACCACCAACGCTCCTGAAACTGCGACTTGTACGCCCACATTTGCCGTGCTTTTAATAGACGATTCAAAAAATTCTTGCAGGTCTTCATTAGCGGAGCGGTTTTCTTTGCCTGTCAGCGAATTCCATACCCGTCGGCCTAAAATACGTGCGCCTTGAAAACCAGCGTTAAAAGCCGCACCAATTAAGGCTTTTTTGCCGATTTCCTTGGCAATATTCATGCGATTGGCATCGTTCCATTCGTATTGTTTGGTTTCTGCCTGTTGTTGTGCCTGATTCTTCGATTCTATGTGGTAGTCGTACTCGTCCATTTCCATTTTTACGCCGTCACGTTCGTATTGGCTGTCGATTTTTAAATCGGGAAATTTTTCGCGTAGTGGTGCAACGTGTTCTTTGGTGACGATTAGTGTGGTGTTTTTGTCATAATCGTGGGATTTAATGTTTTGTATCAAACTATTCAAACCCTCCTTGTCGGGTTTATATAACTTGACTTGAATATTTTCCAGTACAGAGCCGGTTGCATCTTTAATCTGAATGTCGTGCGAATGCAGTTTGTTAGAACTTAATACTTCTGCTTTTAGTGTTGAATTTGAAGTCGTTGCATTGAGATTAAATTGATTGGCTAAATCGGCTTCGGCAATGAGACCGTGTAAATTGGAATTACCGTTAGCGATTAGATCGCCACCTGCATCCTGAGGTTTGTTAAAAATAATGTCCTTCATGGTGGTAGTCGCTTGTTCTAAGGCTTCATCAATGTCTTGTGCATATTTGCCCACATTGGCAACCCCCGCACTACTCGCGCCCTGCTCAATTTTATTCGCCAGCCATGATTCGCGGCTTTTGCCTTTGTCGAAATGCGCATATAAATCGGCTTTGGTCTTATTGTTTTTTTGTACTGTTTCAATAACCTTTAATGCCGTTTCGTGCCGTTCAGCATCATCAACCCAAATATCCGGATATTTCGCAAACTCTTGATCGAGCCACACCTCTAACGGCAAGGTATTTTTGTGACGACTGTAAGAGTGAACAAAATCAGCAATAACACCGCTAGTTTTCTGAGCGTCATCTTGGTTGTCGAATAAATCGATTGCCGCTTGATCAGCCAATTTGTCTTCGGTCGTTTCATCGAAAATGAGTCCCGTGACGCTATCGATCACAACAGGTTGGTGTAAATGTGTCATAGTGTTTGCTTCAGTTTGTTCTTCGACCAAAAACAGTCTGTTTAAATTGGAAAGTTTGATTATAAAGCACAGCGTTCGAGATACTAGAGAATTACAAGTGAATCATTAAAACATCGGCATCAGTGGTAGATGAAATAAGGATGATGTCGCCAAATTCTGGATGTTTTATACACTTGGCTGCAAGCATTCCGGCGTGGACAACCCTGTCAATTTCATCATCAATCTCGTCGGAAATTTTTGCGTATTGCTGTATTGTTAGCGGTGTTATCTTTGCTGCTTTCATTTGGGTAGCCTTCAAATAGGTCAAATGGAAGGTGATCATTGTGGGTAGGGGCCTTATTTTTGTTTATGGCATCTTTTTCTGGTTTGATATAGCTTACTCACTGCCCCTTACAAAATATGTAAGGGTCGAATTACTGTTAAAAATGAATCGGCAGCAATTCGATGTTTGTTCGCCATCAATAATGTCGAAAGTAGAAATCAAGGAGAGGTGTTTTGGCTGATCAAAAATCGCAAGCAATTGTTCAACGCCGGCTACTGGTGTTGGAGTCCATTCGCCGGTTAAGTGGCCGCTCGGAACGCTGGGTTACTGTTTCAGAAATAGTCAAAGATATAAAGGATCAAGGCTATGCCGCTGAAGTACACAACATCCGCAGAGACTTAAAATCATTACTGGAAACATATCAACAACTTGAATGTAATGACAATAGCAACCTCGCAGGTGAGCCTTTAAATGGCTTGGCTTATGGCTATCGCTGGGCTGGCAAAGACAATCAAACCAACAGCGGAATAACCTTGCCAGAAGCATTATCATTGGTCATGGTTGAACGCTATCTAAGTCAATCGTTACCCGTGTTACTTACTCGCTCTCTGAACGACATATTCAACAAGGCTCATCAGACATTGGAGTTACACAAAAAAAGCCAAGTCACCCTGTGGCCAGAAAAATTTTGTGTTATTCAGCCCGCACAACCATTGATTCCGCCAAAACTTAGCCATGAAATTTTGGTGATCGTTCATGACGCTTTATTGAACGAAAAACAGTTAAGGGTGACGTATCGAGCTACCAATCGACCCGACGCAAAAGAAAAGGAATATCGCCTGCATCCTCTAGGTTTAATACAGCGCGGCCCTGTAACTTATCTTGCGGCAATGACTAATGATTACGAAGATGTCTATCTATATGCATTACATAGAATGCAAGCTGCCGAAATATTGGAGCAAGACTGTCGTCAACACCCGGCCTTTGATTTAGCTGATTATGCCGAGAAACAGGGGCACTTTGGTACAGCTGCTACCATCCATTTTAAAGCACGGGTATGTGATCATTTGGCATTAATATTAGAAGAAACTCGTTTAAGCAAAAATCAAATAATAAGCCCGGCCAATGACTCTGGGTTCCGAGAAATTACCGCTGATGTTTCCAATACTTGGCAATTACGGTGGTGGATTTTAGGAGAATGTGATCGTATTGAAGTGCTTGCTCCTGAAGAATTGAGGATACAAATTGCTGAGTCGCTTTCAAAATGCAATCAGCAATACCTACCAAAAGAGGAAACTGTATCCTCTGTGCTGTAGTTGATTGGTTGTCGGAATTGCAGTAATCAAAACCCATGCATGACAAGCGATAAAACCTGAATGGCTAAACCAGAATTGAAAGTATCCGTGCGTGTAAACTCGACACCGTTTTTGGCTGAAAATTTTCCCGAGCTGTAAAACAGCGCGCAATATTTATCTACTGGGTAGCAATCTATCCCCTCGCAATAGTGGCTTCGGCTATGTTGGGGTATCGCTATACGCAAAATCCCATGATGCTGGCACTGATTGTTTTTGAGCCACAATTTCTAGCTATGGTGGTGCGCAATGGAGAGCTTGGTAATTTATGGCCTTGCGCATGTGGCTGTTCTCCATCATTGCGCTGCCAGCCATTCTCGTGGCCAGGATTGCTGTCAACCGTAGCGCTCGTCACAATGGGCCTGCTGGCCGGGCCTACCAGTCGTTCAAGCGGATGTCCTGCTGTGGCCGTTGCTTAACCCCAATGTTGTCGTTGAATGACTGTTATCGAACATTCACCTGCCGTTAATCTGACATTATTGATAGATCGGTTATGGCCGAACTGCGGCCTTCGCGAAAGACTGAACCCGACGTCCAGACGGTACCATAGTTTTTTGAAGTGATGCTGTGGAGCTAAGCGGTTAGTTGATAGTGGCCTGCTTTGAACGCAGGTAGATTGTCATCTCAGAACGAACATGCTCCTGTAAGTCTGATATGGAGGCTCGACTTTAACGGATGACCCAAAATTGCGAGCAAGCGCTCAGCTTGCAGCGATGAAAGTAAACTGCGCATTCGCCTGTCGCCACTACTGCAGAACCGACGGCTCGACTAGATTGCCACCACAGAATTGCAGGCTATTTCTATAAGCTTAAGAGCTCCAGCCGCTATGTGCATCTGGGCGATGAAACCTCAAGAAGGGTTTCGGATAGTATCGCTAATAAGATCTCAAACGCGATTGCCTAAAGCAAGGCAGCCTAAGCTCGGATTGAGCTTAGGCTTTTTTTTGCAATCATACAATACGGCTACAGTCCCTCATCTTCTCTAACCTGCCGCTCCGAAGCAGAAAGCTAATGTCCACCTATCAACCATTAGTTGCCTTTCGACAAAAATGGATTGAATTGTTCACAAGCGGTAAATGAAAACTTTCACTAGTGTTATCAGACTGGCAGCTATAAATCCATTTGCCTAAACTAGCCTATACTAGCGGCTATATTAAATCGTAAAATCATCAAGGAATCGCAAATGCAGACGATGGACAAAGTCGGGATTTTTGTTGACGTAGAAAACCTGACCCAATGGATAAAGCAAGATGGCTTGGAGCAATTGATCGAAGAGTTGACTTCCATGGGCGCCATCATTGTAAGAAGAGCTTACGCGAAGTGGACACTTCCTAGCCTGACACCACATCAGAACGTACTCAACCGACTTGGGTTCGAATTAATACATACATTTCACCCTATAAGTGGCAAGAATGCAGCTGACATTCAGATAGTTGTTGACGTGATGGAATATGCTTGGCGAGATCCAAATTTACGATGGATTGCGCTGGCAACGGGTGATTCTGATTTCAGTCCATTATTCAGACGGCTTCGAGAAATGGGACGACAGGTCATTGGTGCAGGACCACGCTCAGCACTTAGCGAGTCAGTTAAAAGCTCATGTTCTCGATTTATCTATCTCGAGCGAGAAAATAGTACCGAAAAAACTGACGAAGCCATTCGCGCTTCCGCATTCGATGATGCAGCAGACTTATTGGAAAAGGCACTGGGAACTTTTGATGAGCCGGCCAATTGCTCAGCTTTGAAAGCGCGCATGATGAATATTGACAGTGCTTTTGATGAAAAAAAATTGGGCTTTAAAGGATTCAACGACTTTGTAAATCAAGTGGACACTGTCGAGCTACATCAAAACGGTAAATCGTGGCTTGTCTCGTTTTCCAATGAAAAAACTTTCGGAGTTTTACCGCACGATGTAAAACCAGGGCTTACCAATGACTTCGCTCCTCAGGATTTGGTCGATCAATACCGGTCAATTTTAAGAAAAAAAGGCTGGCGCTCATTGCCATTACCAATAATCGAAGACTGTTATTTCCGGTTGTGTGAATTAGGCGCAATGACTCGTTCTGAAATGGCTGAGCTAGCAATTACCAGTAGCATCGCAACAAATCTCACTGCTGCCGACGTTAAAAAGGTTATGAGCATGATTTTTAAAGCTGGACTGATGACAAAGACTGAAAACCAGCATGGTCCAGATGGCGACGAAACTTACTGGAAAATAAACTCACTCCCAATGGAGAAGGTGTTATTTGCAATTGACCGTGCCATGGTAAGTCGATTGCTATCTGGGCTTGAGGAATTTTCTGTTCCTTTTAAGAAAGAAGGTATCTCCCCACTGCTGCTCCAGAATCAACAAAACGGGGAATTAGATACACTAATTTCAGAAGCAAGGCAGTCTTGTCGCGTTGGTGGACAAGAGTTAGCAATGATTCCCGAGACAGTTTGTGCAATCAACTAGGCACGACTTCCTGCAGGAAGAAAGCGCGCTTTTAACAAGTGGCCGGATCACCACGTGAACGCATCAACAGATTAAAGAGATTGGTATGGACCTAAAAAATGATAACGACTTGCGTAAAGCCATCAATCAAGTGCTGGCTGACCAGGGCTCAACGGCATGGATCAACAACTTAGCCGACTTCCTGGAAAAGATTCGAGCCGCCGATCTTGACACACGCGCCTCACGTGAGTTTCACCAAATGATCTGGGAGGAGAACGCGGTCAGTGATGTGGGCATGGGAACTGTGAACATCAGCGCGGCGCTCAACGATGCAGCCTTTCGGCGTTGGGTTGCAGAGGAATCTCTAAAACCACTTCCCCAAGGCAATGAGGCACAAGAAGCCCACATCAAGGACTTCTTCAACCAATTGGCGGCGCGCATCGCGCAGTTTTCCGACCGTCGCCCCCTCGTGAAGATCCTGCGCGTAATGGCTGCGTTCTTCCCGCGTCATTTCACTACCCTGGCCTCCAATAACCGCGCTATTGAATGCCACCGGGCGATGATGGACCACACTCCTAAGCTGGGCCCGGTGAAGTACCAGTTAGACATCACCCAACGCCTCGCGGAAGTGCTCGGCGAGGTGGACGACGAACCGAAAGCCTTAGCGGAACGAATGACGATACCTTGGCGGTTGTTCAGTAGCGTGCTGCAAAAGGGGTCTGAATCGGCTGCTATTGAGGAGGAGGTGTCCCCCGGACAGGTGAAGCTCAAGCCCTTGCCAGCTCTCCAGCGCCGCAAGGGACTCACCAGCATCAATGGCGGCATGGCATCCATCATCAGCGCTATCAGCTTCGTCGAGAATGGCGTTGCCAAGCAGGAGCTAATGGATCATCTACGGAGCGAGTTTCCAGACTACCGCGAAAGTTCCCTCAGTACTCTGTTCAGCATCCTCAAAAACGAATTCTTCGTCATCCAACAGGATGGAGACATGATCAGCCCCACGACCCGAGGCGCGGCGTTACTGGAGACGAACGATCCTGAAGAGCTGGTGCCAGTACTGATTACCCGCATTCTCGGATTCGACAACGCCCTGTGGCTCCTCAAACAGCAACAAACCGCCACCGGTGCTGAATTAATGGCCCTGCTGCAATCGGTTAACCCTGGCTGGACCAGCAAATTTGCGCCCAGTGCCTTGGTGAAATGGCTACGCGATTTTGGACTGATTGCCTTACAGGACCAAACCCAGTATGTTCTTACAGAGCGCGGCCAGTATTGGGCCGAGCAGATTTATTGGGAACCGGAGCATCTTGTAAAGGAAGAAGAAATTGAGGCGCTGGCACCGGTTGTTGCGGCAAGCGGCTTCGACATCGACATCGACAAGGTAAATTTTTCGAATGTGGTTGCATCAGTCCAACAGGGCTCTGCCTTTTTTGATTCTCTGATCCATCAGCTCCACTGTGGCCTCTGGTCGCACCCTCGCCGACACTTTGCAATTATGGCCGGCCTCTCCGGCTCTGGGAAGACGCTTCTGGCAAAAAGCTATGCGCAGGCCCTCATCGAGCAGTTTGATGCTAAACCAGAGACCAATCTCTTCATACAGGCAGTGCAGCCCGGCTGGTATGATCCGACGCCTCTTTTTGGCTATGTGAATCCGCTCAGTACCGGGAACTACCGGCGGCCCGCCATGCTGGACATGCTGCTACGCGCAAACCAACATCCAGAGCAACCTTTCATCATCATCCTGGATGAGATGAACCTCTCGCATCCGGAGCAATATTTCGCGCCCGTGTTGTCAGCGATGGAGTCAGGCGATGCCCTGAGGCTTCATAACGAGGGGGCTTCGTTTGACGGTGTGCCGAACCTCATACCGTACCCAACCAATGTGGCCTTCATCGGCACAGTCAATATGGATGAGACCACTCATGGGATATCTGACAAAGTGCTTGATCGCGCTTTTACCTTGGAATTCTGGGATATCAATCTGGACCATTATCCCAACTGGAATTCCCGAGGACTGGATCAATCGACCATCGAATTGATTCGCAAATGCCTTCAGGATCTTCTAGACGCGCTGTCTCCTGTGCGCCTCCATTTCGGTTGGCGCACCGTGGACGATGTTCTGGATTATGTGGGGCTAGCGAAGAAGTCGTCACCAGCCTTCGCCATCCGCAGCACCCTTGATGAGGTGATCTATGCCCGGGTGCTTCCCAAATTGCGGGGTACTGAAACGGCGCGGCTGCGAAGCGCTTTGGATAAGCTCATTAAGGCTCTCGAAAGGCACGAATTGAACAAGAGCGCCAACAAGGTCAATCAGCTCAAGATGGACTTGATCGATTCCGGAATCATGCGGTTCTGGCGCTAGCTCCCATGCTTGACGTATTTGTCCGGGACGGCGAGGTGCTGCGCAAGGTCGGGGAAGCGGTGCCCGGCCAAGTGTGCTCCGGCTTTCAGGAAAGAGGCTACTACCTATTTCAAAAGCCGAGCCGAAGTATGGCACTGTTCGTTGATGATGCACCATTGCCATCAGATGCGGATGAACTCTTCTGGGAGTGGTCACCCGGTTTCTACGCTGGTCAAGTAGTAGCCGAACTTCAAGTCCCGGGACAACACAGCATGCATCAATTCCTTCTCGACGTCAGTCCAGATCCCAATAAGGCCGGGCAGGCGCTTTTTGTTCAATACATAGAGGAAGTCGCCGATTATGCACCGGAACTCCTCCTTGGGACGGAGCCGGCTACCCAAGGCCTCTCGGGGCAGTCCTCACTGACCAGTATTTGGATTGCCTATGCACGGCTAAGGGCTATCATGCCCAGGTACATCCGTGCCATGCGAGCGGTTGTCGCCGATCCGATAACGCGTCTTTCCCATTACCGTGAAAAGCTGCTGATTCACCTTGCTCGCCATGTGGATGTCACTACCGTTCAACGACTTGCCAGTAATGCCAATCTTCTGGCGACTGTGGCGACACTTGCCAAAGGAAATGCCGCACCAGACCTTCTTCTCGACGACACAACTGTAGACGTCCCTTTTAACGAACCCACAGTGGATAACCCGGCAAACCAGCAGTTGCTACGGCAGTTACTCGACATCATCCGCCTTATCGAGTGGGTAACCATCGAACTGGAGAATTATCGCAAACGGGCATCGGAGACAGAAACTGAAGTGCTAACCCGTATCCCGCGTCGACTTCGATATTTGAAAGAGATCCGGCGAGAGTTGACCAACATTGCTCGCCATCATCCTTTCGCTAGCGTGACACCTCGGGAGCCTAGTGCGGCAGGATTGAATGCCGTATCAGGCCACCCCCATTACGCCCATGCCCACCAATTCGGAGCAAAGCTTCTTAAACGTGGTGTCTCACGGCTCGATAATGAAGAGAAGCTCTACGTCGGTCCGACATGGCAAATCTATGAGGCTTGGTGCTTTTGTGTGCTGGCGAAGTCTCTTGAAGAGGCTTTCTCCGAATATCAATGGCGAAGACATAAATCATCCGCCCATGTCGACATGTTCGCCGAAGGTATAAGTGGTGAAACGCGCATTCGACTCTACTACCAGCTCACCTCCCCTTCTATTTCCCCGTCTAAGAGTCACGGTTACTACAGTATCAGTCGCGAACGACGTCCAGACCTGCTGCTGGAAATTAAGAATGGAGAACATGTGCATTTCATTTCCCTTGATGCGAAATACAGGGCTTCCCGCCAAAGCATATTGGAGGCTATGAGCTCGGCCCACATCTATCGGGACTCGATAAAAAAAGATGAAGAACCTCCCACGTGGTCTCTCCTGCTCGTCCCTACAACTACTGCGGTGACTGACCTTGCTGCATGGGACTATCGGAAGAAATACGGTGTGGGATGTATTGAGCTTTCTTCGGTGAAAACAGCCCAGCGGTTGATTGAGAGTATTCTGACGGAGGTTCGCCTGCTTACAGTGACGCAGTAGCGTTCGCCAATACCCAATTGTGCGACGACAAGGCCACCTGCCACTATTCTCATCCTGACCCTAATTTTCTAAGAAAAGTCGCGGAAATCGATTCCAACACGCTTTCAAAACGCGATTGCCTAAAGAACAAAGCCTAAGCTCCGATTGAGCTTAGGCTTAACATCTACAAAGATAACGGATGTTCACACAACACCACTAGAGTGGCAACCTTTCAATGTTGATATCTTCGGTTCCCTGATAAATTACGGATGGTGATGAACATTTCTTTTGCGTCGACAAGTGCTCATACACTCGACTGCCGAGCCACTTGGAAACAAGCTCCTGCAAATCGGGTTTACTCATGTAATCCGTAAATAAATCCTCGTTCAGTTCCATACGCTCGATAAATAAAGACTCTAGCACTTGCCTGAATACTAGCTGAAATTTGTCCAGCGAATTGACCTCTGCAGCTTTTCTCAACGATTCATTTTGGGTAGCCGATTCGGTAATCTGGTCGAAAAATAATTGATCGGCCTCGTTCAAATCGCCGCCAAAACGCTGGTTAATAATATCGATGAGTCGAGAAAGCGAAACCTGTTCCTCTCTGACCATTCCGGTGCCCACTTCTCGAGGGCCATCGAGCGGTTTGGCATACCCATCATTGAGGCTAATAGATCCTTCACTAATCTTTTGTAAGCGATAGTATTCCAAGTCGATTTCTTCATCGAATTGATATCCGGCTCCAGTTTTTCGCTTCGGCAGCTTTAAAGCCAGATGACGTAAATAGGTAAATAGTTTTTCAAGGTCGCTGTCCTGATAAGGAATGACCTGACTTAAAAAACTATACAGGTTTCTAAACGCCTGAATTTTGCCCCGCCAAAGTTCAGCTGCTTCCTCTTCAGATTTTTGCAAATCGGCAAATCGGGCAACAGCCTGATCCAAAATCACATTCATCGTTTTATGGTCGGATGGGCTCTGGCGGCGTTTAGGTGCAAAAAACACCTTGGCAAACGCATCGACTTCTTCTTGAAGATAAATCGATGAAGCATCAAGCTCTGCCTTTACCTCATAGAGCCGGTCAGGATCGACTTCTTCGCCCATCACCGACCCTTCGTAATATTGGCGAAATGCCTCTTGTATTTCGGTAGGGTCATTAACGAAATCCAAAATAAATGTATCGTCCTTTAACGGATGTGTGCGGTTTAGGCGAGAGAGCGTTTGCACAGCCTGGATACCGGCAAGTCGTTTATCCACATACATAGTGTGCAGCAGTGGCTGATCGAAACCCGTCTGATATTTTTCAGCCACCAACAGTACTTGGAAATCGGGCTTTGCAAAGGTATCCGGCAGCTCTTTTTCCTTTAGTCCATTGTTCATTTCGACTTCGGTATAAGTCTTTTCCGGACACTTTTCATCTTCGACAGTACCTGAAAATGCCACCAAACTTTTAATAGAGTAGCCTTTTTCCTTAATATAACGATCGAACTCCTGTTTATATCGCACTGCCTCCAGTCGCGAACCGGTTACCAGCATGGCCTTGGCATGTCCACCAATCTTGTGTCGGGTGAAGTGCTGAAAGTGCTCAACGATGACTTCCGTCTTCTGGCCAATGTTATGTGGGTGCAGCCGCATGAAACGAGCCAGCGCTTTGGCTGCTTTTTTGCGCTCTACGTTGGGGTCATCTTCCGCTTTTTTGATCAGCTTGTAGTAGGTTTTGTAGGTCACATAATTACGTAACACATCTTCAATGAACCCTTCCTCAATCGCTTGGCGCATCGTATAACGATGAAACGGCTCGCCATTACGGCCAAAGATTTTCAGGGTTTTATGCTTAGGTGTAGCGGTAAAGGCGAAGAAGCTCATATTGGCTTGTTGGCCACGTTTAGCCATTGCTCGATACAGCCGTTCCAACTCAGCCTCACCCTCCTCTTTTGCCAGTTCCTGAGCCTTGCGGCGCAGTTCAGCCCCGCCAAGTACGCCTTTAAGTTCCGTGGCAGTTTCGCCGGATTGCGAACTGTGTGCCTCGTCGATAATCACCGCATAGTGTCGGGTGGGTAAGTGACTACCAGTCTCGCCACGCTCCTCGTTCAATTTAGCCAGCTGTCCAGACACAAAAGGAAATTTCTGTAAGGTGGTGATGATAATCGGCACAGCGGATTCGAGTGCTTCAGCTAATTGCCGGGAATCTTCATCGATTTTTTGCACTACACCTTGCCGATGATCGAACTGATAGATGGTGTTTTGCAATTGCCGATCAAGTACCACCCGATCGGTAATGACGATAACACTGTCGAAAATGCGTTCGTCCGCTGCACTATGCAAACTGGAAAGCCGGTGAGCCAGCCAAGCAATGGTATTACTCTTACCGCTACCGGCAGAGTGTTCGACTAAATAGTTATGACCAACCCCCTCACTCACTGCCGTAATGACCATTTGCCGCACAGCTTGCAGCTGATGGTAACGGGGAAAGATCATGCTTTCCTTACGGATTTTTTTGCCATCCTCTGACATTTTTTCTTCAATATTCAGATGAAGAAAACGCGCCAGGAGATCGAGCAAACTGTCACGAGATAGAACCTCTTCCCATAAATACGCTGTTTTGTAGTTACGGCCAGCCTTGTCAGGCTCGTTACCCGCACCACCCTGATTGCCACGATTGAAGGGCAAAAAGTGTGTGCTGGTTCCCGCTAGGCGAGTCGTCATATGTGCTTCTTCGGTATCCACCGAAAAATGTACTAGTGTGCGTTTGGTAAACTGAAAGATCAGTTCGCGCGGGTCACGGTCGTGGCGATATTGATGAATGGCGTTGGCCGCCGTTTGGCCGGTAAGTGGGTTTTTCAACTCCAGCGTTACCACCGGAATGCCGTTGATCGACAGCACCACATCCAGTGATTTTTCATTCTTTGGGCTGAAATGCAGTTGCCGGGTTAGGCCTAAGCGATTGGCTTGATAGCGTACCTCCAACTCTGGATTGAGACCATGGGCCGGGCGGAAAAACGCAATACGCAATTTCTTGCCAAAACACTTGAATCCATGGCGCAGGGTGGACAGAACGCCATGGGTATCCAGCCATTTGCACAATGCTTGCAAAACCCGTTCGCCGGTTTCATCGCCATGAAGGGCTTCCAGCTTCTCCCAGGTCTTGGCTTGAGTTGCGCGGATAAAATCCAGCGCCGCTGTTGGAAAAATGGCTCGTTCACGGTCGAAATCGCCGGACAGAAACGTCTGATAGCCATCAGCCAATAATACTGACTCGATGGCGGTTTCAAAGGCGGCTTCGCTGGTTTGTTTCATTTTCCATCGCCTTGCGCAATATATCTAGGCAACAACTGCTTCAATACAAAGCAGAACTCTTTCAGCCGCCCGTTACCATCAAATTGGTCGATATTTGCAAGCGCTATTTTGGCTTCGGCAATTGACAATGGTTTTGAACGGGTTCGAAGGCCAAAGCCAAAAAAACCGCCAATCCGGGACTTTCTTAGCTGCCGCAGCCCATCATTATCAAGGCCGAGGATTTTGATTGTTTCTTTAGCCCCTTCATGATCATCAGGATCTGGGTGAATACGGCCACTCCATGCGAATGTAAAACGTCGCTCACAATCCTCTGAGAGCGGTGAAATAAAGGACTGCTCATCCCACCATCCATTCTTTAATGGCGCTCCATATCCATATGATGTATCCCCTCCTTCAGCCGGAAAGCAAGCAACAACATTCCTGTAATCGACATCCTCCCAATCCGCACATTGGTTTTGGGGTTTAATGTGTTCAATGTGTGAAGACTCTTTAGTTATGGCTAGACCAGTGTATGCACATATTTTGCCTTGCTCATTAAGCAACTTGTCCTTGAGCTTACGATGAGCCTCCGTTCCCGACAAGGCTTTGTAAGAATGATTGTGGTCTTTATTGCCATCACGCCACTCGGTTAACTCTTTCGGCGCATGTGTCTTCACAACCCTTCTCATCTTAGCTCCAGCAATTCAAACCGATCTAATATTGCAAACGCTTCCTGCAAATCAGGAAAATCGCCGATCGCTACCTTCATTCTTTCTGCAAGGGCGCGAGCGGCTTCGTACTGACCTTTGTCAATCGCGTCAAAAACTTTCGAGAGTTCCTGCTCTGTTTCGTAATCCCGAGCAGGCACCCCCATGATATTCTGCAAAACCCAGCTGCTGTCCATGCCAAACGCCTGTGAAACTTCAGTCAAAATGACTTTTCCCGCGTTATCGTGACTCAATAAACGCAGCTTTTTTGCATTTACTTGCCCAATCACTTGAGGGGAGTGAGTTGTGATGACAAATTGGCAGTTTTTGAAAACATCCCGAAGCCTTCTGACAACTTGACGTTGCCATTTCGGGTGCAGGTGCAATTCAATCTCGTCGATCATCACCAGCGCCACGCCATCAGCGATGGGATTGTCGCTTACCGGGTTGGCAATAGCCAAACGGCGGGTGAGGTCAAATACCAGTGCCAGCAGGCCGCATTCACCGTCGGAAAGTTGCTCTAAAAAGAAAGTTGAACCGTTTTTTTGTACGCTAAACCTGGGTGGACGTTCAGAGTGCAGGCTAAGACTGCTCACATCAGGCAGAAATGTAGCGATTGCAGCTTCAAGTTGCTGGAACATTCTTGCTACACGTGTTGACTGATTTTCTTCTGCCAGCACTCGGTACCAGTTGGCAAAGTCGTTCAGCGACACTTCCAACTGATCCAGCGCTTTGTCGTACGCCGTAGCAATTTTAATAGCTTTGGCTTTCAGGCTGGGCGGTAACCGAGAAAGAAAGCGGGAGGTCGAATAAAAGACAGCAATTGGCTGCGCCCCCTCGGTCTCCAATGTGTCGACAATCGGGCTCTGGCTGGTATGTGATTCCTTGGGCAGGATGCGCACGGTTGGCACGTCTTCGACTGAGGCTAGTTGAATTTCTATCCGACTAATTTCATCCTTGATTTCCTGTTCTTCCTTCGACCTCTTCTTGGTTTCTCTGGTCGCAAATCTCAGTTTATCCCGGCGAATTGTAAGTTCCTCTGCTCTTGCAGCACTTATTGCAGCTGACCTTGCTATATCGACATAAATATTAGCTTTTGAGGTGTTCAACAGAATTGACAAGGCCAAGTTATCCTTCCCAGACTTGACGTCGGTATCTGCCAATCCAATTACTTTTTCTTGTGATGGCGTAATGTGAGGAAGTACCAAAGACATTGCTTTAACTATTGCACCTAAAAGCGCGGATTTTCCGACACCATTCACTCCAGCAATTACTGTTACATCGGCTTCGAATTGGAGATCAATTTGATCGTAGCCTCGAAAATTGGCGAGTGTTACACGCTCCAGCTTCATGAACGCATCTCCTCGATGGAAATCTGGCCGGCCACAGCGGCGGTAATCAGGGCGGCGCGACGTTCTTTGAGAAGATCGATAGAGTTGCGTATTTCCGCAAGCAATACAGAGCTTCTCTGCCCTGAAATTTCTAAATACTGGGTAATAGCAACTTGCTCATTTAGCGGTGGAATTAAGACAATGAAGTTTCCGAGTGACTCAAAATTAAGGCCTTCGCGCCCACTTCCCGACTGAGATAGATTAATCTGATGCTGGCCTATTTCAGACCGAAGCGTGAAATATAAGAATTTGGTTTGAATTTGCTCTAATGGTCTTATGATACAGACATGCTGATTAACGTTTGCTTCCCCTTGCATATCTTCAACGTAGAAGCAGCGACCAATTGAAGCCCCAGTAATATTGATCAAAACATCCCCGTTGGACACCTTGCTATTGGTCATGGACTCGTGCGTCTCGTCATCGATAAAAACAATATCGTCCATTCGTAAGCCATCGAAATGAATGTTCTGGCTTCTAAGCAGTGGTACACCTTCAGTTTGATACGACTCTGCACCACCTCTTGGCGTGATGCCACTTCCAATCTTGAAAACTACGTGCTTCAACTTCCATATTTCCCAATGCATCGGAATATCCCCCAGCCAGTCGAGGCCGGAGTGTTTGAGAAGGGCATTGGGACTGAGGCCACGGGTGACGGTGCTACTGATGAGGGCGGCGCGCTTTTCTTCCAGCAGGGCCAGCATGATTTTCTTTTCCGCCAGTAGCGCATCGATCTGGGCGGTTTCCCGATCGAGGTAGTCGGCGATCAGGTGTTGGGTTTCATAAGCAGGAACAGGGAGCTTAATTGAACTAATGAAGTCCCAGTTTGCACGAGGCATTTTTGCGCCGAAGGTCGAGGCATCCACCAGGCCGACGAAATCCGGCGCCAGCATCGAGTAAAGCAAAAAGCGCGGATGAATGTCCGGTTGTGGCTTTAAAACTAGCAATTCAGTACTGCATACTCCATCTTTATCAGTATGAATGGCTTTCGCTAAATATGGACGCAGCTTCCCGAAAAGCACATCACCTGAATAGAAAACATTGGCGGTTCCGCTTGCAGAGTCATCACTCTCGGAGCTATCAGAAGACGTATTGAGCAAAAGCTTTCCTGTCCATGACTGAATATTTTCTAGGCCCAAGTAATCGGTATGGTCCGAAGTCGCATCTGTCCGCTCGTTTCGGAGTGGCGCAATAAATTTCAGGCGTTTTTCGACTTCTTCAATACTCCTCGTCTTCTCGCCTTCGCGTGAGCCAACCATCACTCCGTAACCTCCCGCAGTAGCGTCATGATCCGCTTTTCTACCGCCTCCAGTTCCTCGTCAATCTCATGTAACGGGCGCGGTGGCTTGTATTCGAAAAACTCGCGGTTGAAATTAATCTCATAGCCCACTTTACCAATGCCACCATCCAGTTCATCCAAAGTTTCGCGATCAATCCAGGCATCGTTAATATAGGGCCATACCTCGCGTAGGACAAAGCTAACAATGTCTTCCTTGAGTGGGATATTTTCAAAATCTTTCAGCGTGGGGTCGGACTCGTATTCGATATGTATGCCTTTACTATCGGCATAGAGTCCCAGCAGAGATTGCAACTCGCCTTGCTTTAGCTCGGGCAGAGTCTGGTTGGGGAACAGAGAGACAATATCCAATTCGTCGATTTTGTGATGTTTAGCGATGACCGGCTTGGCCTCGGAGTCGACCTCAGTGAATGCGTCCCGGAACAATTTTTTCTGAGCGGTGCCTTTGGCTCCTTTGGCCCAACCTTCCACGTCTTCCGGTAGGGCTTTGACGATTTTCTGTACAGCTTCCCAAGCTTGGTTCCAGTCGTCATACTGCTCACCACCTAATTTATCTTCCACTGCCAGCACGGCATCGAGCAGTTCGGGGCAAGTGTCGAGGTAGCGTTCTTTGGCTTCCTGCGTGATCTGGAAGCGCAAACGCAATGGGCGCAGGATGGTGACACGCCGGTAGCCGAAATCGGCATTGTCGAACACCTTGCTGGTATTGGATTCGGTCAGCGCGCCGTGCTCGCGGGTGATTTCATGAATGGCGGCTTCGTCCAGATAGCGGCGTTTGTTGCCAAGGCTGCGTTTCATGGGCGTCCAGCGCTCACGGGCGTCGATCAGTTGTATCTTGCCTTTGCGATGTTGTTCCTTGCGGTTGCTGAGTACCCAGACGAAGGTACCGATGCCGGTGTTGTAGAACATTTGCTCAGGTAGGGCGAAAATGGCTTCCAGCCAGTCATTTTCGATAATCCAGCGACGTATTTCGCTTTCGCCGCTATTCGCTCCACCGGTGAACAGCGGCGAGCCATTGAAGACGATGGCAGCGCGGGAGCCTGGTAAATCTTTATTCCCCAGTTCATAATCAGCGAATTTATCGATCATGTGTATCAAAAACAGCAAAGCGCCGTCATTAATGCGTGGCAGCTTGCCTTTGTAACCGCGGAAATCGGGCCAACGGTCAATCTCTTTTTTCTCGCCTTTCCAGTCCACGCCAAAAGGTGGATTGGCCAGCAGGTAATCGAACCACATATCCGGGAATTGATCGTTGGTAAGGGTATTGCCGTACTCGATGCGGCTATCGCGATGGCCTTTGATCAACAGGTCGGATGCGGCGACGGCATAAGAGCGCGGATTATAGTCTTGCCCATAGACCTTAACCGTGGCCTGTTCGTTATGGGCGCGAATCCAGTTCTGCGCTTCCGCCAGCATTCCGCCAGTGCCGCAAGCAGGGTCACAAATCGTGGCGATAACGCCTTCCTGCGTAAGCACACGCGTGTCGGGTTCCAACAACAGGTTGACCATCAGCCGGATCACCTCGCGAGGGGTGAAGTGATCACCGGCCGTTTCGTTCGCCGCCTCATTAAAGCGCCGGATCAAATCCTCGAATACCAGTCCCATGGTGATGTTGTCGACCCGTTTCGGATGCAAGTCAATCTCGGCGAACTGGGCAACCACCTGATAGAGGCGATTGGCTTCTTCAAGCTTCTCGATCTCCTTCTCGAAATCGAAGCGCTCGAAAATCTTGCGGATATTTTCCGAGAAACCATTAATGTAGTCGGTCAGATGGCGGCCGATGTTATCCGGGTCGCCCTTAAGTTTGTAGAAATCGAGCTGACTGTGGTTATGAAAGCCAAGCGCGTTGCCATCATCATCCTTCGCCACATTATTTAGGATAGCATCGATATTCTGTATGCCTTTGGCGCTAAGTTCCGCGTGACGTTTTAGTACAGCTTCCTTAGTGGGTGCCAACGCCCAATCGAAACGGCGTAGCACAGTAAGCGGTAGCATCACTCGTTCATATTGCGGTGGTCGATAAGGTCCGCGGAGAAGGTCCGCTACGGACCAAATGAAGTTGGCGAGTTGCTGGAAGTTGATAGGTGCCATGTATTTTGTCGTCCTAGATCGCGCGGTTCTCGATAAAGCCAATGCGGATAGCTCGTTCCGTGATGATTGTAAAGCCTATCTCTTTGTTGAAGCCGATAGAAAATTGACCATTTGTGCCTGTTAAATTTTGATGAGGCATAACAGCCGCCTATCTTACTATAGGCTTATAGAATAAGTCGACAGAACTGCTCAGGCGACCTACAAACATCGCTCAGGACTCACATTATGCAAATACTCGGAAAGGTAAGAGATGGCAAGTATTCGTGCGAAATTGGGTAAACTCAATAGTTGCAAAGTCGTTTCCAAAACCTGTCCAGAAAACGACCGTTTGATGGACATCGATTCAGCAGTGAGTCGGAACAAAGCATCAAAACAGAGCGGCAATATTGGGAACACAAGAGGGTGTAAAAAATTTTTTGTAAACGGCTCTTAGGCAGGAAACTGCTGCAACTTTATCTAGGAATAAGAAAACGATCTCAGAGAAACTATTGGATAATCTGTTGGTGGGCTATCAAAAAGCCGAAGATCTGCTAGGCGAGAATGGTCTGCTAAAGCAATTGACCAAGGCATTGATGGAACAGGCACTGGAAGCTGGAATGACCGTACATCTGGAGCACGCAAAATAACATAATATAACAAATACTTATGGTAAGTTATGACGCTCATTTCTGGCAAAACTGGCAAATTTTGAACGCTTTTTTTCAACTCTTCGAGAGCCTGACGCGAGCCATAAAGTTATTCGCATTACCCAAAATAAAACATATATCGGGTGCCGTTTGGGGCAAGTTGGCTAGACCTGAATGAGAAAAACGTTACCAAGACCGGAACTTGACCGGAAGACGGACAAAAAAAAGGGCTTGCACGCTGCAAGCCCTTCATTTTTTTGGCTCCCCCGGACGGGCTCGAACCGCCGACCTAATGATTAACAGTCATCCGCTCTACCGACTGAGCTACAGGGGAATAATTTGTTTCAGTATGGCGCGCCCGGAGAGATTCGAACTCCCGACCGCACGGTTCGTAGCCGTGTACTCTATCCAGCTGAGCTACGGGCGCCTTACTGAGACGCTTATTATGCGTTTTCAGCACTTCCCTGTCAACTGTAAATTTAATCAATTTACAAATATTTGGATGAATCAGCGTTGGGGCTATTAATTCCCTGATTAGTGCTCCACAGTAAACCAGAGTATTAGTGATAAATCATGACACCGCTGAACAGTAAAAATTTCCTTATCTGTATGGCATACAGGGAGATGGTTCTGCATTCTTATAGGATGACCTTACTTTTATAATCGTTGGCGCATTTTGCCAACTATCTCAATCGTAGCAAGCTGACATAAGAGGCGACTTCGTAGTCATAAATTTTCGGACTGATGAAAAAAAGAATTTTTCCTATGGCGAATAACGCGGTGTAAATGAATAATAGCTTATTTTTGCATGCCATCAGCCCGATGTTGTAGTAACCCGAGCCTTGAAAAATTATGAGTCTGCGCTACCAAATTAATATACGAATTTTGATCTCTTCCCTGTGCATCCTGATACTGGGTGGATCGATAGCCATCTGGCAGGCGCGCGGTGCTGTGACTAAGGAAATCGATTCGTCCATCAATCTGGCTGTCCAGTTGATAACATTCGGCTTTTCGCAAGCCTCACAAACTCCGCTTAATAAAACCGATTGGTTACTGAAATTTAATTCCCTAAATCAGACCCGGCACTTAAGCATTCAACTAAAAGAACCTTCAGGACAGATCATCAGTTTTGCCCATGGAAATCGACAAACCAATAATGTCGAACTGCCCCCGCGATGGTTTATCGATCTGGTTGCAGTTCATTACCCCAAAGTTGAGCATCAAATCACTAGCTTTAACGGCGAACAAATCACCTTGGTTATTCAGGCCAACCCGCTAGATGAAATTACTGAAGTGTGGCAAGAAAGCATCGCCTCTTTTAGTTCGTTTTTCCTGCTAACATTATTTACCTTTTTGACCGTCAACCTGGCTTTTAACAAAGCCCTTAAATCCATTGCAGTGATTGTCGAGGCGTTAAAAGTCATTGAGACCGGACAGTACCAGCAAAAACTACCCGATTTTTCGATCCAGGAATATGACAGTATCGCCAAAGCCATCAATCACATGACCGGTGAGCTGAGTGCCAGCCAACAGGAAAACCGTGCATTAACCCAACACACCCTGGCAATACAGGAAGACGAACGGCAACGGCTCTCTCAGGAATTGCATGATGAACTGGGACAATCGCTGACTGCCATTAAAGTCATGGCAGTAACCACTGGGCGCTCCCCAACCGAAGCAAGGACCGACATCAAACAGGCTACCGACTCCATCATCAGTATCTGCGATCATTTAATGACCGTAGTGCGTTCGATGATGCATCAACTGCATCCTTTGGTATTAACGGAGCTGGGACTCAAAGCGACCATGGAAGACCTGTTAAACCACTGGTCAATGAGAAACCCGGAGTTAAAACTCACCATTACCTGCCCTGACGAGGTCGATGATCTGGAGCAAAAGATCAGCATTCAAATATTTAGAGTCGTGCAGGAATGCCTGACCAATATCGTACGGCATGCCCAAGCAAGCCAAGCCGCAATTAGCCTGGAAATTGAGCATCAAACCGACACAGGGCCAAAGCTGCGGCTACAGGTAACCGACAACGGCCAAGGCTGCGCCGCCAACAGGATTAAAACCGGTTTCGGCTTATTGGGCATGCGGGAAAGAATCAACAGCCTGGGCGGCAACTTCACCATACAGACTCAGCCGCAGCTGGGCATGACTATCACCGCAACCATTCCGTTATCATGAGCGACAAGATAAAAGTGATCCTCGTTGACGACCATGCTGTAGTGCGCGCAGGTTTTCGGATGTTGCTGTCGGCCGAGGCCAATATTGACGTGATCGCCGAAGCCGAGCGTGGCGAAGCGGCTTGCCAGCTGTATCTGGAGCAACAACCCGATGTAATGGTGCTGGACTTATCAATGCCCGGCATCGGCGGACTGGAAAGCATACGCCGCATCTGCAACCGAGACAGTGGCGCCAAAATACTGGTCTTTAGCGTTCACGATGAAATGGTTTATGTAGATAGAGCCATGAATGCCGGTGCCAAAGGCTATATCACCAAAAACAGCGCCCCCGACATTTTGGTAACGGCGATACAAAAAATAGCCGCAGGCGAGATTTATATAGAGCATGCTTTGATGAAAAACATGCCTGCACAAGCTAGCGAGACCGATTACCAAACCATCGTAGATTCCCTGTCCGCCAGAGAATTCGACGTATTCCTGCTGCTGGCGAAAGGCTTTACTGGCCATAAAATAGCCGATGAACTATGCCTGGGCTATAAAACCGTCGCCAATTACGGCACGCGAATAAGAAGTAAACTTAACGTTTCAAGCGTCGCCGAACTGGCGCATATTGCGATGGTTCTGGGAGTAATGAAGAATTGAGCAGGCTGCGCATCGCGCAGCCATTACCCTGCTCCCTCAATGCCAGCCGCCGTATTGTTTAGTCGGATCACCGCGCCAACCCGTTGTGGTCTTGTTGGCATCGGGAGTATGTACAATGCCCGATGCCGCACGGGTCATATTGGCATGCGTATAGCCGCCCATCGCTTTTGCCGCTTTAGCTACCGCCGTCGTCGAGGGATTAATATCGTATTTCGTAATCGTGTCGTGAATGACCGCTGTAACCAGCTTCTCCGTGCCCGGCCCGGAAGAAAACGCCAACAGAATCGGTAAAACCGTATTGGCTGGCACTTCCACGCTGTAATGGCCGTCATTTACAGTCGTTTGGGTAATTAAACGATCGTTTTCATCGGTTACTTCCACGATGCCGGTTTTAATCACGCCTTTGTCATTACTGACAATCCCCTCTAAAACAGTCGCTTGTGCATATTTTTTTACCGGGGCTTGACTGACTTTTGCCGTTTTCTGCTCTTGCTCGCAACCGATAATTCCAAAACCAGTCAAGGCCAGCACTGCCGTAAATAAAATTGTGCGATTCATCTTTCCTCCTACCAATGCCTAGCGTTATTGCTGCAAAGTACATTGGATTATAGTGCCCAAGCTATTCCCGGCAAAAACAAAAAACCTAAAACTCTTCCCACCCCCCCGAACCGGCTGTCGTCAATGACGCTTTAAGCCTGGCCGTCGGCGGGACAAGGCGGTAAGCGTCGGCCGAGCTGTCCGCCACCTTAAACCCGCTCACCGTCGCCACCAACGCTTGCGCCTGTTGTTCCAGCGATTCGGCCGCCGCCGCGGCTTGCTCGACCAGCGCGGCATTTTGCTGGGTGACGTCATCCATTTGCGTGATAGCCTGGCCCACCTGCTCGATGCCGGCGCTTTGCTCGGCGGACGCGGCGGTAATCTCGCTCATCATGTCGGTCACGCCCTGCACGGAACTGACGATTTCCTCCATGGTCTGTCCGGCTTGGGCGACCAGCCGGCTACCGCCGGAGACCTTGCTGAGCGAGTCGGTAATCAGGTCCTTGATTTCCCCGGCCGCGGTCGCGGCGCGTTGCGCGAGATTGCGCACCTCGACGGCGACCACTGCAAAACCCCGGCCTTGTTCGCCGGCGCGGGCGGCTTCCACGGCCGCATTCAGCGCCAGGATATTGGTCTGGAAGGCGATGTCGTCGATCACCGAAATGATATCGCCGATCTTCCGGGACGATTCATTGATGTCAGCCATCGTCCGTACGACCCGGTCGACCACGGCAACGCCCTGGCCGGCGATGCCGGTGGCGTCTGCGGCAAGCCGGTTCGCCTGCTGGGCGTTTGCGGAATTATGCTGCACGGTGGAGGTCAGCTGTTCCATGCTGGCGGCGGTTTGTTGCAGGCTGGCAGCCTGCTGTTCGGTACGGTGCGACAGGTCGTTGTTGCCGGACGCGATTTCCCGGGTGCCGGTGTTAATGCCGTCGGCAGCGGCCTGGATCCGGCTGATGACCTCCTTGAGTTTTTCTACCGTGGTGTTGGCGTCTTCTTTGAGCTGGCCGAACAGGCCGGCATAGTCGCTGCGAATGGTCTCGGTCAGGTCGCCGCGGGACAAGGCATTGAGCACCCGCACCACGTCATTGAGTCCGGCCTCGCTAGTCTGCATCAGCCGGTTGATGTCGGCCCCCAGATGGCGCAAAAAGCCTTCCTTGCCGTCCAGCTCCAGGCGCAGGCTGAAGTCGCCCCGGGCCGCGGCCTCGACGATGCGGGCGACTTCATTCTCGGCGATGACCTCGTCGGTGCGGTCGTGCCATTCGGCGACCGTGCCCAGCCGTTGGCCCTGCTCGTTGACGACCGGGTTGGCGATCACTTCCATCGACCGACCGCCGACCGTCATGCCGGCGGTATAGGTGCCGGTTAAGGCGGCCAGCAGGTCGGCCTGGTGCGAGGGATGGGCGTGGAAATCATCGATGCGGGCGCCGACCAGGCGGTCGATCGAGACGCTTGCCCCGCCGTTGCGCGAGGTAGCTTCCCTGTCGGTCTTGCCGAGAATCTTGATCACTTCCCGGTTGGCGTAGATGATGCGGCGGTCGTTGTCGGCGATCATCACGCCGGTGCTGACGTTGTCCAACGCGATCTTGACGCGCAGGGTTTCGTCGGCGGCTTTCCGATCCGCTGTGATGCGCTCCAGCAGTTGTTGCTGCATGTGTTTCATCGCATATAGCAAACTGCTTTTGTCGTTCCGATCAACCTGAATATCCCGATTTAAATTGCCTTCGGCAATTTCCATGGCAATCGCTTTTGCAAAGTAAGGGTCAATGCCCAAACTCTTGTTCAGGTAGCGGGTTAAGTAAACAGCAATACCCAATCCCAGGCCGATGCCGGTCAAAGATATGACCAGCATGATCATGGACGCACGCTGGGTTGATTCGACAATGGCATGGGCGTTATTTTTAGCGTCGTTCACACCCTGATTTTTAATTCTGTTGAGTTGCGTGCGCAGGTTTTTCGCCAGTTTATTGAAATCGTTCAGAACCTGGTTACCGGCATCTACGCCCTCGGCAGAGTAGACCGCGGTCATGCGCTTGCCTTCGCTGTAGTACCAGTCAAAAGCGGTATCGAGGGCCGCCAATTCTTTCAACTTCATCTCGGATGAAGCGAAATTGTTTAATGTTGCACCCTGGCTGGACTGAGCGGATTCCGAATTCGTTGAGGCATCCGCCTGCAGACGCTCACGAAACTGTGCAATGCCCTGCTTGAAGTCTTCGACAGCCCTTTGGGCATCCTGAAAACTGTCCGGGTCCTGGCTGATTGAAGCCTGGGTAAGCAGTTGTTGTACTTGGACGGTATAAACCGCCATACGCTCTGCCAACAACGCATTGGGCAAATAGGTATCATCTACTTTCGCGACATCGCGCTGAGTCTGCGAAAAACTAAGCAAACCCACGCCAACTATGCCTATCATCAAACTGATGATGGCGAGAAAACCGAGTAATATACGGACTTTGAAACTTATATAACCAAACATTTTAAGAACCTTTTTATATTATTTACTAGTTCCACGCTTTCACGTTGTATAAGGAAAATGGGATATCCGCTTAAGGGTTAATTAACCACATGCAGTTTTGTAACTGTCCCATAAGCAGAAAATTGAAGATTTTTTCTGCCTTTTTCCACTTTCCGTTGGTTAATAAACAAACTATTCCCTTCAATTTTTTTGGCCTGTTTTTTGGCTTCGGATGCTAAATCGGCTATATCCACATGCGACTGACATTGACTGGTTGCAACTGAATCCACCAAGCCAATCGACAAACTGATCAACGGAAAAAAGCATTTTTCTCCCGCTCTGTTTTCAGTAAAGATACCGCCCGTTTTGACATCCTCATCTTTGTAATAGCTGGGGACGGTTCCCTGAAAGTCGTTCAAAATATTTTTACAGCACTTTCCCCAATCATCACCGGTAAAAATGACTATAAAATCATCTCCGCCGACATGCCCTACCAGGCCGCTCTCAGCAGGAATGTGTTGAGTCAGCGTGTTGGCAACGGCTTTAATAATATCGTCGCCCGCGCTGTAGCCGTACACATCATTAAACGGCTTGAAGTTGTCCAGATCAAAGTAGCCGAAACTAAAAGGTACTTTGGCTGCCAACAATTGGTCGATCTGGTCATTGACGGGAACGCTACCTGGCAACAGCGTAAGAGGATTGGCGTGTTTGGCGTTATGGATTTGCTGACGGGTGATTTCTTCGAGCAGTTTCAATATCGTCCCTATCCCTGCATATTCCCCGTTATGGGTGATAATAAAAGCCTGATCATTACGCATTATCGACGTCAGTTGTTTGCTGACCAGTTCAATGGGGGTGTCTTGATCAAAACTTAACGGCGTTTTGTCTATGAACGACTTTATGGGCTTTTTTCCATACAGTTCTATACCGTAGCGACTGGAAAACAGTTTGGACAAAAAGTGGTCGCGGAAAATAAGGCCGGTCGCTGCATTGCCATCAACCAGCGGCAAAATAGTTAAGTCACTATCGTGATGGAATAAGCTCATGACGTCACTGATCGCGGTTTCTGACGAAACCGGCATTACATATTTAGCGAGATGAGCGGCTTTGATAGCGTTAAATTGATTTGGCTGGGCGCTGATAATAAATAGGGATTTATCAACTTTCTCTAAAGGAACGGCCGTTGGCCTGGCAAAATAATAGCCCTGCGCGTGAGTAATGCCCATTTGCTCTACGGCTTTAAATTCCTCTTCCGTTTCGATGCCTTCAGCGATAACGTTGCAATTGAGAGAACTGGCAATGTTTTGAATGGAGCGTACAAAATTAAGCTTGACCGGGTCGTTATGGATGCCTTGTATAAAATGCATGTCGATTTTCACGTACTCAGGCTGTAACTCCGACCATAACCTCAATCCTGAGTAGCCGGCACCCAAATCATCGATGGCGATTTCAAAGCCCATTTTCCGGTAATGGCTGACCGCTTCGCGCATTAATTGAAAATCATCCGTCGGCTGATGTTCGGTCAATTCAATTACCACATATCGCGGATCAATGCCGAACTGGTCCAGCAGCTTAAGCGTTTCCCCTTTTTTAAAGTCCGGTTGCAGCAGCACAGATGGGCTTACGTTAATAAACAGCTTTTCCTTGATATTCAGGCTGGCGTAACGCTTTATGGTGACTTCCCGGCAGATGTATTCAAGTTTGGTGCTTAAATCGAAACGTTCGGCCGTGTCGAACAAGTTAAACGGGCTGTGCAGCGAGCTATCGGATGGCCCGCGGATCAAGGCTTCGTAGCCTATGATTTTCTTTTGCGCTAAAGAAACAATGGGCTGAAAATGAGGCGTTAATTGCTTGCCGTTAAGAATTTTTATGAGTTCGGTATGCAGGATTGACATGTAGTTCCGATTAAGCGCATAGGTATAAATACTTAAATCAGAATATGACAAGTTTATTACAGCAGTGTGACAGCTTTGTTATGTCATTATGACAATCAAAAACGCGGTCTTGTTTTGCGCTATCGTTTGACGATTAATTCCGGTAACACGCTGGTAATTAATCGCCTGTCTAAAGGCATAACCACGAAGGCACGAACAGTTTCGACAATGGAGTAAAGCTCGAAACATAAAGAAAAATCCGGGTAAAAGCTTTGTGTCTTCGTGCCTTCGTGGTTTTAGTTGACGGGGCGAGCGGGCCGCTAATTCACTTACAGCCCATGGCATCCGCGCTTTTTAATTTAACTATAATATTTGTTCCGGATACCCCCGATCATTAGATTTCTCCTTCCCGAGAAGTTTCCATTTCCAGGTTAGCAAATTCATGTTGTTCCAGTTTGCCATCTTTTCCGGCATCGACCTTGTCAAAGACTCGTAGCAGTTCAGGAAAGTTTTGCAATTCATCCTTGGTAATGTAGTGATCGCCATTGACATCGGCTTGACAAAATGTAGGGTATAAAGGAAATTCCCCCGTATTTCTTTCAGACCTTTGTACAGGAGGTTTTTGTTCACCTGCAAATGGACATTCAGTCTTCGGCGCATTGGCTTGCTGAGTGCTTTGATCGGTAGCGCCTTGACTGCCCTGCTGAGTGCTTTGGCGGTTAGCATCTTGACTACCTTGCTGAGTGCTTTGACCAGTGGCGCCTTGACTACCAGAAGCGGGGGCTTGGCCGCTAGTTCCTGCTGTAGCGGATGGTTCGCTTGGCTTTGTAGTTTCCTGACTCGGTGTGCCGGCAGCGGCTTGGCCCGCCTCCCCGCCCTTTTCGCCTGTGCTTGTGGCTTGTTCAGCTTTTTTAGCTTCAGTCTCACTTGCCCCTGAAGGCTGCGCAGGTTTTTGGCTGCCGGTTTCCGTGGTACTTGACGGACCTTGATAAGGGACATATCGGTAATATAAATCGGTATCTTCAGTGCCGGCGTTTACCGAATTGGATGCAAGACTAAGGCTGATGCTTATAATGACCAGCCAAACCGGTAAACTGAAAATTTTAAAAAAATTCAAGTTCGTCTGCTCTAACGGGCGCATATTTATGACGTCAGATATTTCATAAACACTTTTTTTGATTTTCATAATGGTTTCCTTATCTTTGGAGAGTTATAAAGATCAGCTTTATCGTGAAAATGATTTCAACGGTAATATCTAGTTGATTGCCTGCTCATGTGAAAATAACTATTAACGTTTGTGAGGGGTTAATAATGGCATGCCATTATCAATAAGATAGAAAATGACATCGAAGCCATGTTCAACTGCGTTCGGTTTAAGCACAAATCCCAAAAAAAACGGCGGATTCAAGCTGGATTAATCATATATGCACAAGTATTTTTAGTCGGTGCGCTATCACACAATGGCTTGAATACCAGCCCTGAACTTTAATCGCCTATTTGATCGTGTTTTTAATAGTTGTAGATGATGGAAAACTCCGGATAAACGGAGGAAAAATCCAACAACATGCCAAGCCTGTTCATTTGGTGAGCCAAAATAAGGGATCTTCAGGTCCAAATACCAGCTATCACGCCGAGTCCGCTTATTTGATGATCCAAAATATGGGCATCTCTCCTTTATTCCGATAGTCGTTGGGATGCAAAGAAATTTGCTGTATTAACCGTAACAATGAATAGCTCAGCAGTTTACAAAGCCTCGTTAAAACGGATAGCCAAGGATTGCCCATAAAAGAAAATTTCTTATAACCATGGATTTTATAAGAGCGAAGGTCAATAATACCCAGGGTCACTGATAACTAATGCTAGAGTTTTAGTCGTCAGCGAAGTTATGTTTTCTAAGTTATTTAAAACTGGGTAAATCTAAAACCTCAGTCCGATGAAACTGGTCTAGTCTTGGTAAGCGTTTACGAAGGCTAATCAGCTATGACGGCAAGGCCGCTCTCGTAGGATAGCCAGTGAAAATGGCTCGTCGGATTGCTGCCCAATGTCATCCCAAATACTCAAGCTGTAATCTAACTTAGAGTTTCCTATTTAGCTCAATTGATAATAACTATATGAATGAAATGCTGTCTCCAGGCGAAGCGCTTATCTACCATTTTGCTAACCGCTATCTCCGCCATTTATTGCCTGCGGAATACCGGGCTGCATTGCAAGACCGGTTTATCTGTGCCGAACAGAAGATAAAGGATGATCCCGAGGCGTTAGCCTGGAGCCAACGCGTATTGTGGCTACCACACTGGGACGGCGTGTTATCCAGTCCTGTTGCACTCGATGCGGTGGCGGAAACACTGTCCACGGCATTGCTAAAAAACAGGCAAGTAACGATACGTTATCAAGGAAAAAAGGAGCTTCTTCAGTTCAATGTGTTTGGCTTAATTAAACGTGATGAGAGCTTGCTGGCTTTAGGTTCCTATGGCCAAAGTCGAGATCCGTTGGTGCTGGCGGCCCGCAAGATTTTGGCGATTGAGTTGACAGAGACTCCGGCCATTCAGCCAGCACCCGGTTTTGATGTGCAAGACTTCTTGCAGAGGCAATTGAATTTCCCTCATGCTCCCGAAAAAATCGCTTGTTTGCAAATAGAATTTGCTGAAGAACTCTACAGCTATGTGTGTGATCATGTATTGGTCGCTGAGCGAATCCATATCATTAAACCAGAGGATTATCATCATAACGGCTATTTTTTACTGGAAGCCTACGGTATTGCGGATGGCGAGCGGCTACGGCAATGGATCAGAGGTTTTGGCAGCCTGGCGCAAGTACTGAAACCAAATAATATGCGATTAATAATGGAGCAAGCCAGGCTCGATACCCGCACCAATTTGTTGACTGCCATTGAATTTCAACGCTGCTTGAAACGGGAAATTCAACGCTGCCTGCGCGATAACCAGATGACCTTTGCCTTGCTGATTCTCGATTTGGATCACTTCAAGCAGGTCAACGACCGTAACGGCCACGATTTTGGCGACGTTGTGCTCTTACAGGTTGCCGACTGCATCCGGGAATATGATGAAGCGGCCCGTCATGGCGGAGAAGAGTTCTGCATCTTATTGCCGGATACCCGTGCTGACGAGGCTCACGCTATTGCGGAACGGATTCGCCAAAGAATCGAGCAACAAGAGATCGAGAATCAGCAGGGTACCGTGGTGCCTGTTAGCACCAGTATCGGTTTAGCCGCTTATCCTGATGATTTGTCGGCAGAAATAAAATCAGAAATCTTGAGTAGTCATCATGCTGCTGAACTTAGCGAAAAAATTGGTTCGGCGATTTTTTATCAGGCTGACCAAGCACTATACAAAGCCAAAGCACAAGGCCGAAACCGGGTATACAGGGCGGTGGTATCAGCGTGAGCAAGATTAATGCGGCCGTATTAATCGGTAACAGAGGTCGCTAAACGATAATCAGCTTGGACATAATCTTGCTTTTAGTTAACAGAATACATACCAACCTTGGTTCAACTATTAGAAGAAGGTAAAGTGGACCCCATACTGCCGCAGGCTCTAACTGCCATCAACATTCTTGAGCATCTGCAATTCACTCAAAGCCCAGTCTTTCTTCAACTATTCTTTTTTTGTCCTCGTTTTAATGATGCCTTTATTTGTTTTCAACGACGCTTATGTGCCCATCGCTTTCCATATAGGCCTCCTTCACATTTGAAATATCGGAAACCCCTTGCTCGCGAAGCTGCACCATCAATTCCTCGTCAGTTACTAATTCCTTTCTCATGTTTCTACGTAATAATTGACCGTTTTTTACCAGAAGGAGCGGCGGCGGTTCAATAAGACGTTGGAAGATCGGTGATTTATAACTCAGCCAATCGAGCGCAAAATTCCAGAAAATAATAGTGGCAACCAGCAGTATGCCGTTGGGAATAGACTTGTATTCACCCGCCATACCATTCTGCGAAGCATCGGCAAGAAGAGTGATCAGAAGTAAATCGGTTATCCCAAGCGTCCCGGATTGCCGTTTAAGAATGACGCGTAACAGAATGAACAACGCAAGATACATTATCGACCCGCGCACCACGATCTCGATTAATGGAATATCAGGTAAAAAAATTGCTTTCCAATCGATATTCATAACGTACCTCCTGAGATGGTTTATATGATGCCCTTTATCAATTCCTTCCTGAATGCACATATTGTCCCGTGCGGTTAAGCACGGCAGCCCAGTTGAAGACCGTACCGACTATTCATTTCTAACCGCTGAACTATAACCAACGGCAGATTGTGTTCGCCCCATCCATTATCGCTGAGGCAACAAAAGGCTTGCTTTTTCTTATGCTCAACCATATCCGTTGTTTGCTTATATCATTGGATATAGCCAGATTGCAAAGAGATTCAAGCCGTTATCTTCGACAAATTCAGAATCAGTCTGCCGAATGCTTAAAAACAGTTTAATTAGAAGATGCGATATTCCAGATAAGGAGTGTTTGGCAACATTTTTGGGTTATGCTTAAATGCTCGAAACAAAGAACAATTGGCTTAAATAAATTCACCACCAAACTGATAAGGAGACAATATGAGTTTTAAATCCGGGTTAATAAAAATGGCAATAAAATGCACACCTAATTTTATGGTTATATGGGTAGCGAATATAATCCTGAAAGGCATTGCAGAATTAAAGGATTTTAGTTTTGAGCTCGAGCCACGAACAGCATACGTTCAAGTCCAGCTCGTCGGTGAAGTTGAAACGATTGACGTTTGGATGGAAGATTTTGCTGTCGTTAAAAATGACGGAGACTATCACTTAGTCATTCAAAAAGCAGAATCGAACAGGCTCTGGTTGAGCAATATTCTGTCCCGCATCGCAGGAAAAACATGGAAAATCCCTGAAATCCCTCAGATAGCGTCTCATCTTGAGCTAATTGCCGAATTGTTCAAACCCGAAATTGTGGTACAGGAAGCTCCTGAACAGAAATTTCCTGAACTGGAAGCGCCGAAACAGGAAAAACAAGAAGAATTAGAAAATTCTGATCCTGAGAAATAAAAGTAGCTATTAGATCATTGTCACAAAAACCGTTACCCCTAGACAATGATCTGACGGTTTGCGGTATTAGTGTGATCTTTGCTAAAGACGAAACTCTTCAAACACAAGCCGTGTCGGAATACGAGATAATCAGCAATAAAACCTCGGATTCCGTAGGCTCCACCTCTAAATCAGCAGATTAAAAGCTGATCCGGCTAAATGAAAATTCACGGAGTTATTAATCTGAAAATAATAAAGAAAGCGGCAAATAAATATTCACCGCTTTAAAAACCGTTTACCTGTGCGAAGCGTCAGATTGTTGCACATCAACTTCAGTTTTTCTGACGGTATCTCTCACAGTTTCCTTGCGTTCTTTTACCTCTTTGCCAACCCGAACTTCCTCAACAACACGAGATTCTTTAGATACTACCGGAATTTCAGTGTGTTCGGTAAGTTCTACCTCGCCCTCTTTAAAGCTTGCCAAGTCTGCTTCGGTTGCAGGTCGGTCTACAGGCATTCTTTCAACATGCACATGCTCTTCACGAAGTCTGAGGCTTTCTTCCACAGGGCGTTCAACTATCCTACTGCGAAGCTTCGCTCTACCTCGCTCAACTTCTTTTTTCCCTACGTTTAATTGCTCTTCAATAATCGGAATGGTGGTCTCCTCCCTACCGGATTCAGCTACAGCTCTTTCCCTATCCGACATATCAGCCCCATATTGCTCAGCCTGCTCGTCCACATCCAAAGCACCAGCCTCATCAAGAATTTCTCCAGCGCGCCACGCTTCATCTTCCGATTCAGCATGAACGGTGACTATCGCGTCACATTGCCGAGCCGCTTCAGCGTAAGAGCTTGACTTCTCTTGTCCAAATAAAGAGCTGAAAAAGTTGCTGAAACTTTCATTACTTTGATTGGATTTTTGGGTTGAAACATCGACACTCGCGCGCGAGAAGCCGTTATCTAAAAGTTGCTGTACGGCGTCTTGCGCATCGGCAACGTCATCGAACATACCTATTACTGTCTGTTTCATAATTTTAACCTCGCAAGTTAAAAATTTAATGATTAAGGAGTGATGGATCAACCGTCACTTACTCGCTGTCCGATCCGTTGTAGGATCGGGACTATCGGTGTTGATTCGTTCAACCGTTACTTCCTCTTCTTTTAACTTTACTTGTTGGGTTTCCTGCTTTTGATCTTGGCGTTTAACTATATGTAACTCTTCAACGAGCATAAGGCGCTTTTCAACCACCGCCACTTCCTTTATTACCGAAATGATCATCGTCTCCCCTTCATATCTGAGGGCTGGAGGCGGTGAATCAATCAATTGATTAATAGCTATCCTTTCCACCTGTATCTCCTCCGCAAGTAAAGGTATGGTTACTGCTTGTTCATGTTCCGTTAACTGTTTTGAGATTCGCACAATACCAGCTTCTTCCAGTCTTTTTTCAACATGAAGCTGTTCCTTAAGCACTGGGATTACATCGTCGTGCTTTGCCTGATTTAACTCATCTTTTGGGTTCATGGGCTTTAACAGATCGTTAAGAGACTAATATTCAACACATATCACCCAATTCTTCCTTATTCATTGAATCAAGGCGATGATTTGTAACTGGACGTATGTAATTGTTGCTGCCTATCTTTGCTGAGTCATGTGATTTTCCTCAATTTTTTAAATTAACTTGAGGGAAAACCGTTGCTGAAATTAACCCTAGGGCATTTGCTCATTAAAAAAGCAAAGTCAGAGTACAACAAGCAAAATCAGAAATATGTACGCTAAGGAACGCAAGAAAAAATAATCCTGATTAGGTATCTCACACTCGACCTATCGTTGTCGTATCGGTAATAAGAGTGCGTGCGAAGCAAATTTTTACACTAACATGTAGAAGAGGTGGAGCTGAATAATAGCAATTTACAGAGTAAATCGGCGATGACTTAAAAGCTGAAGTTTTAAGCGAGGTTGAACAGATAGATAGCGAGTCTTCATTTGCAAAAATCCGGGCAGAGACAGGTCCGGCGTACTGCGATGCGAATCTTTACAATTCTTGCAAACATTGAACAGAGGTTAGAATCTTTGAACATCCTAAGATCAACGACGAGTCACAGGTTGCACCGGTGTAACAGAGTCGCTATTTTATAGAACGTTTGGGCATCCCAGTCCCAGCATTAAAAATCATACGACAGCCACGAGTAAAGTCTTGACACCCCTATCCTCTAACAGAGGGTTTCTGAAAATTGCGCTTATCCAAGCTCAAAAGTCGTCACGCCGAACAGCTGGTTTATCGGCAAGTCAGGGCATTGTCCTGCATACATGCGGACCGTCTCGAACGAAACCGTCATATTGTGCCGATTCACCAAATCGACTGCCGCCGCATTCACGGCCGGTATATCCAGAAAAACCGAAGCGCTTTCCGGGGCATGCGATTTTAAAGCCGCAAAAAGCTGCTCGGCACACTCAGGGCCGTCTGCGAACAATGGCCCCACCTTGAATCCTGTGCGGCAGATGCGCATAAGCCCATAACCGGCCAGCTTGTTGCCGCGCAGAATACCTAACGCCGTACTTTGCGGCTGATTAATCCAGCATCTCAGAAACTCCCTGCGATTGTCGGGAAAAAAAGCCTGGTCGTATGCGCAAACATCATCAAAAGCCAGCGTAGATAACGGCACAATGCCGGCATCAGCCGGATAATTCCCGCCGCAATTTCCTTGATACCGGACATTGCTATAGGCTAAGGTAAACCCCGACCTGTTGTAGTTATCCTGCTGGGCGACTACCCCGTCAAGACCAATGGTGCGGCCGCCAAGTAACGCCAACCCGGCGTTCCATATGCGAATGCCGTAGCCCTGGCCGCGATACTCCGGCTTGACGATATAAAACCCGATAAACCCGAATGAATCGCCGTATTTCACGGCTGAAATCGTTGCAATGGGCTCATCGCCAAGCAATCCGACCAGAAAACCGCTTGGATCGGCAGCGTAAAAACAATCGGCATCATGTAAGCCGGGATTCCATCCCTCTTCGGCAGCCCAATCGACCGCGATATTAACTTCTTGCCGGGTCATGGTTCTTATTGTGTAGCTGTCTTTTTGCATAGTTTTTCGATCCTGATTATTCGCAGAAACACGATCACAATAGTCATCGCGAGTGATGACCGTTTAATCCCAGCCAACAGGCTGATAGCCGCGCTCCTGAAGACATCTGTTTACAAAGTTCTCATAGGCCGGGCTGCGTTCCGGTTCGCTGAATATCCAGCGCAGCAGTCCTACAGTCGCGCCGCTAGCCGCTCCGATCGCCGACCCTGAACCCGCCGCGCCGACCACCGCACCTCCCACAGCGCCCGATGCAGCGCCGATGGCGGCACCTCCAACGGTATCAGTTGCCGCCCGCCCCGCCTCGCTGCCGCCGGAATCGGCACCGGCAGCCTCAGCAAGATCCATGCAAGCCTCGATATCACGTTCTGCGGCTTTTGATCCGACGGTATTGTATTGGTGATTTGGATAAAGAACCGGGCGGGTCGATGCGCAGCCTTGCATCGACAGGGCAGTGACTAGAGCCAAAATAATCTTGAACATGAGAATCTCCTATTTTAGATAACAATTGGGGCCCAATGTAACATGGGGTGACTTCGCAGTGCCGGCATGATGTTCATGCACAACTCACCCATGGCCGGAACTGTAGCAGTTGCGGCAGATTGTAAAACCGAAGCCACCTTACAAATATCCGCCTAATAGCATTAAGATTCAAGCCGATAAACGAGAATGTCCGTTTACATAAATAACATTCTCTTCATTCATCATTTACTAGCAATTCTCGATTATTTAAGATTACTCCCATTGTTAAACTCACTCTATTGAGCGGTAGGCCCTTGCAGTGGCACGGACTGGGTCCCGTTTGCCGCGCCGAGCACCGGGGCTACCAATAGGCAGAGTGGATGGGTGGAGCGTCGCGGCAGCGACCCCTTAAACTACAAGGTCACGCATCCCAGACGGCATTCCTTGGTAGCACGTGGGAACGAGACAAGTGTTTTTAAAAATTCGGGCTATGTTTCTGACTAACAAAGAAATGCTCTAGGACACTTTCACTCAGGACGGGAACCCCTATTGGGCCATATTTCCGTTGCTTAATTAGGCTTTGTAGTAATTGCAGTGATGTGTCCCTCAAGGCGAACCCAGACTGCACAACAGGGTCGTACGAATCGCATTAAAGGGAGGTTATAGCTCAATGGCGGGCACGGCTGACTAGTTTACTTAAACTCAAAGTTTGCCGCTTGACAGGAGGAATCCGGATACTGATTTAGCATCCGGATTTTCATGAATTTAAGCGGGCATCCAGTTTTTTACCTCAAAATCAGCCAGGGCCGATGCCTCAGGTAACTTTTGGTCCCGCGCTTTAGTTATTTCCTTATTAATAAAATAGACGTTATCAATTGTTATTGGAAATAACGACTCACCGTTCCTTGTATCGATGGTCTTGCCTTTAAGCGAATGATAGAAGTTAAACAGTTCCATATAATGCTCATCATTCTCGGAGCCTTCCGGAAATAATGGGCGGTTAGCCTCCTGCAATGCTGCATAAAACTCTTTTTGGATGAAATTGAGCAGATTCATTTTTATTCTCCTGAAGAAATCGTATAAAACCGCAAATTTTCCGTTTAAACGGTTTTGCTTTTCAGATACAGATTAAAACTTATCTATAACAAACTGATGACGGTTTGTTTAAGATTTCATGACAATTACAGGAAGCGTCTAAGAAATACCCAATTCGAGCTGGCTTATATTGATAAGCTTTAGAATTTGATAGTGGCACCACTCATCATTTAGGGCTCCCTATAACATAGAAAGCAAATGCTGAGCCAAAATTAACACATAAATTAAATTTACTTATTGTTTATTAAATACAAACACTTACAAAAAACAATACTAAATTAAGCCTATTTAATTATTGTCAATAAATGCATCATATTTGTGCGCATACTGATAATCTGCACAGATGAAACTCTTTTTGTTGCTAATTTTTTTCTTGCCATTGAGAAGATATGATTGAATTTCTTTTTGGATTCTTTGTAGAACTGACATTATCGATTCATCTCGATAATATTTATTTGAAGACCTTTAACAATTTCTAAGCTCGGCCGTCTGGAAATTGCATCGCGTCCACTAAATGGCTTGGCTTATCAAGCACTATATCGCTCCAAATTGAACGATAAAACACCATCAGCAACATAGCGATAAAAAGTTGAATACGGCCAATCGCCCCCCCCAACATCTGCAGGACAGCCGTCATGAAAGGCGGCTGTTAAAACCCCGATCGAAATACGATAAGTTTTTGGAGAAAAATAATTTATTAACGCCGACTTCCCGGAAAATCATCCGTATATTCCGTATATGAGGGCAATGCCCGGATGCAGTGCAGTACGCCACTCAGCCATCAATGTGGAATATAGATGCGAGCGATACCGAGGCGCACAGTAAACCAATATGATCGATCAGTAATTGCGGTGGATTGCCTAATGGCGAATCCAGCTTGCAAATACCAGCCTTACAGCCTTGGGAACATTCTTCTAGTGAATGTGCACCTCACGTGACTTTACCGTATCGCTTCTGCGCAAAGTATAGCGTTCTTCATCGCCCACCATCTTCCCTCCCCCACTATTAAGCTGAATGAGCGTTCCTTCATCTTCAATACGATATTGCTTTATAGGCGATTCATTACGCGGCGTTAAAACAACGGTACGATTTTCATCATTCCAGCTGTATTTTCCTTTTTCATAAAACTCCCTTGAGGATTCCCTGGCGGGCTGAGTCACCAGCAGATAATTGTTATTTTGCTTTAACGACAGCGTTGTTTTAACCCCATTGCAATCGTTGCAAGGAAAATAACCGTAAAAAACACCATGAAAATCCAGGCTCTTATCAATAGGGTTCGCATGGGCTGAGTGATCTGTGTTTTGCTGGCTGCTATTTACACGCGCCCTGAGGTACTTTTCTTGAGCTTCGAAGTCTGTTTTTGCCATTACAGGAGTATTGGCAGAAAGCAGAGTGCCGAAAAAAATCAAAGCCAGATTTTGTTTTAATTGGTTTTTTAATGTTTGCATATCACTATCTCTTTAATTTGTAATTCACGTTCAACGTTGCCGAATAACCTGAACGGTCATGAAAATGCGCAAGGCAAGAACCCGACCTTTTTGCTAGGTTGTCAAAACTTCTGCCATTCCATCATAAAACCGCCACGCACCCAAGAAATGAATTGGCCTTTATTCCACAACAGCGGTTGCCATGCCGCTACGCACCTGAACAGAAAGCTAATCAAGCGCAGCGCTGGATGTTGAAAAAGGCCATTATAACCCCGCCCCGATTGAGTGCAATGTCAGGTTAGGCATGCCCATCAAGCGCAAAAACAGGTTCAAATCCTATTAAAACTAACTCCGTTTTTCGGCAGGGCTAAAAGTTATTTCAATATATTGGTTTGTTTCGCACATCGCCAATGGGCAGTATTAAAATCAGTTTTTTGCATGGCTTCTTTTTCCATGCAACTCCAGTACGATGCCGGTTTCAATTCCTCTTTGCACGATGCCGATATAGGGGCTTCCGCAGGTTGCTTCTGCCCTTTAGCCTTTTCCTGCTGTTCGAAGAGCTGAGTGGCGCGTAAGCAGATATTATAAGCTTCATTTTGCTCGTCGGCAGTGCCAGTGCTCTGCCCTGGGCTGGAACCGGACGGCATAGCTTCAGAAGATGGACGTGGCACGTCCCCGGGCTCTTGGGCATGGCTCACCATCGGTAACGCCATAATCAGAATAAATCCCGCAACTAATTTGCGCATGGCAGAACTCCTATAAAAACGGGTTTTAAGGAAAACGGTTGCTTAGTACGACCTGGCGTCGTCTATATAAGCCCTCCCGTTTCAGGTAGTCTGTACGTTTCCGCACACAGCATTATGGCATCCGGATTCCGAACGGGCTAACAGGGTAGTGATGACGCTTGAACACATAAAAGCCAATACATTGAAAAAGGTTCCGTTCATTACAGCACAGTGTTTGACGGCCAAAAAAAGGACGATAGCAAGTTAGCCAAGTGGTAAACTTAAACAGTTATACATTGACACATCCAATCTTTAAAAATGATGGCTTATATCGGCTATCTTTGATCTGAAAATGAAGAAAATTACGAGAGCTAGGAAAAAGAAGAACATCAACCAGACGGATTTGTTTGATTGGCTGGAACAGATGGAGAAGCTGAAAGCGGTCGAATCAGAACTGAACATGACCTCTTCACTTGGACCGTTGGAGTTAAGTACGATCGTAGAAAAACAAGTCGACTGGGTTGATTTGGAGTTATTAGTTTAAATACCGGTATTGGTTAAAACCTAACCTGATAGCTACCGGATTTTTAAAATAGCGGCCAGGTTAAATTTAGCCTGTAAATTTAACCTGGCCTACCGTTTCCCCAGAGGCATCGTTACTTTAGTTTTATAAGCCTCATTCAGGCCAGGTGGCTAATAGCGCCCTCTTTCATTAAATCTTTTTCCATTCCATCAATGCCGGCACTGATAGCGCTTTGTACTATTTCCGCAACTGAAGCACTATCTTCCGGCTTTGACTCGAAATCAATGGTCCAGACAACAATGCCCAAGCCATCATAAGATGTGAACACTTCGACTGTTCCTTTGTAATAGCTCACAGGAAATGGCGATATTGGCCGAAGATATATCAGCTTCATGTTTTTTGAATCAACTTCTTCAATGGTATCTTTTATATCGCCACCATTATCGGCTATGGTCATATAGCGTAATGCACCTGGGACATCGCCCTCTACCTTACAAGTCTCAATGAATGGAAACCATACATCGAGCCTTCCTATTTTGCTGATCGCTTCCCATACCTGCTCTGAGGGTACATTTAATTTTTTTGTAATAGCTTGCTTAGTAAACATCAGTATCTCCTAACTCATAAAATTTAAGCTTTTATAGAAGCTTGATTAATAAAATTGAATCGGTTTAACAAAAGGTTTAGTCACAAATGAACGGTTAAGCTCACTTTAACAATACGAACTATGCGTCGTATTGGAAAAAACCGACAATTTAAGTTGATATGATTTTAGAGGTACTACTGGCAATTTTGGACAGACTATAAAAAATTGGGATACGCTACGATCTAATTTAAAACCCCCACCAAATGATGGACTTATACTGTTGGATATAAATTTAACAACCCCGAAAACTGTATCGTTTGGGAAGTATCAATTTGAGGGTAAAGAGATTCCGGTGAAATTCCATAAAGTTCTTGAAAGTCGCGAATCATGTGGCTTTGATCATAGTAACCTACTGCATGCGCTACATCTGCCCAAGTCGACAGCGTTTTACGTTGGAAAATAGCGTTCCGCAAACGTACTACACGCGCATATTTTTTAGGCGTAGCGCCAACATGAGCCAGAAAACGCCGTTCCAGGGTACGCTCAGTTAAACCGAGATTCCGGGCGAGCATCCCAATAGGGTAATTTCCGTTAGAACTACTTAAATCCCTGCAAGCTTTTTGAATCAGCAGATCCCCATTGTCCCGGTTCAATATCGCAAGTAAAAAATTCTCTACGCATTGAACACGCTCACTAGCTGTTCTTTTATGCGCCAAGCTATCTTCTATTTTTTCAATCGCATACCAAGGAAAAATATCTCTGCAATCCACTCGCCTTTCAGCACATTCCCTGACTATACCGCGACGAAATACATTTAATCCCCAAGGAGTAAGGCGTGCAGAAACGCCTGATACCGTTCCAATACCTCCCAGATCACTTCGGTAGCTTTGGAAGCCGGCGAGTCCGCTACGAGTGGTATAAATAGTGTCTTTGTGGGTGGTCTGAAGCAAATCCGCATACAAAAAACATAAATAGGTTGCGGTGTCCGGCAGAATTGAAAGCGCCGAGTTATCGCTGCCCGTTAAGTCTTCATAATCCCAAATGGCCGTAACGTAGGGTGCCAATAATTTGGTTGGTGCAAAAACTCTCAAACTCAAAATGACGTCCTCGATTCTTGAATGATCATTAGGGGTATATTGGATTACGTTATCTCGTTAGGCTCAATAAGCTAACCCGAGCTACGTAGCTTGCTTATTATTCGCTTGCGGTCGAATGTATATTCGAAAAATCCAGCGGTCCTTCTAGTGAACAGCCCCAATCGGGATTTTATATGCGCCACGTTTTACCCAGCGGTGGAAAGTCGAATAGGGCCAATCGCCGGGGCTTTCCACCAAGCCATGTTTTACCGGATTGTAATGGATGTAGTCAAAATGCCGTTGGTAATCTCTTTCATCGCGCAAGGTATGTTCCGCATAGTAACGTTGCCAGACACCTCGCCGACGATGGGCGATGCGGGATGGCGAGCGGGATTTTTCCGCGCCGCCCAGTGCAAGCCAGGATTGAGTGAAATGTTTTTTAATCGCGCCCCAGCGTTTTGGATAAGCGGCATCACCGGGCGGCAGCGTCCAGATAGCGTGCATGTGGTCATGCAGCATCACCATCGCATCCACCTGAAACGGCGGCCAACGTTGAAAGCAGTCCTGAAAAGCCGCGCGTAATAAATCCCTGGCAAGATCGTTACCTAAAATTTTCGTTCACCGTTCAGCCACCACGGTGAAAAAATAAGAGCCGCCAGGAACAAAACACCGCCGGTAATTCGACATGATTCAGTCCACCCAATGCAAATTTATTAGAACAAATCCAAATACAGCATAACCGAGATGTAGGGGGCGCATCGCGCCCCATTTACAAATACCAAAATGCCCCGATTATTTTAAACATTCCAACGGACAAGCTATTTTTGATGGTCAAAATTCTCAGTATGTTTGGGCTCCGAAATGGGGCGCAATGCGCCCCCTACCCGGCTTTTGTCATGTGTTCTTCGGTGAACAAGTGTTGGAGTGCCTAATACGGAATGCAATAAAAGTCCTCATCAGACTTCGATCCCCAGAGAACGATATTGAAGCCGGAACCAAATTTCTCCTTCAGCTGGTCAATTGTTCTCTTATTGAATCCCGTCCAACGATTCTTTGAATCTGCTTTGAGAACATAGTTATTTCCGCCGTTTGAGTGATTCAGAAATTGATCTTTGATTTCCATACTCTTCTTCATTCTCCTCGGCGCGAAGCGTCAACCTAACAAGTTATTATCTGAACCTGGATAACATACAAATCACAAAAAACGGGGTCAAGTCTTGCACCGTGCATGACAATACAAACCCAACTTAACTAACCCTCGTGAGCCAATATCCCGGACGCCGTCGATGATGGGCAAACGCCGTAATTTGTAATCCATCAGGAATTACCCGATAAAACACTGAATAAGGAAAACGCAATAGTCCGGTACAGCGAATCCCTGACGGATGAACTAACCGCCAAGCTTCCGGCCGCTCAATAATTAAGGCGATAATTCGTTCAAACTCATGAATAAGCGATTCCCCGAGTTTGGCTTGCTGCTCTTCATAAAAACGAACCGCCTCTATGTATTCGGCTTCCGCCTCGGGCAGGAAACTATAGTTCACCGGATCAACGCGCGTACTTTTTTTGCCACTTCCTCGCCGGGAATGGCCTGCACCCTGCCGGCATCAAATTCGGCAGCACGGTGCGCGGATGCATCACCCCATAAGCTGTCAAATTCGGACTCGGATATTTCTTCAAGGCTTAATAAAAGCCGCTTCGCCAACAAGGCTCTATCCTGAATGGGGAGGGAAAAAATTTCAGATTCAAGTTGTGAAAGATTCATTGTAGAAACTCTATCTATTGCGCTGGTTCCCAAGCTCCAGCTTGGGAACCCCAGTCCAGAAAGCTCTCGGCAACCGCTCCTGCGTCGCTTAAAGCGCCTACTTTTGGTGCTCTACCTCCTGCATAACCCACAGGGATGTGGGAAATGCAGATATTGCAGGAGCAAATATCTGTCCATACAGTCGTAGCTTTCTATGTTTCGGGAAGCTGGAGCTTCCTACACTACGTTCCCAAGCTGGAGCTTGGGAACGAGCAATAATCTCAGTCTACATAAAAATTATGTATTTTCCCAACCAAAATCTTCATCTCTTCCGGCACTTCTACATCAACCATTAAAACTGCGGACAGCTCATCATCCTCAAATCCCAACAACTCAACAAACAAAGCCCTCTCCCCCTGATCCGCTACCAAATACCCCGTTTCCAAATACCGGTTCAACAGCTTATCCAGCTCCTTAGTCCCGCGCCGACATTGCCACCTTAACCTTGCCAGCTCGTCCATCAGCCCAATTTTCTCTGCACCAACAGTTTCTTGGTTTCGGCAATCGCCTTGGCCGGATTCAAGCCCTTGGGACAGGTGTCGGTGCAATTCATAATGGTATGGCAACGGTATAATTTAAACGGGTCTTCCAGTTCGTCCAGCCGTTCGCCGGTGTTTTCGTCTCGGCTGTCGACCAGCCAGCGGTAGGCTTGCAGCAGCACTGCAGGGCCCAGGTAACGCTCGCTGTTCCACCAGTAACTGGGGCAACTGGTCGAGCAACAGGCGCACAAGATGCAGTCGTATAAGCCATCCAGTTTTTCCCGGTCTTCTTTGCTTTGCAGACGCTCGGCATCGGCCGGGGGCGGGGTTTGGGTTTCTATCCACGGTTTAATCGAGGCGTATTGGGCAAAGAAATGGGTCGTATCGGGCACCAGGTCTTTAATGACTTGCAAATGCGGCAGCGGATAAATTTTGATGGTGCCGGAATAGGAATCGATGGCTTTGGTGCAGGCTAGAGAGTTTTTCCCGTTGATGTTCATAGCACAGGAGCCGCACACGCCTTCGCGGCAGGAACGTCTAAAGGTTAAGGTGCTGTCGACTTCGTTCTTGATTTTCAGGATCGCGTCCAGCACCATCGGGCCGCAGCTGTCCATATCCAGCTCGAAGGCATCGATACGCGGGTTCTCGCCGGACTCGGGGTCCCAGCGATACACTTCAAAGCGGCGGATGTTGGTTGCTCCGACAGGCGCTTTAAAGGTTTTGCCTTCGATTAAAACCGAGTTTTTAGGCAGGGTAAATTCAGCCATCAGTACACCCTCTCTTTCGGTGGAATTACGTCGACGTCATCGGTTAATGTGTACATGTGTACCGGCCTGTAATCGATTTTAACTTGATCATCGCTTAGCCAGGTCAGGGTATGCTTCAACCAGTTTTCGTCATCGCGGTTCGGGTAATCTTCCCGTGCATGGCCGCCCCGGCTTTCGGTGCGGTTGCCTGCCGCGTTGATCGCTACGGTAGCTTGGCTTAAAAGGTTGTCCAACTCCAGCGTTTCAACCAGATCGGTATTCCAGATTAAGGATTTATCCGTCACGTTGACGTCGGCAAAGGTTTTCCTGACTTCGGCCATCATGTTGATACCTTCGGTCAGCGTCGAGCCGGTTCTGAACACCGCCGCTTTGGCTTGCATGACTTTTTGCATATCCAGGCGAATGTCGGCGGTGCTGCGGTTGCCCTTGGCATTACGGATTTTATCGAAGCGGGCGATGGCTTTATCGCAGGCATTGCTCGCCAACGGTTTTTGCCTTGATCCGGGCTTGATCAGTTCGGCGCAACGTATCGCGGCGGAGCGGCCGAACACCACCAGATCGAGCAGCGAGTTTGACCCCAGGCGATTCGCGCCATGCACGGAAACGCAGGCCGCTTCGCCGATCGCCATCAGGCCCGGCACAACCGCATCGGGGTCGCCGTCTTTCAAAGTCACGACTTCGGCTTTGTAATTGGTTGGAATGCCGCCCATGTTGTAATGCACGGTCGGCAACACCGGAATCGGCTGTTTGGTGATGTCGACATTGGCAAAAATCTTCGACGTTTCGGAAATACCCGGCAAACGCTCGTGGATAATCGCCGGATCAAGATGTTCGATGTGCAGATAAATATGATCTTTAAGCGGTCCTACGCCGCGGCCTTCATGGATTTCAATGGTCATCGCGCGGCTAACCACGTCGCGCGACGCCAAATCCTTCGCTGACGGAGCATAACGTTCCATGAAACGCTCGCCTTCGGAGTTGGTCAGGTAGCCGCCCTCGCCTCTTACGCCTTCGGTAATCAAACAGCCCGCGCCGTAAATGCCGGTCGGATGAAACTGGATGAACTCCATATCCTGCAACGGCAATCCGGCGCGCAATACCATCGCGTTGCCGTCGCCGGTCACGGTATGCGCCGAAGTGCAGGAAAAAAACGTGCGCCCGTAACCGCCGGTCGCCAGTACGGTCATTTGGGACTTGAATAAATGCAGCGAGCCGTCATCCAGGCACCAGGCCAATACGCCGCGGCATTCGCCGTCTTCCATAATCAAGTCCAGCGCGATGTATTCGACGAAAAACTCGGCTTTATGCTTTAACGACTGCTGGTACAGGGTATGCAATATCGCATGGCCGGTTTTGTCGGCCGCCGCGCAGGTGCGTTGCGCCAAGCCTGTGCCGTAATGCGTGGTCATGCCGCCGAATGCTCGCTGGTAGATTTTGCCATCGCTGGTGCGGGAGAACGGCACGCCGTAATGCTCCAACTCGATCACGGCGGGAATGGCTTCGCGGCACATGTATTCAATCGCGTCCTGATCGCCCAGCCAATCGGAGCCTTTGACGGTGTCGTACATATGAAAACGCCAGTCGTCTTCGCCCATATTGCCCAGCGCCGCGCTGATGCCGCCCTGCGCGGCGACGGTATGACTGCGGGTTGGAAAGACTTTAGTGATGCAGGCGGTTTTCAGGCCTTTTTCCGCCATGCCCAAGGTAGCGCGAAGACCGGCGCCGCCCGCGCCCACCACCACTACATCGTAAGCATGTTCAATAATTTTGTAAGCTGCTGCCATGAATCACCCTATCGATACAACGCGAAACACGGCCAATAAAGCCGTAAGCGCCAAAAACAAGAAAGCCAGGTTGACGGCCCAGATTGAGATGATCTTGGGGCCTTCGGCGGCTATGTAATCTTCAATCACCACCTGCAAGCCCAACGCAGCGTGGTAAAAAGCGGCGATGATCCAGGCTATGATGCAAATGGTATTAACAGGCGACACTAACCAATCTAAGGTTTGCTGATAGGGAGCCGTCATGCTCAAGCCCAGAAATTTGATCAGCCAAAAGGTCAACGGAACCAGAGCCGCGGCGGTAATGCGCTGCATCCACCAGTGGCCCGTTCCGCTTTTGGCAGAACCCAAGCCCTTAGCCCTGGATAAAGGCGTTCTATAATCCATAATGCCCCCATATGAAAGTCATCAACGTCAGCACCAACGAAGCCGCCAGCTCAATCATGGCGTATCGGTTTAGCGTTTCAAGTTCAAAGCTGTTGCCGGTATCCCAAATCAAATGGCGGATACCGTGGCACAGGTGGAAAAACAGCGCGTAGATGAAGCCCCAAACTACCAGCTTGAACAGCCATTGGTTCATAACTGTCTGCATTGTGTCGTATGACTCGCCGCCGCCCGCCAGCGCTGAAATAACATAAACAAATAAGACCAAACCGGCTGAGAGCATAACGCCGGTCATGCGGTGAGTGATGGAAATAATGCCTGTTAAAGGCAATCTGTAGACTTGCAGGTGCGGGGACGTAGGTCTGTTAGTGTTTATCGCCATAATGTTATCCCGTTATTATGTTTAGCCAATAGGCTTCCAAATCAAAATTCGATGCAATAACCGCAGCAGGAAGAAGGCTCCGGTTTTTTTAACCTTTTTTGCCCGTTGCGGCAAACTCTGACTCTTAAGCAACATCACCACGAGCATCAGCTGAATTAGTTTTACCACATATTGCAAATGCCCGCTAAGGTAAAAAACCGTAATTTATAACCGGCGAATTGAAAATCATAGACCTAAAAATACCGCCGCTTTCTTCAAATAGATATTGAAGTAGCTGCGGTAAGAATCACTCTTCCTTGTTAATCAAAAAATAAACCACCGGTATCACCAGCAGAGAAAACAAAGTCGAGGCAAAAATTCCGAAAATAAAACTCCAGGCCAGCCCCGAAAAGATTGGGTCCAGGATAATCACAAACGCGCCGAACATCGCCGCTCCGGCTGTCAGGAATATCGGCCGCAGGCGAATCGCACCGGCTTCAATCAAAGCGTCTGCCAGCGTCACATCGGCACGGGCGCGGATGCGTTCGATAAAATCGATCAAAATAATTGAGTTGCGCACCACGATACCGGCCAATGCAATCATGCCGATCATTGCCGTGGCGGTGAAATAGATCGGGTTCGGATAACCGGCGACAGGCGCAGCAAACAGATTGAGCACCCAGAAGCCCGGCATGATGCCGATAACAGTCAGCGGGATGGCGATCATCATCACCAACGGCACGCTCAACGATCCGGTTTGCCCAACCAGCAAGATATAGATCATTACCAAAGCGGCGGCAAAGGCCAAGCCAAGATCGCGAAATACATCGACAGTGATTTTCCATTCGCCCTCGCCTGCCAGTTCGGCGGTATAGCCTTGCGGCAATGGACGTTCGTCAAACACGTCATTTAAATCGAAAACCGCTTCCACCGGGCTGCGTCCGGCCATTCCGGCAATCACATAGTTCACCCGTTGCAGGTTCTTGTGAAAGATAGGCTGGTCTTCGGTTTCTATATTGGCGCTGCCCAGTTCGCTTAACGGCATCAAATCGCCCTGTCCGGTTTTAACGCGCAAGGCCAATAAATCGGCAACAGACGAGCGAAGCGCACGAGGCAGTTGCAAAGTAATTTCCAGCGGTTGGCGTTCGCTGTCTATATGCACAATGCCGACCGTCTGGCCTGCGGCCGCAATACGCAGGGTTTGGGCGACTTGCTCGACACTGACGCCGGATAGCGCAGCTTTCTCCCGGTTCAGGTGAAAATGCACTTTTTCATGTTGCGCTTCGGAATAATCATCGACATCGACCACGCCTTCGGTTTTTTCCATATCGGCCCTGACGCGCTTGGAGACCGCGACCAAATCGCCGATGCTCGCTTCCGGCGGACCGTAGATTTCGGCGACCAGATCGGAAAGCACCGGCGGTCCCGGCGGGATTTCCGTAATCTTAAGATTTACGCCGTATTGCTTGCCTATCCGTTCTATTTCGGGCCGAATGCGCAACGCGATTTCGTGCGATTGCTGCTCGCGCCGGTCTTTAGCTAATAAATTAATCCTGACTTCACCGACATGACCGCCGCTACGCAAATAATAATGCCGAACCATGCCGTTAAAATCCATCGGTGCGGCTAGACCCGTATAAGTTTGATAATCGGTGACTTCATTGACGGTAGCCAAATAGCTACCCAGCGCCCGAGCGACTTCATCGGTTTGTTCCAGCGTCGAACCGCGCGGCATATCGATGATGATTTGCAGCTCGTTTTTATTGTCGAACGGCAATAATTTCAGCGGCACGGCGCGGGTCACAGCCAGCAAGGTCGAAGCCACAAAGGCTATCAATACAATCAGCAAGAATAATTTGGCGCGCCCGGTAGTTTCAAGTAAAGGCCCGAGTGCCGCGCGATAAGCTCGATAGATGTACGTCTGTTTGAGCTCTAGCGGCGCTTCTTCGCTGTGATTATGATATTCGCTTTGCAGCAGTTTGAAACTGGCCCAGGGCGTTACGGTAAACGCAACGATCAACGAAACGATCATCGCGATCGGCACGTTAAACGCCATCGGCGCCATGTACGGCCCCATCATGCCGGTGATAAAAAACATCGGCAGGAACGACACGATTACCGTGAACGTCGCCAGAATAGTCGGCGGCCTGACTTCATCAACTGCCGTCAACAGTGCTTGCAGCGGCGATTCTTTGCGTAATTTATAATGCCTGTGAATATTTTCGACATCGACAATCGGGTCGTCGACCAGCAGGCCCAATGCCAGGATTAACGCAAACAAGGTAACGCGGTTGATCGTGTAACCGGAGATATAATCCAGCAACAAAGTCAGCGCCAAGGTCATCGGTACGGCAATCGACACGATGAACGACTCTTTCAGCCCCAGCGAAAAAGCCAGCAATACCACGATAATCACGACAGCAAAACTCAAATGCTTAACCAGTTCGTTAACCTTGTGGTTGGCTGTTTCACCGTAATCGCGGCTGACGCTCATCAAGATATCATCGGGAATCAACGTGCCGTGCAATTTTTCTGCGGTCGCGATAACGGCTTCGGCGACATCCACGGCATTACTGCCTTTACGTTTGGCGACGGCAAGAGTAACCATCTGACGCTCTTGCCCAACTTGCGGCTGGTTGCCGGCGGCTTTGCCGATAGTCGGCATCTCATCGACAGCAGGGCCAAAGCCGATACGGGTGTAATGATCAACATCGGCCGGGCCGTCTTCAATCCGCGCGACATCGCGCAGGTAAACAGGCCGCCCGGCAACGCTTTTAATGACGGTCGCTCCCACTTCTGCCGACGACTCAAAATGCGGCCCGGCTTCCAGCAGGATTTCACGGTTGCCGCGCTCAATGCTGCCGACTTGCAGATTGACATTGGCACTGGACAGCGCTTGGGTAATTTCAAGCAAAGTTACGCCATGCGCGGCCAGCGCGGCAGGGTTGGCATAAATCGATACACGCCGCGGCTCGCCGCCGACAACCCAGCTTTTACCGACATCGCCGACGCTTCTCAAGGAAATAATCAGCTCATCGGCGATACGGCGCAAGGCCATCGAATCGTAACTATCGTTCTGCGCCGAAAGCGTCAGCAACACAATGGGGACGTCATCGATTTCAACCGGCGACACTTTCCAGTGCGTTACGCCCGGCGGAATCAGGTTCTGGTTGGACATCATCCTGTCCCAGGTCTTGACCAGACTGTCTTCAGAATCCTGACCGACAAAATAACGCACAGTCACCACCGCAGCGCCCGGCCTGGAAATGGAATACACATATTCCACGCCTTCAATCTGTTTGAGCAGGACCTCCAGCGGCGTGGCAACCAGCTTTTCAACTTCTTCACTGGAAGCGCCCGGATATTCAACCAGCACATCCATAACCGGCACGACTATTTGCGGATCTTCTTCACGGGGCGTCAGGATCAGCGCCGCCGCTCCTGCCAACAGCGAGATGATCAGGAACAGTATCGACAACTGGGAAGTGGTAAAAACCTCGACAATTCGGGTTGTCAATCCACGCTTGGGGCTTTCATTGTGCAGGCTGTCCATTATTGGGCCTGCTGCGGATGGGTTATAACGGTTTCACCGGCGTGCAAGCCGGAAATGACTTCAACTTGGTCGCCAAAGCTCTTGCCGGTCCTGATATGGCGCGTCAGTTGTCTCCCATCCGACAAGACCTTGACGATCTCCAGTTGGCCGATATGTTGCACAGCGCTGGCAGGAATCAATAACGCTTCGTGCTGGCCGCAAGCTTGTTCCAGCCAGCCGAAATAGCCCGGTTGCAGGCCTTCGATGGCAGGCAGCGCGACCTTGATCAGCTGGGTGCGTGTTTGCGGGTCAACTTCGGGGCTGATCTCGTCAATCTGCGCTTGGGTGGTTACGTCCAGCGTATCGATGCGCACCTTAACATCCATGCCGATGCTGTAACGTCCGGCGCAAGTGTTCGGCACGTCGGCTTCAAGCCTTAGTCCTTGGGGTGTTTGCAAGGTCACTACAGGGACGCCGGGCAGCGCCATGTCGCCGGGTTCCTTAAGGCGCTTAACAACGATGCCGTCAAAAGGGGCGACTAAATGCGTATCAGATAGATGAGTCCTGATTTCAGTGATCACGCTGTTTGCCTGACTCACAGCGGCTTGAGCCTCTTTTGCCCTGGCGACTGCGGCATCAAAACTTTCCCGGGTTGCCGCCTCTTTACCGTACAAGCTGCGGGTGCGCTGTTCGTCCGCCTGGGCGCGGCTTGCCTGGGCCTTGGCACTGGCAAGTGCCGCTAGGGCTGCATTCTCCTGAGCCTTAACGTCGCGTTCGTCGAGCAGGGCGATTGCATCGCCTTTTTTGACTTTATCGCCCGCATTGACCTTGATCTCAAGAATCCGTGCGGTCATTTTTGGTGCAATATTGGCAACGGTTCTCGACTTTACCGTGCCGGGCCAGGCCAGAATATCGTCAATCTGCCTCTTTTCAACAACCGCTGTGTTGCTGGGCGGGTTTGAATCGCCAGCCTGCGGGCTTTGTCCGGGCGGCACTTTGCTGACAAAACTGCCCTGCATATAAAGCAGTAATAAAATCAAGGCTAAAACAGCTGCGGAAATAGCAAGGATTTTATTAGTATTTTTAGATTCGGTCACTGACATAAGATTCTCTTTATCTTAGATAAATCATTGGGTCCACCAAAAGCACGAAAGACACGAAAACTCTCGTTTCCACGCTCCGGCGCCCCGATTGCCGGAATGCCCACCTTGGCTGACGTCGGGCGGTCTTACTTGTACCCTATGGGTATTCCGTCCGGCCTGCATCTGTCGTGAACGTTGCGCATTAGACCTTCCAGGTTTTACGACTGCCATGGATGGCGGAAGTACTGGAGCCGCCGGGAGCGGCTCCAGTAAAAACCTGGCAGGTCTACATTGCACGATGAACGCCGTGCTAATTATTATTTATTTCCAATCACCGACTGCTTTTTTCAATGCCGCTTCGGCGCTCAGTGCGTCGTAATACGCTGCAATCGTATTGGAATGGGCCCTGTTTTTGGCTACTTCAGCTTCGATATAACGCGTGACCACCACGGTTTCGGCACGCCGCTGTTCGTTAACCAGTCTTAACGCTTCCTCGGCAGCGGCCACCGATGCTTCGGCAACACGCATGCGCGCCAGGGCTTCTTGGAGCTTCAGAAAAGCGGTTTTAACTTCTTGTTCGATAGCCAGTTTTGTTTTGCGTTCCGTTTCACGGGCTTCGGCGGCTTTTCGTTCCGCAGCGCTGACTCGATTTTTGGTTTCCAGCCCGGAAAACAGATCCATTTCGACGCTGACTCCGGCAGTGACATTATCCTTGCTGCTGTAAAATCCGGGAGATTCGCTGTTCTGACCGTAACTGACATAAGCATCCGCCTTGGGCAAATAAGCGCCCTGCGCGCTTTTAACCCGACGCTGGCTGATTTCCACCTGATTGGCGGCCGCTTTAACTTCCGGGCGTTGCGTCATGGCAAGCTCAAGCAAGTCGTTAAACGAAGCGCTCAACTTGGCTTCGGGCAGCATCGAAGACGACGCGACAGTAAATGCTTGATCCGCTGACAGGCCCAACAACGTCGCGAGGCCGGTTTTGGAAAGCTCGATGCCGTTGGCGGCCCTGATCTGGGCTTCCTGCGCTTCAGCCAGTTTAACTTCCAGCGATAAAACATCGGATTTAAGTACGGTTCCGGCTTCGTACCTGAGTTTGGTTTGCTTTAACTCGCTGGCAATTGCCGAAATGGAATCCTGAGCGACTTTATGCGCTTCCTGCGCAGCCAAATAGGCGTAATACGAAGCGGTGACGGCTTCAATCAAGGCATTGCGCACGGTTGAGCGCTCAAACTCCGCCGCATCGATTCCCAGCTCCGCGGCCTTGCTGTTTTGATAATCCTGCCCGCCACGGAACAAGGATAATTTGCCTATGATTTCAGGACGAAAGTTTTGCCGGTAACCGGGATTATTGATGTTATTGATCGAGTCGGAAGTAAATTCCCTTTGCGACACAATCATCGAAAAGACTTGAGCTGGATTATTGGAATGGTCATAGCCGACTTTGGCAGTTACTTGCGGATAAAACGCAGACAGTGCAACACCTAACTGAGCCTCAGCTTGGCCGATGCGTTCCGCGGCGATTTGCATGTCGGGGTTATTGATTAATGCGTGCTCAATCGCCTGGTCCAGTGTAAATGATTGAGTGCTGGATTTTTGCGGTGTAGCTTTATCGGCAGGGTTCTGGGGGCTTTGTTCCGCTGTTGCTGTAACACTCGACAGCATGAGTATCGGTAACAGACTCAATGCCAGTTTGTTTTTTATTGTTTTAAGCATCATCTTCACGTACCTGTTAAGAATGTGAAACAGTCTTGCGCTGGTTCGAAAGCGCCAGCCTTCAGTATCTCAGAAAGGTAGAGCTTCCCGAACAGCGTTCCCAAGCTCCAAGCTTGGGAACGCGCGAAAAGTCCGTTTAAATCGGCGTTATCCGAGGCTATTCTATGACTTGACTCATGCAATCAAAATGCAGTGCCCGGTTTAAATCCTAATTTTTTAAGTATGATTGCCATCGGACAAAATCCTGTAAATGCCGACTGCAACAAGTTAGCGCCGACAAAAGCGGTAAACCATAGCCATAATTCAGAATGATAATGCGCCAGTAACAAGCTAATCAAAATAAAACCGCCGGCCACGGCAAAGATTGCGCGATCAATATTCATCTTATTTTCCTTTTAACCGGACTATGCCTATTAATTTGAGCATGAACCTTTCATAAAACGGTTCACTGATGCCTTTCCTAATTTTACGCATGAAATATTTTTCGAAGATAATTTTGGCTAGATGCACCCATTTACCTTGCGCAGACCAGGTAACATTACGCGGTGGAATTTGCGGCTTAGCCAAAAATGCTACGCCGGAATCGCCAAAGTCGGCCAAGCATAAAGCATTCAATGTTGCTTTATGGGTCGGCTCCTTGCCCGCCAATTCATCGGCAATATTATGCGCGGCGGCCGTCACCATCGACTCGATCATATAGCCGGTTTTTGGCGCTCCAACCGGTACCGGCGTCGGTTCAACAGGCGGAATGGCGATACAAACGCCGACAGAATAAATATTTTTGAAAGTTTTATTGCGCTGATACTCGTCCACTATAACAAAGCCTCGTGGGTTAACCAGCCCCTCAACGTCCACATTACGCACTGCGTCAACGCCGGTAAAGGCCGGCAGCATCATCGAATGCTTAAACGGCAACTCATGTTTTTTCTTTTCCTTGCCTTCATCATCGACTTCAGTCACGTACATCATGCCGGACTCGATTTTGTCGACCTTGGCATTGGTAATCCATTTGACGGTCTTGTCACGCAAAGCGCTTTCTAGCAGGCCTTTGGTATCGCCGACGCCGCCTAAGCCCAAATGCCCGATATAAGGTTCCGCGGTAACAAAAGTCATCGGCACTTTGTCGCGAATATTTCTTTTGCGTAATTCGGTTTCAATAATCATTAAATATTCATAGGCTGGGCCATAGCAGGATGCTCCCTGAACCGCGCCGATAACAATCGGACCGGGATCTGCCATGAACTTGTCCCAATCCCCGATAGCCGCCTCGGCGTGATCGACGTGACAGACTGATGAGGTATAGCCGTCAGGCCCTAAGCCGGGGACTTCATCGAAGGCCAAGCGCGGCCCTGTCGCAATAACCAGGAAGTCGTAAGCAACGGCCGAGCCGTCATCCAGCAGCACCTGATTATTTGCGGGGTCGACCTTTGCAGCGGCCTTTTGGATGAATTCGATACCTTTCTTTTTCATCACCGGCGCCAGCTCGATCTTTAAATCTTCAGGTTTGCGCCATTTAGGTGGAATCCAGGGATTCGACGGAACGAAATGAAAAGTGGGCGTATCGGAAATCACAATGACATCATGACTTTTCCCTACCGTTTCCTTCATTTCATAAGCCATCGGTACGCCGCCGATACCTGCGCCTAAAACTACAATACGAGCCATGATAATCTCCTCATAATAGTTACTACTATGTTTCTTGTATTTTCAATTAATCCCGGTTAATTGAAAATATCATTAAAGTGAAGCGATACCAACACTGAGCAGTAATTAGAGTTCCCGTAACCGATCAGACAGAAGTACCGAAAGCTTAAAAATAAGTTTGTATATTAGCAAGTGCTGATAGACAATAACACAATACTCTCTTTGCATCCAAGTGCAAATGTTAGTGTAAGCTAAAACTCAGGCAGAGTTGCCTTTTTAAATATATTGCTTTAAAACACAAGAGACATTGGCATACATAGTCAGCGTCACTTTTCTCAAGTTCCGATCTACAAGATTCCAAATCAAGGGGAATTTATGATTTCAGAGGCTGTGGTTGATCTATCTCGCTGGCAGTTTGCGGCAACTTCTCTTTACCATTTTTTGTTTGTTCCGTTGACATTAGGTTTATCGTTTTTATTGGCGATTATGGAATCGACCTATGTCATGACCGGCAAACAAATTTACAAGGATATGACCCAGTTCTGGGGAAAATTATTCGGCATCAATTTTGCGCTGGGCGTGACGACCGGCCTGACCATGGAGTTCCAGTTCGGCATGAACTGGTCGTATTTCTCGCATTATGTCGGCGATATTTTCGGCGCGCCGCTTGCCATCGAGGGTTTGATGGCGTTTTTCCTGGAATCTACCTTTGTCGGCCTGTTTTTCTTTGGCTGGGATAAATTAAGCAAAGGACAGCATTTAATGGTGACTTGGCTGGTCGCTTTAGGCAGCAACTTATCTGCATTGTGGATTCTGATCGCTAACGGTTGGATGCAATTCCCGACTGGAGCGTACTTTAATTATGAAACCATGCGTATGGAACTCTCCAGCTTTGCCGATCTGTTACTTAATCCGGCTGCTCAGGTCAAATTTGTCCATACCGTTGCCGCAGGTTACACCACCGCTTCTGCTTTCGTGCTGGGCATCAGCGCTTACTACATGCTCAAAGGTCGCGATGCCGCCTTTGCGCAACGCTCTTACACCATAGCGGCGGGCTTTGGTCTGGCCGCCATCCTGTCGGTTATCGTGTTGGGCGACGAAAGCGGTTATACCGACGGCGAGGTACAAGAAACCAAACTGGCCGCTATTGAAGCAGAATGGCATACTGAAGAGGCACCCGCGGCATTTACGGCTATCGGTATTCCAGACCAGGAAGCCATGGAAACGCGCTACGCCATAAAAATCCCCTGGTTATTAGGTCTGATCGGTACGCGTTCCATTGACGAGCCGGTTATCGGTATATCGGAGATTATGGAAAGGAACCGTTTACGTATCCATAACGGCATGAAGGCTTACGGACTGCTGCAAAACTTAAGAGAAGGCAACAAAGATCCCATTGTCCGGGCCGAGTTTGAACACTATAAACAAGATCTGGGTTTCGGTCTGTTGCTTAAACGTTATACAGAAAAAGTAGTCGATGCGACCGATCAGCAAATAGAACTGGCAGTGCAGTATTCAATACCTCGAGTCGTGCCTTTATTCTGGACTTTTCGGGTCATGGTGGCTTGCGGATTTATCATGTTGGTGATCTTTGTTTTAGCGGTTGTCGCCAGCTCAATTCGTAAGTGCCGACAAGACTGGTTATTACGTGCCAGCCTTTATATGATTCCTTTACCCTGGATTGCCTCTGAACTGGGCTGGTTTGTGGCCGAATTTGGTCGTCAACCGTGGACTATTGCGGAGATTTTACCAACCTTTTTAAGCACATCCTCCCTTACCGAACTGGATATCTACCTGAGTCTGTCAGGCTATATCGGTTTATATACGGTATTTTTGATCATCGAAATGTTCTTGATGCTCAAATTCATCAAGTTAGGTCCCAGCAGCCTGCATACAGGCCGTTACCACTTTGAAATCGCCACAGGAGCATAACTATGACTTTCGACTATGAATCCATGCGCTTGATCTGGTGGGCCCTGTTAGGCGTTTTGTTGATCGGCTTCGCCATTACCGACGGCTATGATATGGGCGTAGGCATCTTATTACCCTTTTTAGGCAAAAACGATACCGAACGCCGCATCATTATTGATTCAATAGGCACGACCTGGGAAGGCCACCAGGTCTGGTTTATCACTGCGGGCGGCGCGTTATTTGCCGCCTGGCCTGCCGCTTATGCCGTAGCCTTTTCAGGGTTTTATTTTGCGCTGCTGCTGACCTTGTTTGCGCTGTTTATGCGACCGATAGGTTTCGATTACCGCAACAAATTGCCCAGCCAGAAATGGCGCAACAACTGGGATATTGCGTTATTTATCGGCGGCTTTGTACCGGCATTAATCTTCGGCGTTGCTTTCGGCAATTTACTGCAAGGCGTACCGTTCCACTTGGATAACGATATGCGCATTTTTTATACCGGATCATTCTGGGCACTATTAAACCCTTTTGCATTAGCGTCGGGACTGATTAGTTTATCGATGCTGATTATGCACGGAGCCGTCTATCTACAGCTTAAAACTGAGGGCAATATTAATCGGCGTTGTAAAAAAGTGGTTACTGTTTCCACAGTCATCGCACTCGCAATTTTTGCTGCGGCGGGTATCTGGGTTTCCAATATTGACGGTTACCAGATCACTTCCGAAGTTTTCCCTAACGCACAGTCCAACCCATTGACAAAAATTGTCCAGAAAGCACCGGGGTTATGGCTAGATAACTACGAAAGTTATCCAGTGTTGTGGACTATTCCTGCACTGGCTTTTGTCGCCGGTGCTGTGACTATTCTGCTATCAAAAATTGAACGCCCGGGGCTGGCGTTTATAACCAGCTCATTAGCAGTCACTTCCATCATTTTAACCGCGGGTGTAGCGATGTTTCCTTTCCTGCTGCCGTCAAGCTCAGCTTCGAATAGCTCATTGACCGTGTGGGATGCCAGTTCCAGCCTTAGCACTTTAAAAATCATGTTCTGGGCGGCGGTGATTTTTTTACCCATCATTGGCGCTTACACCACCTGGGTATTTCGTGTATTGCGCGGCAAGATAACGGCGGAGCAAATTCATGAGGTTGATATAACGCCGGAACAGAATCATCAAACCGATCGTACGGCTATTTAGGAGATAACTATGTGGTATTTCACTTGGATACTGGGAGTATTGCTGGCCTGCTCATTAGGCATTATCAATGTGCTTCGGCTGGAGGCGCAGGAAACATGGGATAAGGAACATATTCCCCTGGACCCGTTAACCCAGTTGATAACAAAAGAGACAATGCGGGTCCGTTTAAAAGAAAAAATCGAGAACTCCAAACGCAACGGTTTTCCATTTTCCGTTCTTTTTATCAGCTTAAATAATTTTAAAGCCAAGAATAATTTATCCGACTTTGAAATGGACGCCGTGTTACGCAACGTAGCCGACTGTTTTCAGGAAGACATCAGACCGGGCGTTGATATTGCCGCGAGAATGGGTGACCAGGATTTTCTTATTGCACTGCCCGGTTCTCCATTAAAAAAAGCCGAGCAGGTCGCGGCGCAGATTAAACATGAAATTACAGCATGTGTTAAAGCGCCCCATCTGGTTGTTGATGTGGGCACAGGGGTTGCGGAATACTCCTCGCCCACCGCTCCTGATGAACTTTCCGCTACAGCGAATGAAGTGGACGAATTGATCAGAATTGCAGCAGAAAAGAGCAACGCTTAAACCGAACTCACACTTCCCGGACGGATTTACAAAAATCCGTCCGGCTTCAAGTTATATCTTGAATGCTCGTGTGTTCAGAATTTTTAATGCCACCGAAGGACGCGGAAAAATATAAAACCTCGTAAGTAATCGAGCTAAAATTTTCCGGTATTTTGGAGTGCAAGCTCCGCCTAAAGCGCCTACTTTTGGTGCTTGCAAAGCAGGCAGAGCCTGCACTCCAGCTCTGAACCTTAGCTGTAAACTTATATTCAGGCGCTTATCCTTCCTGGTAAAAACCGCTTAACAAAACCCTTAGCTGCGGCAGCGTCTGAGTACAACTCTGATGGTTAAATCGTTCATGATCACTAAAACCATTCTCAGCGTTTCCATATTGATATCGTCTTACACGGCCAAACATTACGGATGCCCGGAGGACAGTGAACGCAAAGAACAAAAATAGCGATGTGTCTCCACCTAATTCGATGACAACAGCGGGCGTTGATATTTCGGATTATTGACTCGACCGTGAAGTTGCCCGGAAACGGCTTAATCTACGTCCCGTTGACCACCCCGTTCTCGCGTAACAGTTTGATAAATTCGGCCTTGCGCAAGGGACGCCCGACATAATAGCCCTGAGCCAGATCGCAGCCATGGTTGCGCAAGAACTCGAATTGCTCCTTAGTTTCTACGCCTTCCGCGACGACTTCGAGACCGAGCTTTTTGCCAACCGTGATGCTCGCTTCAACAATAGCCGCATCGTTGGCATCGTGGGTCAGGTCGTGCACAAAGCTCTGGTCGATCTTAAGCGCGTCCAGCGGAAAGCGTTTGAGATAGGACAGCGATGAATAGCCGGTACCAAAGTCGTCGATGGCAATGCGAACGCCCAAAGATCGTAATTTCTTCAAGGTATCGGCAGCAGCGACCGGATCCTGCATAACGATATTCTCGGTCACTTCCAGCTCCAGCGCATCCGCAGGCATGTTTTGCTGTTTCATGATATGGCCTACTTTGCGTAACAGTTCCGGGTCGCTAAACTGGGAGGCCGAGACATTGACAGAAATGCGCATCCCCTGAAGCTCCATTTCCTTAAACTCGGCACAAGTCTGATTCAGCATCCATTCCCCCACCTGTATAATCAATCCGGATTCCTCCAGCATTGACACAAAACCAGCCGGCGGCACCAAACCGCGTTGCGGATGCTGCCAACGGATCAGCCCTTCCATTGCGACAATGCGGCCGGAACTAAGCTCCGCCTTAGGCTGGTAATAGACAATAAACTCATTATGTTTAAAGGCCAGGCGCAGATCGGTCTCCAGCGTCAGCAATTCGTGGCTGCGGGCGTTCATGTCCGGGGCATAGAAACGGTACTGGTTATGGCCCGCTCCGGCGGCCCGGTACATGGCGGTGCCGGCATTGCGCAGCAACTCTTCGACGCCGGTACCGTCATGCGGATAAATCGCGATGCCGGTACAGAAGGTGATGTAGGCGTCCTGCGCACCGAGCGACATCGACCGCTCAAAAGCGGCATAAATCTTGCGCAATACGGCTAATATACTTTCAGAGCGGATCAGATCGCCCGCTATTATCGCGAATTCATCACCGCCGTAACGGGCAATGGTATCGTTAGGGCGTAAAGCCGCCTGTAGCCTATCGGCAATCTGCTTGAGTAAGGAATCGCCGACTGCATGCCCCATGCTGTCATTGATCCGCTTAAAGTTATCAATATCCAGAAACAATACCGCCACGAAATTATTGGCATGCCGGGCGCGCTCCATTTCTGCATTTAACCGGTCCATCAGCAAAATCCGGTTTGGCAGGCCGGTCAGAATGTCGTGAGTAGCCTGATGCTGCAATTCGGCTTCAAAACGTTTGCGTTCGGAAATATCGCGGGCAATTGTGGACAGGTATTCAACCTCGCCGGCTGCATCGCGATGTACCAGCAGGACTTGCGACACCGGGACTTCTATTTCGTCGATGCGCCGCAACGCGGTTTCCCCGGACCAACTGCCGGTACGGTAGGCGACAGGCAAGGCTTCGCTCTGCAATTTCTGCTTTATGCGTTCGGGAAACAGCTCAGTCAGGCAATATTTGCTCAGGTCCACTTTCGGATCGAGACCAAGCAAACGATAACCGGCATTATTGAGATACTGAAGGCAGCCGCCGGGATCGAGAATCGCGACCAAGTCAGTCGTGGCTTCCAGAATAGTTACCAGCTGAGCGCGCGCTTCGTCGGCCTTAACGCGTTCTGTGATATCCCGTCCCGTAGAAACCAGATGGGTCACATGCCCCTGCTCGTCCTTCAAGGGCGTGATGACTTTCTCCTCATAAAACAGCTCGCCATTCTTTTTGCGATTAATCAAAGTTCCCCTGAATATCTCGCCCTTGGTCACCGTTTCCCAGATATCCTGATAAAAAGCCTGATCATGCCGGCCGGATTTTATCAATGAAGGTTTACCGTCTACGGCTTCAGCCCGGCTATAGCCGGTCATTCGCTCGAAAGCCGGATTGACATATTCAATAAAGCCGTTGGGATCGGTAATGAGTACGCTGTCGGCCGCCTGCTCCACAACCAGGGACAGCTTGCGCAGTCTCTGTTCGGTCTGACGGCGTTCCCGGCGCAGCTGTGCTTCCTGAAGCTCGCGCTCCACAGCCGGCATCAGGCGGGATAAATTACCTTTCATGACGTAATCCTGGGCGCCGGATTTCATCGCTTTCACGGCGGTATTTTCGCCGATCGTACCTGACACAAAGATGAAAGGAAGGTCGAGATCGTTCAGCCTGACCACTTCAAGCGCCCGCATACCGCTCAAATGCGGCATCGTATAATCGGACAGCACGATATCCCAGTGCTGTTGCAGTGCTTCGGTTAAAGCCTGTTCCGTCTCAACCCGCTGCCAATCGACAAGCCGCCCTGCTTCCTGCTCCAATTGATCCACTAGCAATAAGGTATCATCCTCGGAGTCTTCAACAATCAGTATGCGCAATGGCTGTTTTATATTTATCGGCTCATCCATGACATCACCCTTTTGTGCAATCCGGACAACGAGGCGGCGGCTCATTGAGCAGTATCCAGTAAAGCCCGAGCTGGCCGGCTACCCGAACGAATTCGTCGAAGTCGACCGGTTTGCGGACATAGCTGTTGGCGCCCAGCATGTAACCTTTGAGCCGGTCCTCCTCTTCATTCGATGAAGTCAGCAGTACGACCGGCAGCAACTGGGTTAAGTCATTGTCGCGGATTCGGCGCAGCACTTCCAAGCCGTCGATTTTAGGCAGCTTCAGATCCAGCAGCACAACCAATGGCAAATCATTGGGATCGCGCCCGGCATAAATACCCATGGCAAACAGATAATCCAGCGCCTCGGCGCCGTTGCGCGCCACCACTATGGTGTTATTGATGTTGTTTTTCTCGAAAGCATGCAGGGTAAGCTCCTCATCATCAGGATTGTCCTCTACCAAAAGAATGACCTTATTTTTCATAAAACCTCTCTAGCTTCCAGCGTAAAATAAAAGATCGCTCCCTGTTCGACCTTACTTTCGGCCCAAATCCGTCCGCCGTGCTTATGGATAATCCGCTGCGCGGTCGCCAGCCCGATGCCGGTGCCCGGAAACTCGTTGGTATCATGCAGGCGCTGGAAAGCGCCGAACAGCTTTTCGGCATAGGCCATGTCAAACCCGGCGCCATTGTCCCGCACGAAATAGACCGGTTCATCGTCCTGCATTTGCATGCCGAATTCGATCTGCGCCTCAGGCTGCTTGTTGGTGAATTTCCAGGCATTACCCAGCAGGTTATCCAGCACGATGCGCAATAACCGGGCGTCGCCCCAGACAATCAAGCCCGGTTGAATTGTGCATTGCACAACGCGATTCGGTTCCTGATTGCGCAATTCATCGATCACCTCAGCGGCAAGCGCACTCAAATCGATGTCTTCGCGTTTCAATTCGGACCGGGTAATGCGTGACAATTTAAGCAAATCGTCAATCAGCGTCGCCATGCGCTGGGCGGCGGTTCGTACCCGTCTTAATCGGTCCCGGCCCGTGTCGTCCAGCCGGTCGGCGTACTCATCAAGCAGAATGCGGCTGAAACCGTCCACGGCGCGCAACGGCGCGCGCAAGTCATGGGAGACCGAGTAGCTGAAGGCTTCGAGCTCGTGGTTGACCGATTCAAGAACCATGGCTCGTTCGCGCAACGCCGTATTCAGTTGCTGGATGCGGCGATCTGTTTCTTTACGCTCGCTGATGTCTTCGATGATGCCATCATAATAAGTATTGCCGGAGCTGTCCGTTTTCATAGCGGCGGTAACGGATGCGGAAAACTCGCGATGCTTTAGCGTAACCAGCGGTATCTCTTCGTTATCGACAAAGCCCTGTTGTTTGATTTTATCCATAAATACTTCCCAGCAGCCCGCATCACGGCACAAATCAACTATAGAGTGCTTCTGCAATTGCTCGGCAGACTCTGCTTCGAACATCGTGACGATGGCCGGATTGACTTCAAGAAAGCATCCGCTCTCCGAAGTGTGGCGATAGACGCCAATCCGCAGATTATTGACCAGGTCCTGATACTTGGCTTGCACCTCGCGTTGTAGCTGTTCAGATCGTTTACGGGCCGTAATGTCCCGGATAATGCCGATGATGAATAGATCCAGGCCTATCTTCAAGGGGCTTAAGGTGACCTCTATCGGTAACTCGCTACCATCCTTGCGTCGGCCATGCAAATCGCAGGCTACTCCCATCGGACGAACTACCGGGTTCTGCGTATAAGCTTGCCGATAGCCCTGATGGGCTATACGCAAATACTCGGGTATCAACAATTCGACCGGCTGATTAAGCAACTCGTCGCGGCTATAGCCGAACCAAAGTTCGGCCTGCGTATTGACCAATACGATATGCCCTTCTCCATTGACGATGATAATGGCGTCGGGCGCCGACTCAACCAAACTGCGAAACCGCGCTTCGCTGGCGATCACTTCTTGCTCTATCTGTTGCCGCCGTGTACGGTAGTGGGCAATGAACCAGCTGACTACGCCTGATAGCAGGGATAACGCGGTGAAGGCAAGCAACCTGGCTTGCAGCACATGTTTGGTAAGCAGTTTTTCGGCCGGCACGCGGGCCACTAATAGCCAGCGCTCATCGCCGCTAACAACGTCTTCGAGGATGTCTCCGAACAGGGTTTTCGGCAGGATTTCGTCATAAGTGAATAAATCGCCATTAGCCATGAACTGCTGCCGCTCGGGATGCTCGATAATAGAGGCCCAGGCCTCGCTATAGTCGTTGGTGAAGCGCTTATCCTTACGGTCAGGATACATAAAGCCCCATTCGTCTTCAGGGCGAGCGCCGATCAGCCAATAACCCTCGGCGTTCAGCAGCCATAAGTCGCCGACGCTTTGCCGGGCAATTGTCCGAATCCGGTCTATCAGTTGTTGCGCCCCATAGCTAAGCAGGATGATGCCGCGTTTTTGCCCCCGTCGATCGAACACCGGCGTACCGAACCGGACCACAGGCTTGACCGGCTGATCGATCTTATCGTGTTCAATGATAAGATCGAATGAGGATATATAAACATTATCCTTATCCAGGGCCAGCGTTTGCCCGACAAAATAGAGATTGGTCCTGTCCTGCAACTCTTTCTCGGGCACAATCACCGGCAGCCCGTGGTCCCGGTTAACGCGCATTCTTTCCTGTTTTTTTTCATCCAGAAACACGATACCCTCATAACGCTCCCGGTATTTGACAAAAGTAACCCAATCAGTGCTCAAGCTCGTCGTATTCAGGGGAGATTCATTATCGAGCCAGTCGTGCAACGCCGGCTTATCTCTTAGATAAAACAGGTCGTCGTGCAGCTCCTGCAATTCTTGGACGATAAAATGACTGCCCACTCTTATAGTCTTTCGCTCTTCATCGCTTATGTAGGCGAGCATTGATTTTTCTTGAGTTTTATAAACGCTCCACAACGCGATGGCCAAGGCCAGGGTCAGCAGCGCCCATATGAGAATGAACTGGCGGATTATCGACCAATGTTGCTGATCTTCGTTTGAGCTAAAAAACTTACCACTCATAGTGATAGCCACCATTTCAGTTTATCGTTTTTAACGTCATGCCAAATCAGTGCAAGGATTTTTTCGAACACCTGCATGAAACTTATCCCTTATTACCTTTTATTGCAAATTTTGTGGTTATGGATGCAGCAGTGACCGGGGAATCAGCTTGACTCCATTTTGTAGAGCTAGAGTTTTGTTCAATTGTTCGTTTTCAAAATTGCAGCCAAGCCGCCTTACAATCCGAATCCGGGAAACCACCTTGGGTTTGAGCCGATATTCCAGCAGATCGACTAATCATTACCGAAAACGGTATTCATATCCACAAGGAGATGCAGTTGATGCTGGATGACAGCCTCTGTATTTTCTTGGTTAGCGAGGTATTTATATGGGCCGAAGATACGGGAGTTGGTTGTTTCGCCCTCGTTCCCACGCACTGCGCTCATCGTTATACAGGTATCTGCGGGATCGTCACTCCAACAATCCCTTACCTGGCGTCAGGCGAGAAACAGGCCGATAGGCCCCGTCCGGCTTGGTTCGAAAGTGAGTGCTAATAGTGCGTGCTGGTTCCCAAGCTCCAGAGACTGTGAAAGTATGCGTTTTAGAACAAAAGCAAAAGCATTCACCACGAAGGCACGAAGGACACGAAGTTTTCAATACATTGAGTTTAAACAATTATTTTTCTTCGTGACCTTCGTGCCTTCGTGGTGAATAGTTTTTTAAATTAATTTTGATAATACTTTCACAGTCTCTCCAGCTTGGGAACGCAGTGCAGCCTGCCATGAGCCTGTCGAAGAGCATAAACAACTTAAATTGCTTCGCTCGGATAATGAGAGTGTCCGGCTTGTATCCGTTAATTTTTTGAATAAACTACAGCTCACGTAAAACGCCTTGCTCCATGCTATAGACGACATCGACCAAGCCCAACCCGGCCTCACGATGCGTCACCATCACCACGGTTTTATCCTTGGAAAAATTCGCCAACGCTGTGAATACATCCCGCTCCGTATCGCGATCCAAACCCTCCGTTGGCTCGTCCAGAATCAATACCGGCGCATTTTTAAGATAAAGCCGCGCCAGGGCGATACGCCGCGCTTCGCCTCCCGACACTTTCACGCCGCTCTCGCCGACCCAGGTTTCAAGACCTTCCGGCAAATAACCGATAAAATTCTCCAGCCCTGCGGCTTTAACCGCGGCATTCAGTTCCGCTAGCGATGCGTCCGGTCTGGCAATTAACAAGTTTTCTCTGATCGTAGCCGCAAACAATTGGCTGCGCTGGGACAATACGCCAAAACAGCTCATCAGTTCATCGGCATCGAATTGCCTGATATCCTGTCCTGCCAATAACACGCTGCCCTGCTCTGGATCGTAATAACGCATCAACAGCTGCAACAAGGTGGTCTTGCCCGAACCGCTGGGGCCGACGATGGCGATTTTTCCGCCCTGCGGAATAACCAGGCTGATATTTTTCAGCACCCGCTCCTGCTGGTCCGGATAGCGAAAGCTCACCTCGTTTAACTGCAAATCATAACAGCCCGGCAAGGCTAGTGGCTGAGCCGCCGGGGTAATGGTCGGCGGCATTTCGGTAACCTGCCTGATGCGCCGGGCGGCTTTTTGGGTTTTTCCTAACATTTGCAGGGCTTGCGGCAACGGCGTCACTAATTCAAAAGCCGCAATCACGCAAAAAACGACCACGGCGGAATCCGTTCCCGATAACAGGCCGTCTTTAAATGCCACCGCCGCAAGCATCAATGCCATCAACAAGGTTATCTGCGACAGCAACAAGGTGAAGGCTGAAGAAATCGCCGACAAGCGGTTGTTCCGGCGTTGGATACTGATCATCAAGTCGGAAAACTGCACCAGCTTATCGCTAAACCGTCCGTAAGCCTGGTTGGCGATTAAATCCGCCAAGCCTTGGATCATATCGAGTTGCCGAATCCTGAAATTGGCCGCCAATACGACGATCTCTTCGGCCCCGGCGCTACCCAGGCGGTTAAAAATCCACGGCACCCAAACCGAGGCAATCACCAGCATCAGGCCGGTCGTTAAACTGATGACCGGCGCGTAAAAAGCCAAAAAGACGGTAACAGCGGTTATGCCGACCGCCGCGACAACGGCAGGAGCCAGCAATCGCAAATACAATGCGTCCAAGGCATCAATGTCCGCTGTCATGCGTGACAGCAAATCGCCACTGCGCATAGTCGACAAACGCCCCGGAGCCAACGGAACAAGCTGCCGGAAAAACCAGCTGCGTATTCCCGCCAATACCCGGAAAGTCGCTTCATGCGTGACTATCCGCTCGCCATAACGGCCTAACGTGCGGGTGATCGCCAACGTGCGGATTTGTGCCGCCGGCAACATATAATTGAAGATCAGCGTATTGCCGTCGAGAGCGATTAAGCCCGCTATAGCCGAAGCGCTGATAAACCAGCCTGACAGCGTCAACAAGGCGATAGACGCGAATGCCGTCAGCAGTGACAGCGCTATTCCGCCCGCTAACCAGGCGCTATGCGGCTTGAATAATTTCAGGAAAAACCATAAATCTTTCACGATACCACCCGTCCTTGCAGCAGTTCGATCCGTCTGCCCATTCTATTAATCACTTCGGGGTCATGGCTAGCGATAATCAGGGTTTTATCTGCAAACAGCTTATCGATCACATCCAACAGCAGCGTTTTGTTGGCGGCATCGAGATTGGCGGTAGGCTCATCCAGCAACACGATGTCGGCATTTTTTAAAAAGGCCCGGGCCAGCGCGATTCGTTGTACTTGTCCGCCCGACAAGCCATAGCCTCGCTCGCCAATCCGGGTCAACAAACCGTCCGGCAACTGCGCGCTGAATTCAGTCACGCCGGCCGCTTGTGCCGCTTCGGCAATGCGTTGCTCGGACGCATCGGGATCGGCCAGCGCGATATTGTCTTTGATGCTGCCGTGGAAGATGTAGGCGTTTTGGCCGCCCCAGGCGATGGTTTGAACAGCATAGTCCCGGTTAATCATTTGACCGTTAAGCAACACTTGGCCTTCGGTTGCCGCTTCAAAACCCAATAACAGATTTAACAGCGTCGTTTTTCCGGCGCCCGACTCGCCGACCAAGGCAATTTTTTCATCGGCGGCAATGTGCAGATTGATATCGCTTAAGACCTGCCGCTTGCCATATGTTTTACTAACATTGTTAAATTCTATTAGGCAGGTGTTACCCTCTTCTCGTTCCCACGCGCTGCGTGGGAACGCTGTATCAACGCGTTGCGTTGAGGAACAGCCCGCAGCGCGGGCGGCATGAGCTTCCACGCGGCGCGTGGGAACTAGGTTCGATTGTCTTGCACCTATATCATTATTTAAATCACTTACCACCTCGGCGTCTTGCTCCAGTATTTCAAGGATGGCGTCAGTCGCGCCCAATGCCGCGGCCCGGTCATGATAATTGATCGCCAACTGCCTGAGCGGCATAAAAAACTCGGGCGCCAGCAGTAATACGAACAGCGCTTCACCTAAGCTGATATGCATAGCCGGGCCGAAATGAACCAACCCTAACAAGCCCAGCCCGACATACACGGCCACCAGGGCAACCGCAACCGCGCTAAAAAATTCCAGGACTGCCGACGATAAAAACGCAATACGCAAAACTGCCATGGTTTTTTCCCGAAAACCCTCGGCAATTTGGTTGATATTGGCTAGCTCCTGGCTCGCTTGGCCGAACAGCTTGAGTGTCGCCAGCCCTTGCAATCGATCCAGAAAATAGCCGCTCATTCTCGTCATCGCCAAAAACTGGCTGCGATTTGCCGAGGCGGCGCCCATGCCGACTAAAGCCATGAAAATCGGCACCAGCGGCCCGGTCACCAAAAAGATCAAGCCGACCACCCAGTTAACCGGCATGACCACGATAATCATGATGATCGGCAGTACGCCGACGATCATTTGCTGGGGCAAATAACGCGAAAAATAATTTTCCAGCGCATCGACCTGTTCCAAGGTAACGGCCGCCAGTTCACCGCTTTGGCGTTGTTTGATTGCAGCGGGGCCCAACGCTAAAAACTTGTCGAACAACTGCTGTCTTACCGACGCCCTGACCTGCGCCCCGGCCTCAAATCCCCAGCTTTGGTGCAAATAAACGCACGCGCTACGCAGTATGAAAACAGCAGCCAGCGCTATGAACTGCGTAATCAAGGATGTCCATGGCAGCTTGTCGATAATGAGCGTTTGCAGGATAAAGGCAAGCAATGCCGATTGGGCAATTACGCCCAAGCCGTTGGCAATGCCAGCCATAGCGGCAAATAAAATGGGTTTGCGAACCGCTTTGCGTTGCGTTTTTAACCAGTCGGCACAGTTTTTTTCTCTGGCCTTGCTTTTATCGAAATAGGCTTGGTTATCTGTTTCTTTTAACTTCACTGTTTTTTGCCGTTCGTTTTATTGAAGCCAAGCATATCACACCGGCTTTGCCGGAAGCCTTTGCCGCGTCGATAGCTTGTTGCCAAAATTGTCGACAATGTTCAGCTTTAATTTAGTAAGTGCGATATATAATGTTAACAACGTCTCTTTAACAAAGAGCGCTTGACCTGACTTCGTTAGAAGTCCCATCCAAATCAATCTAAAGAGATTCCTATGAAAATTAAATTATTGACGATAGGTATAAGCTCAGTTCTTTTGACAGCTTGTGTCACTGACCCTTACACCGGACAATCCAGCCTCAGCAAGACAGCCATGGGCGGCGGACTGGGCGCAGCGGTCGGCGCAGGCGCGGGAACGCTGTTTGGCGGCAACGATCTTCAGAATGCCGGATGGGGCGCTTTAGCCGGCGGCGCCCTTGGTGCGGCTGTGGGCGTGTATATGGATAAACAGCAAGAAGACATGCAGAAATCTTTACAAGGCACCGGCATTGAAGTGCAGAGAACCGCGGAAAACACGCTGAACCTAACCATGCCGAGCAACGTTACTTTTGCATTTGATTCGGCGGATTTAACGCCGCAAGCACAAGGCGCCTTGGATTCAGTTGCGAGGGTACTAAATCAATACCCGGATTCGACGATCAACGTCACCGGTCATACCGACGATAAAGGCACAGACAGTTATAATCAGGTGTTATCCGAGCGACGTGCAGCCAGCGTTGCAAGCTATTTATCGCAACATGGCGTAAATTTTTCCCGCTTGACCCAAAAGGGCATGGGCGAGAAGATGCCGAAAGTGCCTAATGTGAGTGAGGACAATCGCGGACAGAATCGCCGGGTAGAGTTGGCTATTGTCGCCAACAATAATGCGGGGGCGCAGCAAGGTAACCCACAACAACAACAACAACAACAACAAGGTTACCCACAACAGCAGGGTTATCCTCAACAACAAAGCTATCCTCAGCAACAAGGTTACCCGCAACAGCAGGGTTATCCGCAGCAGCAAGGTTACCCCCAACAACAAGGCTATCCGCAACAGCAGGGCTACCCGCAACAAGGTTATCCTCAGCAGCAGAACTATCCGCAGCAGCCGTACTATTACCAACAATAACACCATGAGCTTAAACCGCCCCGTTGTGCTTTCATTTTCCGGTCATGACCCCAGCGGAGGCGCTGGGGTTCAGGCCGACATTGAAGCTTTGGTCAGTCATCGTTGCCATGCCGCCAGCGTTATCACCGCCTTGACCGAGCAGGACACCCGGAATGTAAAAAAACTCATCCCACAAAACCCGGAAGCCATTATTAGTCAAGCCACCACCTTGTTGGACGATCTGCCGGTCAAAGCTTTTAAAATCGGTTTAATCGGCCACCATGAAACCGCTGCCGCCATTCATGAGATACTGAAACAACACCCGCATATTCCGGTGGTGTTGGACCCGGTGCTGGCGGCGGGTGGCGGCGCTGAGCTGTCAAACGACCGGCTGATTGTCACTATTATTGACTTGCTGTTGCCCTGCACTACCGTGTTAACGCCGAACAGTGAAGAAGCGCGAAAGCTGGCCGGATTGCCCGATCTTAACGACTGTGGCCTGGCATTACTGGAAAAAGGCTGCGACTATGTGCTGATCACCGGCAGCCATGAAGACACGCCTTCGGTCAGCAATCAGCTGTTCCATGACCGGCACAGCTGGGAAACCTACACTTGGGACAGATTGCCGTTCAGCTATCATGGCTCTGGCTGCACACTGGCCTCCAGCATTGCGGCATTAATCGCGCATGGCCTGGAGCCGTTGCAGGCGGTCATAGAGGCCCAGGAATACACCTGGAATTCATTACATGCTGCCTACCAACCGGGCCAAGGCCAGCATATTCCCAATCGATTTTTCTGGATGGACGAGAGTGATTAAGTTTCCAACCAACGGACTGTACGCGATCACTCAGACCGCGAACAAATCCGGCGATACCATTATCAGCGAAGTTGCCGCGGCCATTAAAGGCGGTGCAGCCGTTGTGCAATACCGGGACAAAAACCCGGTTGATGCGCCATTCCTTGCCCGCGAGCTGGTTAAAATCTGCCATAGCCATAACGTGCCTTTATTGATCAATGACGACATCGAACTTGCGGCACTGGTCGGCGCCGACGGCGTTCACCTCGGCAGAGAAGACGGGGCTGTTATCCAGGCCAGAAAGCAGTTGGGCGGCGATGCGATTATCGGCGTGTCCTGTTACAACTTTGTCGAACTGGCCGTAGCCGCCCAGGAACAAGGCGCAACTTATGCGGCGTTCGGACGGTTTTTCCCGTCCTCGTCAAAACCGCTGGCGGCGCCCGCCCAGATTGAAACATTAAGGCAGGCGAAACTTGCCTTGACCATCCCCATTGTCGCGATAGGCGGCATTCTGCCGGACAATGGCGGACAGCTGCTTGCAGCGGGAGCCGATTTGCTGGCGGTCATCGGCGGGATATTCGACGATCAGCCGGAACAATCGGCTCGGGCTTATCAGACTTTATTCAGCCGTTAAATGCTTTCCTTAAACGCCATGAAAGTACCCGCCCTTAGAACCATGCCCTACTGGTAACGCTACCGGCAACACCGGTTGTGGCGCTACTTTTTGATAAATCGCCACCGGATTGCCATCCAGCACGGTAAGGGCCTGATTTAACGCTGTTCGATCAAATTCAGGCAAGACCCGCGCCGCGCCAGTTCCTGACTGGCCAGCGGCATACACTCCATCCCTGGAGATCGCCGCGCCTGCTCCCGGCAGGCTTGCGGCATACACACCGTCCCTGGCGATATTGGCTTTCTGGATGAGCTTCAACGCCGTATCCAATCTCTGCTCCAGCGTCGTTTCTTCTCCTTCAAGATCGGGATGCGCTTCGATGTATAACGTATTGTCCAGCCAGCCAACCTTGATCGGTTGTTTGACCATGTAAACCGGCGTTCCTACCGGAACCGAGTTATACAAAGCCTCAATATCTTCAGGATACATGCGCACGCAACCATGCGTTATCTGCATACCGATGCCGTAAATCTTATCTATATCGGTGCCGTGTATCAGGTAGCCTCCGGGTACGGCCAGATGCAGCATGTAGGCTCCCAGAGGGTTATGCGGACCCGGCGGAACCACGCCCGGCAACGGATCGCCATTTGCGGCATGTTCGCGCCTGATCGATTCCGGCGGATGCCATGCCGGATCTTTGACCTTGCGTACAATTTTGGTTTTGCCCAGAGGCGTTTTCCAGTCTTGCCGACCGATGCCATGAGCAAAGGACATAACCTGCGGCGCAACGCCTTTTTGAGCCGGCGGATAATAATACATCCGGTATTCGGCGATATTCAGGGTAATGCCCTCGTGCGGCGTATCCGGCAAAATGCGTCTGTTGGATAAACGAACAATCTCGTCTTTTTTGACTTGCCAGCGATCAAGGTTCGGATTCAACCTGACGATTTCCGTTTGTCCCAAAAGAAAACGTCTTGCCACATCCGGCAAAGTCTCGTTTTGCTCCGCACGCGTTAAAGGCACATCGTCTTGAAACTGGGTGATAACGCTGTCATTGCTATTTTCGGGCAACGTATAGGTCGTGGCATTAGCCGTACCGCCGAACACAGACAATAAGAACGAACAAGCAAATAGCGAACGGATTTTCATGAAGGTAATTTTCTCAGGTTTATTAACGGAAATTTTTTTAAGCAATTAACAGGACGATTCCCCACGCAATAAATGCGACGCCTACCACATTGCAAATGAGCTTTGCTTGCAGCGGCAAGGTTTTCTCCAATACGACCAACAGGGTCATCAACGCCATTCCCAGCAGGTTCATTACGCCCACGACGAACATGATCAGCATTTGCGCCCAGCAACAGCCTATACAGTATGCACCATGTTTTAATCCCATCTTGAATGCACCGGCTGACCCATCCTGCCATTCATTCAACAAAAAGCCCATTGGGGTTTTGCAGTGCACCAGACAGGCGTTTTTAATCGGCATAAACTGGTAAAAGCCAGCCACGAACAAAATACCGGCTGCCGATATTGAATTTTGGCTCTCCATCATCGGCGACAGCCAGGTCAGGCCATGCATTTGCCATTGCAGCAATGCCAACGCGGTGCTGAATAACATCCATATTCCCACATAGGCCGAAGTAAACAGGCCGGTCAACTTATAGACCGCCTTGTTTTGCTGCCGGCACACACGGGCAAACGCCAAAATCATCGGCATAGCGGAAGGCAGCATCATTGCCGCCATCATCACGGCCCACATAAAATAAACCAGAGCAAAGTCGATAAAGCGCCATGCCAATGGCTCTGAAGGCGGCATCCACATACTCGACATCGGCTGAGATGTCATTTGGGTATGTTGATAAATCAGATAGCTCCAGGCAGCAAAAACCCATGCCAGCACCATCGCTAAAATTGCAGTCTGCGTTTTAAGCCAATTCATTGAGGTTGATAAACAAATGCGGAGAAATAACCGTTACGTCCGGAAAACTGCCAGTCCTTATCGTAGTCCTGGTACTGGTAGTCTTTTGATTTGGCGACGATTGCAGGATGACTGGTTACCACGCACAAAGGCGGATTGTTAATCGTTGCCTGCCCGCCGGTTATGCCCTGGACACTTTCAATATCGGCTTGGGCTATGCCGGGAATAATCAAGCGCCGGCTGTTACCCTGTTCCTGATAGTCGATTTTTACTTTTTTCACACCCAACACTTCGCTGACAAAGCTCATTAAAATGGCAGGGTGCCCGCCTTGTTGGCCGCTAAAAATTTGCACAATCGCATCCAATTGATGGTCATCTGCGCGCTCATCGACATACAAGGCCGCTTGCCAGTTGCCGTCTATCATGAGTCCCGGCGAATAACACGCCAACGCAACATTCAACCCATCCAGTGCTTGATCACCCAGGTGTCCCTGGTCAATATGCCATGCGACCAGCAATTTGCAGTCGCCTTGGCTCGGCGGTTGCAGCCATACGCAAGGACAGGAAGTTTCGCAGTTACAGGTTTCAAAATAGCTACCTTGCAAGATCCAGTTTTTGGTTTCCGACATATCACACCTCCTAAAACGGTTCTTTGAACGGTCTCAAATCCAGCTCATGAGTCCATGCGCTGGGATGTTGTTGGTGAATGGCCCAATAGGTTTCGGCGATAGCGTCCAACTGTAGCAAGCCCTCTTTGCCTTTAGCTTTAACATAGTCCGGGAATTGGTTTTTTGCCCGGTCTCCGTCAATTACCCCGTCAATAACGGTATGCACCACATGGATGCCCTGCGGCGAGAATTCTCTTGCCATGCCTTGCGCTAACGCCCTTAATCCGGCTTTGGCGGCGGCAAACCCGGTGAACGGCGGCTTTGCTCTTAACGACGCTGTCGCCCCGGTAAAAATCAGCGTTCCTTTATGCTTGTCTTTCATAGCGTTAATCGCTTCCTTGCCGAAAAAAAAGGCACCCAGGCAGTTTTGCCGCCACAGTGCGGTAAAGGTTTCCGCATCCGTTTCCAACAAAGGCGAGGGGATGTTGCTGTCAACGTTATAAACGGCAATATCAATGCTATGACCCTCCAATCGCGCCACTTTAAATAAATGCGCTACATCGCACTCAACAGTGGCATCGGCAAGCACTATGCTGACTGAACCGCCTTTTTGCCGAATGTCTTCGGCAACCTGTTGAAGCTTGTCTTCACTTCGCCCGGCTATATAAACGTGCAAACCTTTTGCTGCAAAATATTTGGCGAGTATAGCGCCCAGTCCCTGCCCTGGACCAACCCCGATAATAATGGCTGAACATTTTTTCTCCATCGTTAATTTCCTGAATTGAGTATCATTGAAGAAGGGCTAAAGGCTAAAGGCTAAAGGCTAAAGGCTAAAGGCTAAAGGCTAAAGGCTAAAGGCTAAAGGCTAAAGGCTAAAGGCTAAAAATTGAAAAAGTTCTTAACCATCAATGCAAGCTTTTTTCGCCCTTCGCCCTTCATCTTTCATCTTTCGTCTTTCGTCTTTTTTAACCCTTTCTACCAAATATCAGCGAAAAGTTATTAGCAGGCATATTGATCTGCTCTTTTAACTCTAAGCCGTGATTTTCCGCCGCCTTTTTCAGATCGGCGACATCTTTTAAACCCCACTCTGAAACGCCAGCTGAACTTAATGTTTCATGGAACTCTTTATTGGAATCGGTGGTAAACGTGCCTTCCACTTGAAACGGTCCGTAAATCAGCAAAATGCCGTTATCATCCAGTAATCGCTCAGCGCATTTCATCATGCCGTCAGCAATAGAAATGGGCGCTACCTGAAAAATATTGATGCAAAAAATTGCCGAAAATGAAAAGGGCTTACCGGCATTAAACCAAGTGTCTGGATCGGTTAAATCCAGATGAACAGGGTCGGCTATATTGTCGTTTTTGTGATCGGTCGACAGTTTTTTGATATTCTCAAAAACCTCTTCATCCTTATCGGAAGGATGAAAATGCAGATGCTCGAAATGCGGTGCAAAAAAATTGATATGCATGCCGCTGCCGCTGGCGAGCTCCAAAACATTTGCAGGGTCTTTGGGCAGCTTTTCTTTTAAAACGCCTAAAAGCGGTTCGCGGTTGCGGTTTCCGGCCCAGGCTACATATTCGCTTAAGGGATGTGGATCTAAAGTTGGTTTATCTTGACTCATTATTAACTCCTCATTGTTAGTTCCTCTTCAACAGCAGCAAGCGCCGTGCCAGTAATTATCAATAATTTTTTCTTTAAATTACAACAACTTGATTTTTTACTTTACCTCATTAATGAAGCTATGCTTCAATGAGAGAAAATTTACTTCACAAAACATCATGACCAACAACTCGCTTTCCGATTTAACGCCTACTTTTTTCCTGCAAACTTTTATCCTTGAGTTAATGCATGCCAGCGAACAACAGGGACAAAAGCACTGCGAGCAATTGATCGAGCATATCGCCAAGACTGCCGGGTGCTTTTTTGAAGAAACTTACCGGGAAGAAGCGCATAACACCGAATTACTTGACAAAGAAAGCTATATCGAGCTGATCCTCGGCCTCAAGAACAATATTGGCGGTAAATTTTCACTGGTTTCGAGCAACCAGGACTGCATTACCGTTGTGAATACCAGTTGCCCTTTTGGCGACCGGGTCACCAATTTCCCCGAATTATGTAGAATGACATCCAGCGTCTTTGGCGGCATTGCCGCCAGGAATTTCGGTTACGCTAAAGTTGAAATCAAAAAAAGCATTGCCCGCCACGACGGCAAATGCGAAGTGTGCGTGTACACCAACCCGAACGCGGCAAAAAACCGTCCGGGCATGGAATACACCGACACCACGCCCGTTAAGGAAATGCAGGATATTAACGAGTTGCACTCGCGCATCGAACAGAGCATGCAGCAGATTTGGCGCAAACAAAGCAAACAGCCGGCAAAAAAACACCAGCCCCCGGCGATTATTGCCAAATCGCCGGCCATGCAGAAAATCCTGCAATCCATCGAAGTGATTGCACCAACGCTGGCAACCGTGCTGATTCACGGTCAAACCGGCGTCGGCAAGGAATTGATCGCGCGCGCCATCCATGCGATGAGCGACCGCTGCAACAAACCCTTTATCCCGATCAACTGCGGCGCCATTCCTGAGAGCCTGATCGAAAGCGCGCTGTTCGGGCATGAAAAAGGCGCGTTCACCGGCGCCATCGAAGTGCATCAAGGTTACTTTGAACGGGCCGAAGGAGGAACCTTGTTTCTGGATGAAGTCGACGCGCTCTCCCCGGCCGCACAAACCCGGCTGCTTCGCGTGCTACAGGAGGGCGAGCTGGAAAGAGTCGGCGGCAAGCAGACCCTGTCGGTCGATTTGAGAATAATCTCCGCAACCAACAACAACCTGGAAGAACTGGTCCAACAAGGCCTGTTCCGCAACGACCTGTATTACCGCATCAACGTGGTCCGGTTAAGCATCCCGCCGCTGGCCGAACGCCCGGAAGACTTGCCTTACCTGGTGCAATTGATTGTGCAGCGCCTGAGTAAGAAATATAACAAAGCGGTCGAATCGGTCAGCCGTGAAGTGATGCAGAAAATCCGCGCCTATCCCTGGCCGGGCAACGTCCGCGAACTGGAAAACATCCTTGAGCGCAGCATTTTATTTGCGACCGGTAAAGAAATGACCGAGCTGGATTTACCGCTTCCGGCCAAAACACTCAACCTTGAGGAATGGAAAGACATCAAGGAACAAGCGCTTGCCAAAGCAGAGCAAGCGTTTCTTGAAAGCGCCCTGAAACAGCATCAGGGCGACGTAAAAAAAGTAGCGGAAGACATGGGCATTACATCGCGCGCCGTCTACAGCAAGCTGAAAAAGCATGGGGTTAATTTGGCGGATTATCGCAGAGCCTAGTTATTGCAGCGGTTTGCATTTGAAACCCATTTTGCGCCGTTTAGGCTCGCATTCCATTTCCATAGACTCACTTTAATGGTAAATGAAAAATACGAGCCCAAGTCGCAATATCGCCCCAGTCTGTTTTATGGCAAGAAGACCTGCTTTCCACTGCGATATAGCGACGTCATTTGCGGATAAAAAAGGACGCAACACAACAAGTGCGCTGCATCCCTGGCGTTGCCCGTGTAAACGGTATCAATATTTGACAGTGATACCAACAAAAGCAGAGCGCCCCATGCCGGCGATGTTTCGCCCCCAAGGCACGGTAACATTGGATGCCGCTGTTGGGTTCATGCCGTAACGGTCGCCAAGATAAGCACCGGCCAACGGCTGGTAATATTGTTTGTCCAACACGTTATCCAAGCCGACATCCAAGCGCACTTTGCCCCATTCGTAGCCGGTTCTGGCATTCAGCAGAATATACGACGGCGTTTGGGTTTCGTTGCGAATCGCCTGCACATCGCTCTTGCTATCGACGAATTGCATTTCCAGCGCGCTTTGCCAGTTACTCAAGCGATGATCCAGACTAAGTTTCATGTTGAACGGCATCATATGATAAAGATTACCGCCATCCATGCGCTCTCCCCGCACGTAACTCATCGTGGTATGAGTGGCGAATTCTCCGAGCTTATTGTCCTTATACAGCTGGGCGCGACCTGAGACATCGGCGCCCCACAGCCGGGCGTCGTGATTGGCATATTGCAAATAGACGAAGCTGTTGGTAGCTGTTTGAGGGGTCGCGCCGCAACCGCTGGCAGTTGACGTCGATGCGCTCTGGCAGCGATCCGCATCAATGAAGTTATTCACATAAGTGAAATAAGGCGTGGCGCTGACTTCCCAAAGACTGCTTTTCGGTTCGTGAAACGCTGCGGTGAAACTGACGGTATGCGCGGTTTCTTCGGTCAAATCCATATTGCCGACATAGCCGTTGCCGTCGCCATGCCAGCCGATCATCGCCATGTCCATTCTGCGCGCTCCCCAAGTATAGCGTTCATAAAGGTTGGGGGCACGATTTTTGCGCGCATAGCCGAATTCGTACTGGCTCATATCGTTAGGGGTGTACTGCATCAACGCGGTCACATCGAAGGTATCGTTATTACGCTCGTGATCGCGTGCATTGAACGCATTGGCCGCGTTTAATGCGGTAATCGCCCCTGCCCTGTCCATCGTCCTGGCCGGCCCCGTATTGATCAAATCCGGGTTATACGGCTGCACATCGCCGGTATCGGTATTGGTATGATCGTAGCGTAGACCCAGCAAGCTTTTCCATTGCGCATTCCAGTTGGCTTCCCATTCGCCAAAAAAACCGACCCGGTCCCGCTCGCCGTTGTTGATATTGATGTAGCTCTCCGGCGCCATCATCCAGAACGCAGTGCGAGGATCGTTATTATTGGCTGCTATCGTTGTATCGGTATGTACAGCCGGCCAAAAGTCCCTGATCCGGTTGCTATGATATTCGTTGCCGATACGGAATGTATCACGGTCGGAGAAAGGGATCTCCGCCATGATCTTGTAACCCAGGTTACGGCCACGGGTCTCCATCGGCATCTGATCGTTAGGCGGCGCGAAACCGCCTCCGCTCGCTGACCCATCCAGGAATTGGTTATGCTTGTCCTGGCCGATATCCATGCTGTGCTGGGTGCTCTCGTAGTAGAACCTGCTCTCCAGCGTACCCCAGTCGAAATCACCTTTGTGCATGATATTGCCAAATATGCTGTCGTTGTTGGTCAAGTCCATCCGTTGATTCGGAAAGCCCTGAAAAGGCTGGTGCTGCTGGCCGCCTCGAATCACCACTAAGTGGTTGTCAGTTTTGAACGACAGGGCGGCCGAGTGGTTTTGATTCTCGTAAGCGCTGGATTGCACATTTTGGCCGTTAGCATCGTTATAGTTCATGCTTTCGGTATGCGAACCGGTATACTCCAATCGCACGTTCTGGTTGGCCACACCTGCGGAGATACTGCCGCCAAAGGCATCGCCGTTGCTGCGGTAAAACGATGACGCGCTGCCATCCAGCAAAATATCCTTGCCCGGCTCGGCAAAAACCGGCTCAGGCGTTTCTACCGAGATCG
>Ga0265297_10000625_pt1 | contig 101113 bp, 113 predicted proteins | sample Munlanlwell13791_FD_192502 | JGI IMG/M metagenome (GOLD analysis project Ga0265297, IMG submission 192502) | Leachate microbial communities from a municipal landfill in Southern Ontario, Canada - Leachate well 137-91 | ecosystem: Engineered > Solid waste > Landfill > Unclassified | place...
TGCGCGGGTGTCCGCTAGGTAGCGGATGTGTTGGTGCGCGATAGGTATCGCGGGGCGTGGTCGCCCCGCAAGATGTAATACGGGGCGTGGCTCAGTTTGGTAGAGCGCAGCGTTCGGGACGCTGAGGTCACAGGTTCAAGTCCTGTCGCCCCGATATAAATTATAAGTTGTCAGCGAATTTTGAGCAGCTTAAGTTTTGATTTAGCGAAATACTTGCGAGCTGGTAAGAGTTAGCCATGGAAGAAAAAAGAAAATTCATACGTATAGAGAAAACTTTGGTAGTCAAATATTCTTCGGAGATAAACAACAGGGGTAATTGGGACCTTACTTCTGTCAAAAATATAAGCGAAGAAGGCATGATGCTGGATACCAGTAAGCAATTCCAAGTAGGAGAAAACATACTATTAATGTTTAAAATACCGCTTGATCCGTTTAATTGGATAGAAACCAAGGGGAGCGTTATTGAATCGATTCCCTATACAGGAAAAACTTTTTTGACTCGCCTAAAATTCAGCGGTATCAGCGAGGCGCAGAAGAGGCTGATAAAGGATTATATCAGTTGGTTTTTAGGCAATAAAGCCCCAGATGGCTCGATGTCATTGCAAAATGAAAAAAGAAAATCGGAGCGCATATACAAAAACCTGATGTTGAGCTATGGCATACAAAACCATCTGGGTGTGGTAGAAAAGTGGGATATTGCAACAGTCAGGAATTTCAGCAGGACAGGAATGGTTTTTACTTCCAGCTATGCCTGCGTGGATAAAGTTGATTTTATGATCAAATTGCCTTCGCATCCTTATGACCTGCTGCGTATCCGCGGCAAGGTTATTGAATCCAGCGCGTTGAAATTGCCAAACCTGGAAACCGTAAGCGGGACCTTTCTTACCCGGGTGGAATTTATTGATCTAAAGGATGAAGAAAATAAGTTGCTCTGTGATTATATTGAATGGCTTATTAAAAATGACCCGGATAGACCTAAAAAGGAGGATGCGCAATGAGCTACTCAGGACCGGAAAAAAGAAAGAATCCGCGCGCGGATGGTCGTTTTATTGTTTCTTATAGAGTCATGGAAAATAACGGCAACAACGATATCACACAAACTAAGAACTTAAGCCTGGGTGGAATGCTGCTTACTACTAATTGCCCTTTTACTCCCGGTACGAATTTGGCCCTTGAGATCCGCCTGCCTTTTGATCCTAATTCAATCATGCTTATCGGCAAGGTCTTGGAATCGAAAGAGATCAGTAAAGATGTGATTTATGATACGCGGCTGGTTTTTCTGGCAATAGACGAAAAACACCGCAAGGTAATCGGCGATACAGTAGGATATTATATTAAGAGCAAGAAAGGCTAATTTTATGAGAAAGATTAATGTTGGGCTTATTGGTTTTGGCAATATTGGCTGTGGTGTAGTCAAGATCCTGCAGCAGAGAAGATCTTTACTTGCCCAAAAGATCGGTATCGAAATCGCAATTAAAAGGATATGTGATAAGGATTTATCCCTAAAAAGGGATGTTCTTGTAGGCAAGGGTTGTCTGAGCAGGGATGCCTTTGAGCTGATCAATGACCCTCAAATCGACATTGTTGTGGAATTAATCGGGGGTATCAACCCGGCTAAAGAATTTATTTTAGCGGCTTTAAAAAAAGGCAAGCATGTAGTTACCGCCAATAAAGCCCTGCTTGCCGAACACGGCAACGAGTTATTTGCGGTCGCTAGCGAAAGAGGAAAGAATATCTATTTTGAGGCCTCTGTGGGCGCGGGTATTCCCATCATAAAATCAATAAAAGAGGGCTTAGTCGCCAATAAATTCAGCTCTATTTTCGGCATTGTTAACGGTACCTCAAATTATGTGCTTACGCAGATGTCTAAAGAGGGTTGTTCTCTGGCCTGCGCGATTAAATCAGCCAAGGCCAAGGGGTTTGCCGAAAAAGACCCTACCCTGGATATTGAAGGTATTGATTCCGCGCATAAACTAGTATTGCTTACTTACCTGGCATTTGGCAAGATCGTCGGTTTAAAAGATATTTTTATTGAAGGTATATCCCAGATATCCGCTTGCGATATCTCTTATGCTAAGGATTTAGGGTATGAAATAAAATTATTGGCCATTGTGAAGAAAGAGGCTGATGAGCTAGAGGTACGCGTCCATCCTACGTTTTTACCCTCTGAACATCTGCTTGCTTCAGTTGATGGGGTCTTCAACGCTATTTATGTATCAAGCGACTTAGCGGGAGACCTTATGTTTTACGGTCCGGGCGCAGGACAACTTTCCGCTGCCTCGGCTGTTGTTTCGGATATAGTGGACCTGACCCAGGATATTAAGGCGGGGTTGTTTAGGCCTACCTTAAACTCCATTGAAGACGGTTCGATTAAAGGATTACGCCAAATCACCGAATTTGAAAATAAATACTACATCCGTATAATGGCGGTGGATAAGCCAGGGGTACTGGCTAAAATATCCGGCATCCTGGCAAAATTTGGTATCAGTATCGCTTCCGTAACCCAAAAGGAAAGGTTAAAATCCCAGGTTGTGCCGGTAGTCATGGTGACGCATGAAGTAAAAGAGAAGAATATGCGCGGCGCCTTAAAGATGATCGATAAATTAAACGATATTAAAGAAAAATCCGTAGCTATAAGAATAGAGGGTGTTTAGTGAGCGAACAATATAGGGGAGTAATACAAAAATACAAAAAGTTATTGCCTGTAAGCCGGAAGACCCCGGTTATAACCTTAAATGAAGGCAATACGCCGTTAATTTATGCCGCTCATCTGAGCAGGTTGGCTGGTAATAATATGGAAGTTTATCTTAAATACGAGGGGCTTAATCCCACGGGTTCATTTAAAGACAGGGGGATGACTTTAGCTATATCCAAGGCCTGCGAAGAGAAAGCTAAAGCGGTAATGTGCGCTTCTACCGGAAATACCTCCGCATCCGCTGCCGCTTATGCCGCGCGCGCCGGGATAAAATGTATCGTGCTTATTCCCAGCGGGGCGATCGCACTGGGAAAACTCAGTCAGGCATTAATCCACGGGGCAAAGGTATTGGCGATTAAAGGGAACTTTGACGCAGCCCTGGATTTAGCCAAAGAAATCACCCGGCATTACCCCATAAAGCTGGTGAATTCTTTAAATCCTTACCGTATTGAGGGGCAGAAAACCGCCAGCTTTGAAATATGCGATTATTTTGGGGAGGCTCCTGATTTTCAGATTATGCCGGTGGGCAACGCCGGCAATATTACCGCCTACTGGAAAGGGTATAAGGAATACAGGACCCTGGGGTTAAGCAGGAAGCTTCCGGTTATGTTAGGTTTTCAAGCAAAAGGGGCTGCTCCTATTGTAAGGAATAAACCGATTGAGAACCCTGAAACTATCGCCACCGCAATACGTATCGGAAATCCGGCAAGCTGGAAAACAGCGGTGGAAGCCCGGAATGAATCAAGGGGTTTAATTGATATGGTAACAGATGCGGAAATTTTACAGGCTTATACAATACTGGCGAATAAAGAAGGGGTCTTCGCGGAACCTGCCTCTGCGGCTTCCATTGCCGGGCTTTTAAAATTAATTAAAAAAGGTTATTTTGAGCATAAAAGAGGCAGGATCGTATGTATATTAACCGGCCACGGCTTAAAAGACCCGGATAGGGTGATTAAAACAGTAAAGCCGCCTAAAGTTATGCGGGCAGATTTAAAATCAATAATTAAAGAAATTGGTTACTAAAAAAAATATCCTGATTACTGCCGGGTCTAGTTGGGTTGCTCTTGATAAGACGAGAATAATCAGTAATACCGCTTCAGGCAAGACCGGGTTAATCCTCTCGGAACAGTTTAAGAAAAACAGGGTTAAGGTCACCTTACTCCTTGGCCCCGGGGATTTTTCCGCATCAATAATTTCAGGAGTAAGGGTAATTAACTTTAAGTATTTTTCGGAGCTTAAGCGGCTTTTAAACAGTGAGTTAAGAAAAAGAAAATACTCTGCGGTTATTCATACCGCGGCGGTAGCAGACTATCAGCCTGAAAAGATAATTCAACGTAAAATCAGCTCAGGGCTTGATAATTGGAAGATCAAACTTGTGCCTACGGAAAAGCTGATAAATAGCTTGAAGAGGTACAGCCCCGGCTTAACCGCGGTGGGTTTTAAATTTGAGCCAGGCGCAGGAAAGAATAAGTTGATTGAAAAAGGCAACTCCCTGCTTAAGCAGGCAAACCTGGATTTAGTAGTTGCCAACTCCAATAAAAACAAGGCTTATCAGGCTTACATTCTAGATGGCAGGAATAAATTTGGCCCTTTTTTAAGCAAGGTTGCGATGGCTGATTGTTTGTCAAAACTTGTAATGAAAAAAATATGAAAAACTTATTGCCCTCAAGGACAGAGCGCGAAATAAACTCCTTCATTTTGGGTTTAAAGAAAGCCTATGGGGGAGATTTATTAAGCGTAATTCTTTATGGCAGTGCCGCCAGTATGGAGTTTGTCCCCGCGTATTCTAATCTGAACATACTCGTACTCTTAAAATCCGCGAGTTTACCTGAGCTAAAGAAGGCAACCGGCATAGTTAACAGGTTTAAGAATCTTACTCCGTTATTTCTTACTGAAGAGTATATTTTATCATCCGTAGATATTTTTCCGATTGAATTCCTGGACATGCAGGAAAATTATCTCCTGCTTTACGGTAAAGATTTCTTAAAAGACATCCACGTTGATTTAAAAAACCTGAGGTTTCAGTGTGAACAGGAATTGAAGCAAAGATTATTGAGCTTGAAACAATCATACCTGGGTTTAAATAGATGCCCGGCTGCCTTAAAAGGACCTTTGATCAGATCGTTTACTTCAATCCTGCATATTTTAAGGAATGTGCTGCGCCTTAAAGGCAGGCAGCCACCCTATAAAAAAGAGGATTTGCTCAAGGAATTGGCTTTGTATTTTAAAATAGAACTCAGCCGCTGGGAGAAGATACTGGCTGCTAAGCTGAAAAAAATAAAAATTAATAAAGTAGAGACGGAAGGGTTATTTGTTGTTTTTGTTAATGACCTGGAAGAAATTATTCGCGCAGTCGATGCTTTATAAGTTAATATGTAAGCCGGTTTTATTTTTTGTTCTTTTATCAGGCGCATTGGCAGCCCCCGCGTTTTGCGAGGGTAAACTGCCTTCCCCCGAAGGATGGGTTAATGATTTTGCGGGTATTATCAGCAAAGAATATACAGATAAACTGAATAACCTGATCCTTGAAGTAGAGGAGAAAAGCTCAGCGGAGATTACCGTAGTTACGGTAAGTTCGATTTCGCCTTATGATGAAAAAGAGTACGCGCGTATGCTCTTTGATAACTGGAAACCCGGCAAAATTGGCAAGGATAACGGGATATTGATCCTTTTGGCGCTTAAAGAGAGGCGCTGGAGGATTGAAACTGGTTATGGCATTGAAGGAATTATTCCTGATGGCCTTTGCGGGGAGATCGGGCGCAACTTTATGGTGCCTTATTTTAAATCCGGGGATTACTCTCAAGGTTTATACCTGGGGACGGCTAAGATTGCCGATCGCATAGCCAAAAGTTATAATTTATCTATTATTAACTTAAACGGGGTAGAGCTCGATAAACAAATACCAAAAAAAAGCCAAGCAGATCCGTTTCTTTATTTTCTTCTCCCTGTATTTTTTTGTTTATGGAATATCCCCTGGCCAATTTTTATCGGATTGCCATTTACCCTGCTATTTGCGATAGGGTTTTCTGCAAATTCACCTGTTTTGGCGCTGCTTATCTGCCTGGGATATTTAGCGGCGATTTTTCTCAGGTTTAATATCTGGAAAGGGTTGCGCCGGGAAAAGCCGCTTAGTTTCTGGCATGTATTAATATTTGGCTTGCCTTCCTCTGTTTCCGGCAGCGCTAGATGGTCAAATACCGGTTTCGGCGGCGGAGGTTTTGGCGGAGGAGGCGGAGGAGGTTTCGGCGGGGGTGGTGGCGGAGGAGGAGGCGGCGGCGGGGGTTTTTAAATAGCAGCATAACATTTGGAGGAGATTCATGAAGAAGATATTGATTGTTTTAGGTGTCGTAGCAGCAGTCATTATTATTACTTTTATTGGTTCGTATAACTCGATAGTTTCTAAACATGAGAACATTACTGCGAAATGGGCGCAAGTGGATAACCAGCTGCAAAGGCGCAATGATTTAATTCCTAACCTGGTTAATACGACAAAAGGCTACGCCGCGCATGAAAAAGAACTCTTTGAGTCGATTACTAATGCCCGCTCGCAATGGGCTAAAGCAGGTTCACTGGAAGAAAAGGTCAAAGCGGCTTCCGTAGTTGATGCTGCGTTATCCAGGCTGCTTTTTGTCGCTGAAAATTATCCTGACCTAAAGGCAAATGAAACATTCCTGAAGCTTATGGATGAGCTTTCGGGTTCAGAAAACCGGATTGCCGTTGAGCGTATGCGCTATAATGAGGCAGTAAGAGATTATAATATTACCGTGAGAATGTTTCCCGGCAATATTATTGCGCAAATTTCAGGTTTTAAAGTAGCGAGTGAATATTTCGAAGCGGATAAAAAAGCAGGGATAGTACCGGAAGTAAAATTCTAATATGACAAAATATATCGTTTTGGTAGGCGATGGCATGGCGGATTACCCCATTGCAGAACTGGGTATGCGTACCCCGTTGGAGGCGGCGCGTACCCCCAATATGGATTTTATCGCTAAAAACGGCTTGCTTGGCCAGGCAAAAACTATTCCCGAGAAGATGACCCCGGCTTCTGACGTAGCCAACCTCTCTATTTTAGGGTATGATCCAAGAAGATATTATTCGGGAAGGGGGCCTCTGGAGGCGGCAAACCTTGGCGTTGAGCTGGAGGATGATGATGTTGCCTTCCGCTGCAACTTAATTACCGCCGGAAGCGATACCCTGATTGATTATAGCGCCGGCCACATTAAGTCCAAAGAGGCTGAGAAATTAATCAAGCTTCTTGATCAAAAACTCGGTACAAATAAAATGCGTTTTTTCCCCGGAGTAAGCTATCGGCACCTGCTTTTAGTTAAACGCGGTTCAGAATTAAAACTTGAGAATCTTAAATGTAAAGCACCGCATGATATTGCCGGGCAAAATATAAACAAAAACCTGCCTAAAGGCGAAAACGCGGATCTGATTATAAAGCTCATGCGTGATTCACGTGAGATTCTTACGGGCCACGAAATTAACCAGGTGCGCCTGGATTTAAAGGAAAACCCGGCAAACATGATCTGGCTCTGGGGGCAGGGCAAAAAACCCTCTATGCCTAAGTTCGCGGATAAATTTGGCCTTTCCGGAAGCGTGATCTCCGCGGTTGACCTGATCAAAGGGTTGGGGCGTATTCTCGGTTTAAACGTGATCAATGTGCCGGGGGCAACCGGATATTATGATACTGATTATGAGGGTAAGGCCAGGGCGGGAATCAGCTCTTTAGATAAAAACGATTTTGTTTTCGTGCACGTAGAGGCCCCTGATGAAGCCGGGCATAATGGAGACCTGCGTGAAAAACTGACCGCGATTGAGCGTTTTGACCAATTAGTGGTAGGTTCATTCCTGGATTACTGTAAAGAAAAAGAGGATTTTCGTATCATGGTCCTGCCGGACCACGCTACCCCGGTTTCTTTGAAAACCCACACCTCTGATCTTATACCTTTCGCAATCTACGGCAAGGGCATCACAAAAAGAATATTTCTTAATTATAGCGAAAAAGAAGCGCAAAAATCTGAATTATATTTTAGTAATGGGTACCAACTTATGGAGTATTTTATCTCAGGGGGAACAGGAAATGCATAAGGGTTTAGTCGTGCAAAAATACGGGGGTTCATCCGTAGCGAATGTGGAACGTATCCAGAAGGTGGCGCAGAGAGTAGTGGGTTATCATAAGCAGGGTTTTGAACTGGTAGTTGTGGTCTCCGCCTTAGGAGACACTACCGATGAATTAATCCAGTTAGCGGATAAAATTAACCCTGATCCATCGGAAAGGGAGATGGATATGCTGCTTTCTACAGGAGAACAGATCTCCGTGGCTCTTTTGGCAATGGCCATCCATAAATTAGGCGCTCAGGCAATTTCATTTACCGGCGCCCAAGTCGGGATTATTACCGATTCCAGCCATACCCGGGCCAGGATCATTAAAATAAACGCGGATAAGATTAAGGAAGAGTTAAGAAAGGGAAAGATAGTTATAGTTGCCGGTTTTCAAGGGGTAAATTTAAACCAGGACATCACTACTTTAGGCAGGGGGGGCTCAGATTTAACCGCCGTAGCCCTGGCTAAAGAGCTTGCCGCTGGCTCCTGTGAGATTTATACCGATGTCGAGGGTATTTATACCACTGACCCGCGCATTGAACCAAGGGCCAGAAAGATTGAAGAGATTACTTATGACGAGATGCTTGAAATGGCTTCCTTAGGCGCACAGGTCATGCAGGCCCGCTCTATTGAGGTTGCCAAAAAATTCAATGTGCCTTTGCATGTGCGCTCTTCATTTACAACCAATCCCGGGACGATGATTATTAAGGAGGTAAAGATGATGGAAGAGGTGGTGGTAAGCGGCGTAACCCTAAATAAAAATCAGGCTAAAATCACCCTTTGTGGCGTCCCTGACAAACCTGGAGTAGCGGTGAAATTATTCAAAGACCTGGCTATCGCCGGAGTAAGCGTGGATATGATCGTGCAGAATGTAAGCCATACCCGCTCAACCGACATATCATTTACTATTGCCAAGGCCGACCGGGCCAAGGCCGGCAAGATTACTAAAATGGCGGCCAAAAAGATCGGCGCAGGGGAAGTAATACTTGATGAAGGTATCGCCCGCGTCTCTATCGTAGGCGTAGGAATGAAATCGCATCATGGAGTAGCCGCCAAGATGTTCGGGATAATGGCTGACAGTAAAATCAATATTGAAATGATTTCAACCTCCGATATAAGCATATCATGTATCATAAAAAAGAAGTTCGCTGAAATAGCGGTCAGGAAATTACACGAAGAGTTTGGGTTAAATAAACGAGGTTAATCATGGATAAGGTTAAATTATACGATACCACATTGCGGGATGGTTCGCAGGCAGAGGGGATATCCTATTCAGTAATGGATAAGATCCGCATAGCCGAAGAGCTGGACAAAATAGGCATTCATTTTATTGAAGGCGGCTGGCCGGGCTCAAACCCTAAAGACCGGGAATTTTTCTTAAAAATAAGCCGCAGCAGGCTGAAAAACTCCCAGATCGCCGCTTTCAGCATGACCCGCAGGCCAAACATTCCAGCCTCTCAGGACACTAATTTAAAAGCGCTTTTAAAATCCAGCGCCCAGGTAATTACTATTGTCGGTAAAACCTGGGATTTCCATGTCACCGAGGTTTTAAAGACCAGCCTGGATGAAAACCTGGCGATGATTGAGGATTCAGTCAGTTTCCTGGTGAAAAAAGGGTTCATGGTTTTTTACGACGCCGAACATTTTTTTGATGCCTACAAAGCAAACAAGGCTTACGCCTTAAAGACCCTGGCTGCCGCCCAGAATGGCGGGGCAAAAGTAATCTGCCTTTGCGATACTAACGGCGGATTTTTAACCAACCAGATATCCGGCGTAACTGCTGAGATCAGGAATGAAATTGCAGCCGGAATAGACTTAGGCATCCATTGCCATAATGATGCAGGGGTGGCGATCGCTAATTCACTGGCTGCGGTAGAATCCGGGGCAGTGATTGTCCAGGGGACAATCAACGGCTACGGAGAACGTTGCGGAAACGCTGACCTCATTCCAATTATCGCCAATTTAAAAACGAAATTAAAGATCAATTGTATAACCGATTCTAATTTAAAACAACTTACGCATCTATCGCATTTTGTCAGCGAGATCAGTAATATGCGCGTAAAAAGCGAACAGCCCTTTGTGGGGGATTCTGCCTTCGCGCATAAAGGCGGAATGCATATCAACGCGATAATGAAGAATCCGCTTACTTATGAACACATTGATCCTCTTCTGGTAGGTAACCGCCGCCGGATTTTAGTTTCCGAACTGGGAGGAAAAACCGGAATTCTGCTTCGGGCAAAAGACTTAAGCTATGATTTAGGCAAAGAGGATCCACAGACTAAGAAGATCCTCAAGTTGGTACAATCTTTAGAGCATAAAGGTTTTCAGTTTGAAGCCGCGGAGGCATCGTTTCAGATATTAATGAAAAGGGCGCTGAAGAAATATAAGAAGTTTTTTGAGCTGGAAGGATTTAAGGTAGTTATCGAAAAACGCTCAAACGACAAAATCAGCTCCGAAGCGGTAATCAAGCTGAAGGTAAAAGGGGTTAAAGAGCATACCGCTGCCGAAGGGGATGGCCCGGTTAACGCATTAGATAATGCCTTGCGCAAGGCCTTAAGGGATTTTTATCCGACCCTGGCCAAGATGCACCTGTCTGATTTCAAGGTACGCGTCCTGGATGAAAAAGCGGGCACTGCCGCGAAGGTGCGTGTGTTAATCCAGTCTCAGGATGAAAAAGATATCTGGAATACCATCGGAGTGCATGAAAATATAATTGAAGCCAGCTGGCAGGCGCTGGTTGACAGCGTGGAATATAAACTCCTTAAAGATAATCAATAAGTTTTAGTCCAGAAAATTCCTTAGCAATGGTCTTTAGCTATGATTGAAGAGTTACCCAAACAATATAATCCTAAAGAAGTAGAAGAAAAGCGGTATAAATCATGGGAAGAGAATAATTTTTTCTCCGCAAAAGTATCCCCCGTCAAAAAACCTTATTGCATAGTTATCCCGCCGCCCAATGTTACCGGAATACTGCATATGGGCCATGCTTTAAATAATACAATTCAGGATATTCTCATCCGCTATAAAAGGATGAAGGGGTTTAACAGCCTCTGGATGCCGGGTACCGACCATGCCGGAATTGCTACGCAAAATGTAGTGGAAAGATCATTGGCAAAAGAGGGATTAAAACGCCAGGATTTAGGCAGCGAAAAGTTTATTGCCAAGGTCTGGGAATGGAAAGAGCGTAACGGCTCAACGATTATTACCCAACTGAAAAAATTAGGCGCCTCATGCGACTGGCCGCGCGCGCGTTTCACTATGGATGAGGCATATTCGGACAGCGTAACTGAAGCCTTTGTCTGGTTATTTAAGAAGAAACTGATTTACCAGGGTTATTATATTATCAACTGGTGCCCCCGCTGCCAAACGGCACTAAGCGATGAAGAAGCAAACCACGTGGAGCTGCAGGGAAACCTGTATTACCTTAAATACCCGTTTAAAAATAATCCGCAGGAATTTATCAGTGTGGCCACCACCCGCCCAGAAACTATGCTCGGAGATACTGCCGTAGCCGTAAACCCCAGGGATACGCGTTACAAACAATATATAGGTAAAACCTTGCTTCTTCCCCTGGTTAACCGTGAAATTAAGATTATCGCTGATAATCTTGTGGATACGCAATTTGGAAGCGGCGCGGTAAAGGTCACCCCGGCGCATGACCCCAATGATTATTCCATGGGTAAAAAACATAAGCTGGAGTTTATTAATGTAATGACCCCTGACGGCAGAATGAATTCATCCGCCGGTAAGTTCTGCGGGCTTGACCGTTTTAAGGCAAGAGAGGCGATATTGGAAGAGCTTAAAACGCTGGGGTTATTGGAGAAGGTCCAGGAGCATAAGCTCTCTGTCGGGCATTGCTACCGCTGCCATACAATCGTTGAGCCTTACCTGTCAAAACAATGGTTTGTAAAGATGCGGCCCCTGGCTAAACCGGCTATTCAGGCGGTGAAAAAGGGAAAAATTAAATTTTACCCGCAACGCTGGACCAAGGTTTATCTTAACTGGATGGAAAATATTCAGGATTGGTGTATATCCCGTCAGATATGGTGGGGCCACCGTATCCCGGTTTATTATTGCAGGAGTTGCCAGTCAAAAAATCCCGCTAAAGGTATTATTGTATCCAAGATAAGGCCTGAAAAATGCCCAAAATGCGCCTCAACTGACATACTCCAGGAGCAGGATGTCATGGATACCTGGTTTTCCAGCTGGCTGTGGCCATTCGCCACATTTTATTGGCCAAAAGAAAACCCTGAATTAAAATATTTTTATCCTACCTCAACCCTGGTTACCGGCCCGGACATTATCTTTTTCTGGGTAGCACGCATGATTATGGCCGGCTTGGAGTTTAAGAAAAACATCCCTTTCAAAGATGTTTATATCCACGGCACCGTACGTGATATCGAAGGCAAGAAAATGTCCAAATCCCTGGGCAATGTTATTGACCCCCTGGAGGTGATCGCTGAATACGGCACGGATGCCCTGCGTTTCAGCCTTATATCCATAACCTCCCAAGGCCAGGATGTCTATTTATCCAAAGAAAGGTTTGAGCAGGGAAGAAACTTTGCCAATAAGATCTGGAATGCCGCGCGTTTTATCTTAATGAACCTTCAGCCTGAGAATACCAGGGAGGATTTATGCGTTTTCTTCAAAAATGAAAAACTTGATATTTTAAACCGCTGGATATTAAGCCGTTTTTATTCCACCTTAAAGAAAACCGATGATGACCTGGCTGCCTATAGGTTCAACGAGGCGGCGAATAACTTATATTCATTTTTCTGGCATGAATTTTGCGACTGGTACCTGGAATTAATTAAACCGCAGATCAGCCAGAAGCAAACACAGTTGATTATGTATAAGGTTTTAGAAAAAACCCTGAGACTAATCCATCCCTTTATGCCTTTTATATCCGAAGAGATATGGCTTCGCCTGCCCGGATCAAAAGGTTCAATCATGCAGCAAAGCTGGCCGCACCTGCAGGCTGGTTTAATCAATGAAGATGCCGAGAAACAAATGCAACTGGCCTTTGATATTATTAATACAATCAGAAATATGCGCGCGGAGATGGAGGTCGGCTTAAACAGCCGCGTAGAAATTAAGCTGACCTTTGCCGATAAAGATACAGAGAAGGCCGCGCAACCATTATTTGGCTATATAAGAAACCTGGCTAAAGTAGGGCAATTAAACGTGGTTGAAAATTACTTTCCGCAGGCAAATGAATTTGCCTGCGTCCTTAGAAATATGCATATTGTAATGCCTCTTAAGGGGATAGTTGATGTGGCAGAGCAAATTAAAAAGAACCAGGCAAAAATCGATAAGATAAAATCGGAAATTAAAAATAAAGCGGCTATGCTGGCTAACCAGAATTTTCTCAGCCGCGCTCCAAAAGAAATCGTAGCTACGGAGCAGGCTAAATTAAACGATATGCACGAACAGGTGATTAAACTGGAGGTGATTAAAAATGGGTTACGATAAATACTTCCTATCGGAAAGCAAGCCGGAGATCAACCCTGAAAGGCTGGAGGCGATAGTCAGGCACGCCTTGATCGAGGATATCGGACGGGGAGACATTACTACCCAGCTTACCATTCCAAAAGATAAAATGATTAAGGCAAAGATTATCGCTAATGAGGATTTCCTGCTTTGCGGTATAATTGTCGCGGAAAAGGTATTTAAGGCCGTGGATTCATCTGTGGAGTTTGTGCAAAAGATTAAAGAAGGCAGGACGGTAAAGGCAAAGAAAACTATTGCCGTTATTTCCGGAAAGGCCAGCAGCATACTTACCGCCGAACGGGTAGCCCTGAATTTACTATCCCTGCTTTCCGGCATCGCCACCAAGACGCGCGAATTTGTCAAAGAGATAGAACCCTATAAAACCAAAATTACCGATACGCGCAAGACTATGCCCGGCTTAAGAGAATTGCAGAAATACGCGGTAAGGATTGGCGGAGGCCATAATCACAGGATCAGGCTTGATGAGATGATTTTGATCAAAGATAACCATATTAAAGTTACCGACGGATACTCTAAGCTGCCCAGTGTGCCCAAGGGGTATAAGATTGAAATTGAGGTGCAAAACCTGGAGGAATTCAAACATGCCCTGTATTTTAAGCCCGATATTATCATGCTTGACAATATGAAGATTGATGATATCAAAGAGGCGGTAAAAATCAGGAATGGAACCGAATTTAAAAGCCATCACCTTCCCAGTAAACTGGAGGCAAGCGGCGGCATATACCTTAACAATATCAAGGATTACGCCGAAACAGGGGTCGAGATAATTTCAGTGGGGGAACTGACCGACTCGGTAAAATCCGTAGATATCAGTTTGGATGTAGTTTAAGGGATTAATGAAATTTAAACTTCTTTCCAGTTTCAAACCATGCGGTGACCAACCCAAAGCAATAGAGCATCTCAGTAAAAGCATACTTGCCAAAAACCGCTATACTACGCTTCTGGGGGTTACCGGAAGCGGCAAGACCTTTACCCTGGCTAACGCGATAGCCAAACTAAACCTGCCGACACTGGTAATCTCGCACAATAAAACACTGGCTGCCCAGTTATATTCTGAATTTAAAGAATTTTTTCCGCATAACGCAGTTGAGTATTTTGTAAGTTATTACGATTATTACCAGCCTGAAGCATACATACCATCCACGGATACCTATATAGAAAAAGACTCCTCCATAAATGAACGGCTGGACCGCTTAAGGCTTTGCGCGACCACCTCATTAATGAGCCGCCAGGATGTAATTGTCGTGGCTTCGGTTTCCTGTATCTATAACTTAGGCTCTCCCCAGGATTACCGGGAGCATCTGCTTTTTTTGGAGTTAAAGCAGCAAATCAGGCGGGAAGAATTAATATCCAGGCTGATTAAGATCCAATATGAACGTAACGATTATGAGTTTAAACGCGGCAGGATCAGGGTGCGCGGAGATGTGGTTGAGATATTTCCCTCCTACAGCGAAAAGGCGATACGCGTGGAATTAAACGGGGAGAAAATAAGCAAAATCACCGTGTTTGAACCGGTATGCGCAAAGATATTAAGCAGTATAGAGAAAATCGCTGTTTATCCGGCCAAACATTTTATTGTCTCGGAGAATAACCTTGACCAGGCAATAGCCTCAATCAAGGATGAGCTGTCTGTACAACTTAAGTGTCTAAGGGCAGGCAATAAACTGCTTGAGGCCCAGCGCCTGGAGTCGCGCACTAATTATGATTTGGAGATGCTCAAAGAAATCGGATATTGCCACGGGATAGAAAACTACTCACGCCACTTAAGCCTGCGGCCTGCCGGCAGCCGGCCATACTCAATGATTGATTATTTTAACGGGGATTTCCTGACCATAATTGATGAATCGCACGCGACCATACCGCAGATAAGAGGTATGTATGCCGGAGACAGGGCAAGAAAAGAGACCCTGGTTGAATACGGTTTCCGACTGCCCTCATGCCTGGATAACCGTCCTTTGAAATTCAATGAATTCAACCAGCTCACAAAACAAACAATTTTTGTTTCAGCTACCCCTGATGAATACGAACTTAAGTTAAGCGGCAATAAAGTCATAGAGCAGATCATCCGGCCCACCGGGCTGGTTGATCCGGAGATTATAATTAAACCGGCAGCCGGCCAGATTGAAGATTTAATCAGCCAAATAAAGCAGCGCGCTAAAAACAAAGAAAGGGTATTAGTAACTACATTAACCAAAAGGATCTCCGAGGATCTGGCTAATTACCTGGCAGAAAAAGGAATAAAGGTGAAATACCTGCACTCCGAGATAAAAACCATAGAACGCTCCAAAATACTAAAAGAATTAAGGGAAGGAAAATTCGACTGCCTGGTAGGGATAAACCTGCTTCGCGAGGGGCTTGATTTACCCGAAGTTTCATTAGTGGCGATCCTGGACGCGGATAAAGAGGGATTCTTGCGTTCAGCCTCAAGCCTTATACAGGTTGGGGGGCGTGCCGCGCGTAACATCAACGGCACGGTAATTATGTACGCTGACACCATCACCGGATCTATGAGAAAGGCAATCAGTGAAAGCAGGCGCAGAAGAAAAATTCAGCTCGAATTTAACCGAAAAAACAAAATTACCCCGCGTTCGATCGAGAAATCAATCAAAGAGGGGATTGAAATGCTTGAGGAAACAGAAGAATTTGTCCGCCAGCTTACCGGGGAGCCGAAAGAGCAATACCAGTTGCATAAATATATATCTGAGTTAGAATATGAAATGGAGTTGGCCGCACGCAACCTGTTATTTGAGAAAGCGGCTGACTTAAGAGATAAGCTCAAGGAGTTAAAAGATGCTACTGGCAATTGATGTTGGCAACACCAATATATCCTGCGGCATATTTAAAGGGCCAAGATTAATCAAACAGTTTGATATCCCCGCAAAGGCCTGTTTTAAAACCAATCTCATTAAAAAACTAAAAAAAACACCTAAGATATCCTCCAGTATCATTTGCAGCGTTGTGCCAAAACAAACTAAGCTTATTTTACACGACCTGATATCCCTGACTGGCAGGCAACCCTATATAATAGGTAAGGATTTAAGCGTGCCCATAAAAAACCTTTACCGCCGGCCGAAACAGGTGGGGCAAGACCGGCTGGTAAACGCTTATGCGGCAAGTACATTTTACGGATCCCCGCTGATAGTCATAGATTCAGGTACCGCCATTACTTTCGACGTTATCTCTAAAAATAACGCATACCTGGGAGGGCTAATTGCCCCAGGCATGGGTATATCCCTTCAAGCATTGAAAGAAAAAACAGCCTTGCTTCCAGAGGTTAAATTAACCGAGCCGCAAACACTTATCGGTAATGAAACCAAAAACAGCATTTTAAGCGGTGTTGTTTTTGGCACGGCAGAGCTGTGTTACGGGTTAACCAAAAGGATCAGGCAGCGCCTTGGCAAAAAGACCTTGGTTATCGGAACCGGAGGCAACATCGGCCTGATTAATAAATATTCCAAGCTGCGCATGAAAATCGATAGAGATTTAACTTTAAAGGGGATTAATCTTATTTATAACCATGAGATTAAGCAGTAGATTTAATTTTATATTCGCGGCGATAACGACCTGTCTTTTAACAGGCCCTTTAAGGGCTTCTTACGCTCAAGAAACTGAATTACCCAAACAAGCCAATGGGGCAAAAACAATCATTGAGCAGGCGCTAAAAAATTACGAAGCACAAAAACAGAATGAACAGGATGAGCTAACGGCACAGCTTAATTTCCGCTTAGGCCAGGCAACAGAAACCTGGCTAAGCTCGGCTAAAAGAAACAGAGAGGGCCAGCTTGGAACATTCATCGAACAAAATTGGGATAAACAAGCGCGGACTTACATGATTACCCCAATTCACTTTGATTATTATTTAAGGGGATATGAGTTTAGCGTGATTGACAGTGATGTGATTAAAACAGAGTCGTTGACCTCTCCCTATAAAGCTTTAGTAGTGGTAAAAGAAGTGCTTTTCGCTGAAAAATATCATCATCCTAATATCAGTGATACACGATTAAGCTACTACACGGTTACAAATTCTTACACCCTGGATTTTGCGTATAAAGACGGGGAGTTTACCCCGGTAAGCAGCAACAGCAAAATGGAGAGTATTGTAAATGAAATTTCTAACCAGGCGCGCAGGGACTGGGCGTTGAAATAAATAAAAAACTCTTGACAAGAATTTTTTTTTGTTTATAATTAGCACTCTAGAGAAAAGAGTGCTAAGTTTACCAACCAAATTTTTTAAGGAGGTGACGCAATGGATATTAAACCATTAGGTGACCGTATAGTGGTCAAACCTTTAGAAGCAGAGAGTAAAAGCAAGGGAGGGATTGTCCTTCCGGATACAGCTAAGGAAAAACCGCAAGAGGCCAAAGTCGTAGCGATAGGAAAAGGCAAGGTATTGGAGAATGGCACTGTGCAGGCTCCGGAAGTAAAGGTCGGGGACAAGGTTTTATACGGAAAATATTCCGGTAATGAGATTACCACCAAAGAAGGCGAAGAGTTGCTTATATTACGCGAAGAGGATATTTTAGCAATTATCAAGTAATTAAGGAGGAATCATGGCAAAGCAATTGTTATATAGTGATGATGCCCGCCGCAAGATCTTAAGCGGTGTAGAGCAGCTGGCTGCTGCGGTAAAAGTAACCCTGGGCCCTAAAGGCCGCAATGTGGTTATTGATAAGAAATTCGGCTCACCGACCATAACTAAGGACGGGGTAACGGTAGCTAAAGAGGTTGATTTAGAGGATGCCTTTGAGAACATGGGCGCCCAGATGGTCAAAGAGGTTGCTGAAAAGACTTCCGAGATCGCCGGCGATGGAACTACGACAGCGACAGTTTTAGCCGAAGCAATTTACCGTGAAGGCTTAAAGAACGTAACTGCCGGCTCAAACCCTATGGAATTGAAGCGCGGTATCGAAAAAGCAGTAGTAAAAATAGTTGAGGAATTAGGAAAGCTTTCCACTCCTATTAAAGACAAAAAAGAAATTGCCCAGGTAGCAAGTATTGCCGCAAATTCGGATACCAACATAGGTGAATTAATTGCTGAGGCAATGGATAAAGTAGGCAAAGACGGGGTAATTACGGTCGAAGAGGCAAAATCCACCGCCACTACTCTTGATGTTGTTGAAGGTATGCAGTTTGACCAGGGATATTTATCCCCCTATTTTGTAACGGATGCCGAAAGGATGGAGGTACTTTTAGAGGATCCCTATATTCTTATTTATGAGAAAAAGATATCCTCAATTAAAGATATCCTTCCTCTATTAGAGAAGATTGCCCGCGTAGGCAAGCCTCTATTGATTATTGCCGAAGAGGTTGACGGGGAGGCCTTGGCAACCCTGGTAGTTAACAAGATCCGCGGCACATTTGTTGCCTGCGCTGTAAAAGCTCCGGGCTATGGCGACAGACGTAAGGCCATGCTTGAAGATATTGCTATTCTAACCGGCGGCAAAGCTTTAACCGAAGACTTAGGGATAAAGCTTGAGAATGTTGACATTGAAGACTTGGGCCGGGCAAAGAAGGTAAAAATCGACAAGGAAAACTCCACTATTGTCGAGGGCGCGGGAAAGAACACGGCGATTAACGCAAGAATTTCCCAGCTTAAGAAACAGATCGAAGATACTGATTCGGATTATGATAAAGAGAAACTGCAGGAACGCCTGGCTAAATTAGCCGGCGGTGTTGCAGTGATCAACGTAGGCGCAGCTACAGAATCTGAAATGAAAGAGAAGAAGGCCCGCGTTGAAGATGCGCTGCATGCGACCCGCGCAGCCACCCAGGAGGGGATTGTCCCGGGAGGCGGGGTAGCGTTAATCCGCACCATTGCCGCTTTAGATAAACTAAAGCTTGATGGCGATGAGAAGATCGGCGCTAATATAGTAAAACGCGCCATTGAAGAGCCCTTAAGGCAGATAGTTCAAAATGCTGGCCTTGAAGGTTCAGTAGTTGTACAAAGGATCAAACAAGAGAAAACTAATATAGGTTATGATGTGAGCCAGGATTCTTATGTGGACATGATAGAGGCTGGCGTAATTGACCCTACAAAAGTTACCCGTTCAGCGCTTCAGAACGCTTCCAGTATTGCCGCGCTCTTACTTACAACCGAGACCCTGATCGCGGATAAACCGGAGAAGGATGATAAAATGCCTCCGATGCCCGGTGGCGGCATGGGCGGCATGGGTGGCATGGGTGGAGGAATGTATTAAAAAGTAGGGGACGCTCCTATTTAAAATCAGGGGATGCTCCTATTTTTCCCGAGTTAAACTTGAGAAAAATAGGAGCATCCCCTTTCTTTTAGCATTAATCAAAATAAATATTGACAAGTCAGCCTCACAGGTGTAAAATTCTATATCCTTTTCAAGTTATTTCCCTAGATAAGGCCAAATTATCGTAACCTATTATAAAACAATAAGTTAATTCAAGGAGATTTCTAAAATGGCAGAATGGATAGGTATAGGAAGGCGCGCAAGAAGGTGCTATGGCTTTGATGAGATTGCCTTGGTTCCCGGAGCGCAAACCGTAAACCCAAATGAAGTTGATACCAGCTTTGAATTTATGGGTAAAAGGTTTAAAATACCTATACTCGCGGCTGCCATGGATGGTGTCGTAGATGTCAAGTTCGCCATAGAGATGTCTCGCTTAGGGGGCCTGGCAGTTTTAAACCTGGATGGAATTCAGACCCGCTACGAGAACCCTGATGCAGTATTAGAAGATATATCAAAAGCTACTCCTCAAAAAGCCACTGAACTTATCCAAACAGTTTATACCACTCCTATAAAAGAAAAACTGATCACAAAAAGAGTCGCCGAAATCAAAAAGGCAAAAGCCATGGCGATAGTCAGCTGTATCCCGGCTAACGCGGAAAGGTTTTCGAAATTAGCCATTAACGCTGGCGCTGACATTTTTGTCATCCAATCCACGGTTACCACTATAAAACACCTCTCTACCCAATATAAGACCCTTGATTTGATAAAATTCTGCAAGTCCTTAAAAATTCCGGTTATTCTGGGTAATTGTGTAACCTACGAAACAACTCTGGAGCTTATGGATACCGGAGCAAGCGGATTACTTATTGGAGTCGGCCCGGGAGCGGCATGTACTACCCGGGGGGTTTTAGGTATCGGAGTCCCTCAGGTTACCGCAACGGTTGATGCCGCCGGAGCTCGGGATTTTTATTTTAAGCGTACCGGAAAATACGTTTCGATTATTACTGACGGCGGAATGAATCGCGGAGGGGATATCTGTAAGGCCTTTGCCTGCGGAGCCGACGCGGTTATGATTGGCTCAAGCTTTGCCCGGGCAAAAGAGGCTCCGGGAAGAGGATTCCACTGGGGCATGGCTACTTCGCATGTCAATCTGCCCCGCGGGACACGTATTCAGGTAGGTACCACCGGAACATTGAAAGATATTTTACTCGGCCCGGCAAAAGTAGATGATGGTTCTCAAAATCTTTTAGGGGCTTTAAGAACCTCCCTGGGCTCTCTAGGCGCATCTAATTTAAGAGAGATGCACGACGTAGAGATTATTATCGCCCCTTCAATCCAAACTGAGGGAAAAATATTTCAGGTAGGCCAAAGAGTAGGAATGGGTAAATAAATATGAATAGGCAAACAATACTTATTTTGGATTTTGGTTCACAGTATACACAGTTAATCGCCCGCAGAGTAAGAGAGAGTAAGGTTTTCTCTAAAATAATCCCATATAATACTCCGGCTAAGGAGATCGCCGCCTTAAACCCCAAAGGGCTGATACTTTCCGGAGGGCCTGCTTCAGTTGTCGACAAAAAGTCACCCTATCCTGATAAGGGTATTTTTAAGTTAGGCATACCCATACTTGGCGTCTGTTACGGAATGCAGGTTATCTGTGAAATGCTAGGGGGCAAGGTAAAACATACCCGCGAGCGAGAATACGGGAAGATTGAATTATTTATTGACGATAACCGTGACCTTTTTAGCCATATGCCGGGTAATTTTACCTGCTGGGCAAGCCATGGTGATTATGTAACCAAGATACCCGCGGGATTCCACACCAGCGCGCATACTGCCAATACCCCTATTGCCGCCATATCCAATCAAAAAAGAAAAATATTCGCCGTGCAATTTCATCCGGAGGTAACGCATACCGAAAAAGGCAACCAGATTTTAAGCAATTTCTTATTCAAGGTCTGCGGAGCCTTAAGCAGGTGGACCATGCAGTCATTTATTAAAGAGTCCATTGAGAGCATTAAGAAGGCCATCGGAAAAGATAAGGTAGTTTTGGGCTTAAGCGGAGGCGTGGATTCTTCCGTTGCCGCTCTGCTAATCCATAAATCAATAGGAAAAAACCTGCGTTGCATCTTTATTGATAACGGTTTATTGAGGAAAGGCGAACCGGAACAGGTTAAAAGCGTTTTTAAGGATATGTACCATTTAAACTTGAGTTATGTGGACAGGAGCAAAAGGTTCCTTGAGCGTTTAAAAGGTATTACTGACCCGGAGGAAAAACGGAAGATAATCGGTGATGAATTTATAAAAGTCTTTGAGGAAGAGGCAAAAAAGACAAAGGGCGCCAAATTCCTGGGCCAAGGCACGCTTTATCCCGATGTTATAGAATCAATCTCACCCACCGGCGGCCCGAGCAGGAAAATAAAAAGCCACCACAATGTCGGAGGGCTTCCGGCCCAAATGCATCTTAAACTTATTGAACCGCTAAGAGAATTATTTAAAGATGAGGCGCGAGAGATCGGCAGGCAGTTAAACCTGCCGGATAATATTATACAACGCCAGCCTTTTCCCGGGCCGGGCCTGGCAGTCAGGATCATCGGAGAAATCACCACGCAGCGCCTGGAACTTTTGCGCGAAGCGGATAAACGCGTAATTGAAGAGATCTCCAAAGCCGGCCTATATGAACAAATCTGGCAGTCATTTGCCATATTGCTCCCCATAAAAAGCGTAGGGATCATGGGCGATGAACGTACCTATGAAAATGTCGTAGCCTTACGCTGCGTATCCAGCTTTGACGGCATGACAGCCGATTGGGTAAAACTCCCTTATGAGGTCATGGAAAAAATCTCCAACCGTATCATCAATGAAGTCAGGGGCATTAACCGGGTAGTTTACGATATCAGCTCTAAGCCCCCAGCAACCATTGAGTGGGAATAAATACTTCGCCATAGCCTGTAATGTCACATTCTGATTTCATTCATCTCCACCTGCATACGCAGTATAGCCTTCTTGACGGCGCCTGCCGTATACCCGAAATTCTCGCCATCGCCAAAAGCTACAAAATGGATTCTCTCGCCATAACCGATCATGGCAACATGTTCGGAGCAATTGATTTTTATCTGGAAGCGCAAAAGGCGGGAATCAAACCTATTATCGGTTGCGAAGTCTATGTCGCCCCGAAAAGCAGGCTGGATAAAAGCGGAAGCGGTATTGAAGACGCGGCAAATCACTTAATCCTGCTGGCACGCGATGAATGCGGATATCAAAACTTAATTAAACTGGTCTCTATCGGCTATTTGGAAGGATTCTATTACCGGCCGCGCGTGGACAAGGAAGTCCTTGCCCAATATGCGCAAGGGTTAATCGGCTTATCTGCTTGCTTAAAAGGCGAGGTTGCCTGGCTCATTCAACAAAAACGTTTTAATGACGCCTTAAAAGCCGCTGATACCTATCTGAATATATTCGGTAAGGGAAATTTCTACCTGGAGATCCAGGCTAACTCTATCCCCGAACAAAAAATTGTAAATGACGCGTTGATCAAAATTTCAAAAGAGCTCTCCATACCGCTGGTGGCAACTAATGACGTGCATTACCCGACCAAAGATAAAGCCGCGGCGCATGAGGCATTGTTGTGTATCCAGACGCAGACCACGCTTGATGACCCCAAGCATATGCGCTTTCAAACGGATGAATTCTATTTCCGCCCGCCTGAAGAAATGAAAGAGGCATTCAGGCATTGCCCGGAGGCGATAAAAAATACCATAGAGATAGCTCAGCGCTGTAATCTGGAATTAGATTTTACCCAGATGCATCTGCCTAAATATGTCCCTCCGGACGGAAAAAATAAAGAGGCCTATCTGCTTGAGCTCTGCGAAAAAGGCTTAGAAAAAAAGGGGCTGAAGAATATCCCCGAGGTACAGTCCCGCCTTGAACATGAATTAAAGATTATCAAACATATGGGTTTTATCAGCTATTTCCTTATTGTCTGGGATTTCATCGCCTACGCTAAAGCCCAGGGTATTCCGGTAGGCCCGGGCAGAGGATCGGCGGCAGGAAGCCTGGTAAGTTTTCTTTTAGGCATTACCGACCTTAACCCCTTAAAATATGGCCTGCTCTTTGAAAGGTTCTTAAATCCCGAACGGTTAGGCCTGCCGGATATCGATATTGATTTTTGTTATGAACGCAGGCAAGAGGTGATTGATTATGTCACCCAGAAATACGGCAGGGAAAATGTCGCCCAGATTATTACTTTTGGGACTATGCAGGCGCGCGCGGTAATCAGGGATGTCGGACGGGTTATGGCAATTCCCTACGCGGATGTTGACCGCATCGCGAAAATGATCCCGGCTGAACTTGACATGACCCTTAAAAAAGCCATGGAAAGCGAGCCGGAGCTGAACAATCTTTACCGCAACGACCCGGAGATAACCAAGTTAATCAACACAGCTTTATCCCTGGAGGGGTTAAACCGCCACGCATCTGTGCATGCCGCCGGTGTAATCATCGCGGATAAACCGCTAAACAACTATATGCCTATATTTAAAACCGGTGATGACCAGGTAACTACCGGATACAGCATGGGAACTTTGGAAAAAATCGGCCTGCTTAAGGTGGATTTCCTGGGTTTAAAAACACTTACCGTAATTGATGAAACCCTGAAATTGGTCAAGAAAACGCGCGGCATAGAAATTGACATTGAGAAATTGCCTTTAGATGACTCAAACACATATAAACTCCTGGCTTCAAGCCATACAGTCGGGGTGTTCCAGGTTGAAAGTTCGGGTATGCGCGATTTACTTAAAAAACTTATACCCGAGCGTTTTGAGGATTTGATCGCACTCCTTGCATTGTACCGTCCGGGGCCGATTGGCTCAGGCATGCTTGATGATTTTATGAAACGTAAGCATGGATTAATCCCTATCAGGTACGAACATCCCAAATTAGAATCAATACTTAAAGAGACTTACGGAATCATGGTCTATCAGGAACAGATCATGCAGATTGCCTCTGTCTTAGCGGGATTTTCCCTTGCCCAGGCGGATATTTTGCGCAAGGCCATGGGGAAGAAAATACCCGAGGTCATGGAAAAACAAAGGAGTAATTTCATCCGCGGATGCCTTAAGAACGGGATAAAGGAATTAACCGCGACCAAGATATTTGATTTAATAGAATATTTTTCGGGATACGGCTTCAATAAATCGCATTCAACCGCTTATGCGTTGATTTCTTACCGCACCGCTTATCTAAAAGCAAATTATCCCGTGGAATTCATGACCGCGCTGCTTACCTCAGAGCGCGACAATACCGACAAAATCGTAACCTATGTGAATGAGGCCCAGCAAATGGGTTTAAAGGTGCAGCCTCCGAATATTAATGAGAGCGAAGTGCTATTTAAAGTTGAAGACGAATCAACTATCCGTTTTGGATTATTAGCGATAAAGAATGTGGGCAAAGGGGCATCGGAATCCATTGTAAACGCTAGAGGCAAGGCAAAGTTTAAATCATTAGAAGACCTTTGCGGCCAGATAGATTTAAGGCTGGCAAACCGCAAGGTTCTGGAAAGCCTGATTAAATGCGGAGCCTTGGATGGTTTTGGCGCTTCAAGGGCAAAGATGTTCGCCAGCCTCGATATCATACTGGAAAGGGCGCAGAAGATACAGAAGGAAAAATCCAGCGGCCAGCTTTCTTTTTTTGACCAATCCATAACCAATAACGGTTTTGGTAAAACCAGCCAGTGCTTAGCCGATTGCAAGGAATGGCCGGAGCCGCAGCTGCTTTCATTTGAAAAAGACATGCTGGGTTTTTATGTCAGCGGGCACCCCTTGGCGCGTTATGCCAAACAACTCAAACGTTTTGTATCCTGTTCTACTGCCAGCCTGCATGAACACAAAGACCAGGATTCTATAAAAATTGTCGGCTTAATCGCCAAAATAAAACAGACACTCACGCGCGCCAAGCAGGAAAAAATGGCAATCTTAAAACTGGAGGATTTAGACGGCGCTGTGGAAGCGCTAGTGTTTCCCCGTGCCTTTTCTAAGGTGAGCCGCTACATCTTGCCTAATACAATAGCCCATGTCCGGGGAACCTTAAATTTAACAGAAGACACCCCTAAGATAATCGTAGAGGACCTTTTTCCTTTTGAAGAAATTTACAAGCTGATTACCGCCATGAGCATAAACCTTTCAGGAATTAAAGAAAACATATTTGAGTCCTTAAAGGAGAGGCTTTCCGAACACAAAGGAAATGTACCTATATATTTACGCCTGGATACCCCCGCAAAATCCCGGGTACAAATGGTAGTAGGTGAAAACCTTTATGTTTTACCATCGGAAAAGCTGATCCAGGATCTTGATGAGCTATTGGGAGAAGACCGGCTTTCCCTGGTGCTATAAATGCTTGACACTGTAACATTTTGCTGTTATTATGCTTAGCAATACACCTTAGGTTTAAGACACCCAACGCCAATAAAGAATTGCGAAAGAAGCGGCCGGCGTGCCCTTTGCGGGCTAACACCCGGTTTTAAAGGAATGACCGGTGTAACCTTGTGGTTAAGGAGGATGAAAGATGACCAAGAAGGATATTGTCTTAAAGGTATCTGATGAAACAAACTTAAAACAGATAGATGTCAAAAAAGTTGTGCAAAGGACGTTTGATTGCATTGTTGATGCCTTAGTTAGAGGCGAGAGGATTGAATTGCGTAACTTTGGCGTCTTTAAGATAAAACAAAGAAAAAGCCGCACAGGCAGAAACCCGCGTACTAACCAGGTTATCCCTGTCCCGCCCAGGAAGGTAGTGGTCTTTAAAGCTGGCTTAGAAATGAAGCAGAAGATTAGGTAATTCCGTATAAACCTTTTTTAAAAAACCGAAAAATAACTCATGTTCAAAAGGGTCCCCGGCACTAAAGATATTCTGCCTGATGAAACAAGGCATTGGCAAGCAATTGAGTCGGCAGCGCGCAATATATTCTCGCTTTATAATTACCTTGAAATCCGCACCCCTGTAATTGAAGAGGCAGCACTCTTTAACCGCACCCTTGGCACTGCTACCGAAATAGTACAAAAACAAATGTTCCTTATACACAACCAGGAAGATACATATGCCCTGCGTCCGGAAGGTACCGCTGCAATCTGCCGCAGCTACCTGGAAAATAACCTGGATAAAACCAGGGGTTTTGCAAAATTATACTATATTGGCCCGATGTTCCGCCTGGAGAGGCCGCAAAAAGGCAGGCTGCGCCAATTCCACCATATTGGCTGCGAAGCAATCGGTTCGCAGGAAGCAATACTTGATGTTGAGGTAATCAGCCTGGCCGGCCAGCTGCTTAAAAATTTCGCGGTCACAGACTATAAAATAAAAATCAACAGCCTGGGCTGCCTCAAAGATAAACAAACCCTGAGCCTAAACTTAAAAACCGGCTTGCAGAAAGAAAAACAAAAACTCTGCTCTGACTGCCAGCTCAGGCTAGAAAATAATATTTTGAGGGTGTTGGATTGCAAAAACGAGAACTGCCAGAAAATAGTCAAGGCGCTTGCGCTTAAAGATGCGCATCTTTGTCCGGATTGCCTCGCCCATTTTAATGAAGTAAAAAATGGTTTAAACAGCCTTGGTATTTCTTTTGAGGTAGAGCCCCAGCTTGTACGCGGCCTGGACTATTATAACCGCACAGTATTTGAATTTACGCATTCCAATCTAGGCAGCCAGGACGCTATAGGCGCAGGCGGTCGCTATAATAACCTGATAAAAGAATTAGGCGGCCCGGACATAGGAGGCATAGGTTTTGCTTTCGGCGTTGAGAGGCTGGTTTTGGTATCTGAAATATCCGCGGAAAAACCGCTAAACAGGATAGTCTACTTGATTACTCTTGGGGCAGCCGCTAAAACCGCCGGGATAAAAATATTAAACCAGCTGCGCTCCTCCGGTATAACCTGCGACACAGACTACCAGGACAGGTCTCTGAAAGCGGCGATGCGCGCTGCCAATGACGCAGGCGCAAGGTATGTTTTGATTTTGGGAGAAGATGAATTAAAAAATGAAGTTATTTCCCTTAAGGATATGTCAAACAGTACCCAAAGGGAAATAAATATTCAGGACTTAACCAGGGAATTAAAATGCTAAGGACACATACCTGCGGAGAACTTCAGGCGTCAGATGAGGCAAAACAGGTTACGCTTTGCGGCTGGGTAGCGCGCAGGAGAGACCACGGTAAACTCATCTTCATAGATATACGTGACCGGAGCGGTTTTACGCAGATAGTTTTCATTCCCAAAGAATCCGGAGATGCTTACAAATTAGCGCAGGAATTAAGAAACGAATTTGTGATCAAATTAAGCGGTACAGTTAATAAGCGGCCTAAAGGCACAATTAACGAAAAGCTGGCTACCGGCGAAATAGAGGTTTTAGCGCAAGAATTAGAAATTCTAAACCCAAGCCTAAACCCTCCTTTTGAAATCGAAGAGGAGACCGAGATAACCGAAGAGATGCGCCTTAAATACCGCTATCTTGATTTGAGGCGCAAGAGGGTTTTTAATAACCTTGCCTTGAGAAGCAACCTGTATAAGGTTATCCGCGCTTATCTGAGTGATAACAACTTTATTGAATGTGAAACTCCGATACTCACAAAATCCACCCCTGAAGGCGCCCGGGATTACCTGGTCCCTTCACGGCTGAATCTCGGGCAATTCTTTGCTCTTCCCCAGTCACCGCAATTATTCAAACAGATACTGATGGTTGCCGGAATAGAAAGGTATTATCAAATCGCAAAATGCTTCCGCGATGAAGACCTGCGCGCAGACCGGCAGCCGGAATTTACCCAATTGGATATCGAGATGTCTTTTGTTAACGAAGAGGATATCTTTAGCCTCAGCGAAGGATTAATGCAGTTAATCCTTAAGGAACTAAAAAACATAGATATAAAAATTCCCTTTCCGCGCATAAGCTATAAAGAGGCAATGGAAAAATATAAATCAGACAAACCGGACCTAAGGCCGGAGTTAAAAAATGATTTTGCCTTTTGCTGGGTAGTAGATTTTCCTCTTTTCAAATACAATGAGGAGGAAAAACGCTGGGACAGCGAACATCACCCTTTTACCGCGCCTGCCGCCTGCGACCTGGAAAATCTGGAAAAATCACCGGAAAAAGTTAAATCCCGCTCATATGATTTGGTTTTAAACGGCATGGAACTGGGCAGCGGCTCAGTAAGGATCCACCGCAGGGAACTTCAACAAAAGATTTTTAATATAATTGGGATAAGCGAAGAGGAAGCGGCTAAGCGTTTTGGCTTCCTGCTTGAGGCATTCCAATATGGAGCGCCTCCGCATGGAGGGGTGGCTTTTGGATTAGACAGGCTGCTGGCCATTCTTTCCGGAGAGAGCAGTATACGCGAGGTTATTACTTTTCCAAAGAACTCGGCCGCTTTCTGCCCGTTAACCAGCGCGCCTTCAGATGTTGAAGATAAACAACTAACCGAATTGGGTATAACTATTAAAAGGAGGAAGCAGGATGAATAAAATCAAGTTAGCCGGAATTTGTGTATTAACCTCATCCCTGGCTTTATCGGGTTGCGTAGCCAGGACATACAATTTAACCCGCGACAGGATTGACCAGGATATTTCCACAACATCTGGTAACCGCGGCTATATTACGGGAACAGCTCCCGCTGAGCCAACGGAAAGAAAAACTACCCGCACTACCAGGGTTTTTGAAATAGAGCTGGGTTTTACCAAGCCATCGCAGGCAAATTGCCCTTCGGTAACGCCAACAGAAAGCAGTATGGAAGAACCCATAGCTATTTCTCAAGGGGCACCGCAAAGCGAAGATATTATTACAGAACAAAGCTTTGAAAGCTATACCGTAGGCAAAAACGACACCTTACAGAAAATCTCCGAGAAATTCTATGGCACCACCAAGAAATGGCCGAAGATATATGAAGCCAATAAAGATATTTTACGCTCACCGGACAAACTTTACGCCGGGCAAACTTTAAGAATTCCATCCAGCCCTGAATTAAAAGCCGAGCCGGCAAAAATGGCGGAACCAGAAGAGAACCTTAAATAAATGAAGGCTTAAGTTATGGAGTTTTCTATTAAAACAAACGACATAACTTAATACCTGAATTGAACACCCTAAGTTTTTATTTAGTGAAATCCTTGTGAGTGAAACAAACAAGGATAATCCCGAATCTAAAAGGCGGGATTAACTCAATTTATTACAGTGGACAAAATAATCAAATTTCAATCTCAGGAAGAAGCGCAGGGGCTCTTTGGGGCGCATGATTCCAACACTAAGAGCATTGAAAGAGAACTTAAGGTCAAGCTTACCCTGCGCGGTGACTACCTTAAAATAAGCGGCACAGCCAGTAATATTAAAAAGGCGGGCCAGTTAGTGAGCTACCTCCTTGATAGCCTTCGCGCAGGAAGCGGTGAAATCGGTAAAAACGACCTCGCCTATTTAATATCTAATTTCAAAAAAAACAGCCAAAAACAGCAGGCCGTGGGATTAGATACCGGGATTATACGCACCTCCGCAGGCAAGCAAATCGGCCCCAAGACTGCCGGCCAAAATGAATATGTCGAAGCGATCAAAAAACACGATATCGTTTTTGGCATTGGCCCGGCGGGTACCGGAAAAACTTATCTGGCTATGGCCTGCGCGGTAGAGGCACTTAAAAAACAGGAGGTGCGGCGTATTATTTTGACCCGTCCGGCTATCGAAGCAGGTGAATCCCTGGGATTCCTGCCTGGAGATATGCAGGCAAAAATCTCGCCATATCTCAGGCCGCTTTACGACGCCATATACGATATGATGGAACCTGAGCGCATTGAAAAATATATAGAAACCGGGATCATTGAAGTCGCTCCGCTTGCTTATATGAGAGGCAGGACACTTAATGACGCCTTTATCATCCTTGATGAGGCGCAGAATTGCACTGCCGAACAGATGAAGATGTTCCTCACCCGGCTGGGTTTTGATTCCAAGGCGGTAATCACCGGAGATATGACTCAAAGCGACCTCCCGAACGCCAAACCTATCGGCCTGCTCCAGGCGCAAGACATACTTAAAGAAATCGAAGGGATAAAATTTATTTACTTTAGCGGTTCTGACGTAGTCAGACACGCCTTAGTCCAGAGAATAATTGAGGCTTATGAAAAAACTATTCGCTAAAAATAATATTTTCCTTGCCGGAATATGCGTTTTCACTTTCTTCTTTAGCCATATTATACATATGAACCTGGCAGTCCCGTTATTCTTAATCATTCTTTACTGCTGTTTTTCTAATAAGTTTTCTAAGATAAAAAACGCCAATTTAGCCAATTTAAGCTTCCTTTTCCTGGTTTCTTTTGCTATCGGACATGCCTTGCTTAAACACGGATTATCTTTCTACTACATTCCCATCGCGATTATCCCCATGCTTAGCGTGTTATTATTTAACAACCTTGAGGTAGCTTACTTTTTATCAATAGGGACATCTTTATCCCTGGCATCCCTGACCACAGAGCCATTTAAGGCATGGTTTATTTTTATGACCTTTTGTTCCTGCGCGATATTACTGGTAAAGAAGGCGCATAAACGCACTACAGTTATCCAAGCCGGCCTCATAGCCGGCCTGATGCAATTAATAATCCTTATCCTCCTTGAGCATTTCTGGATCAATCAGCCTGAAAGGTATTTAATAATCATGATTAATAGCCTGGTCTGCGGGGTTATTGTCTTAGGCGTGCTGCCTGTATTCGAATACCTCCTGCAGACAGTAACCAATATCAGCCTGCTGGAGCTGGCAGACACACATCAACCGATCTTGCAACGCATGATCCTGGAGGCTCCCGGAACATACCACCATAGCCTTATTGTTGGCAATTTATCAGACACCGCCTGCACCACTATAGGGGCTAACGGACTCTTGGCCAGAATCGGTGCATATTACCATGATATCGGCAAACTTCAAAAACCGGAGTATTTTATTGAAAATCAGCAGATAAAGAAGAATCTGCACGATACGCTTTCCCCCACGATGAGCAAGCTGATTATCATGAACCATGTAAAAGAAGGGCTGGATCTGGCTAAAAAATACTCTTTAAGCCCGGCACTCTGGGATTTTATCCAGCAGCATCACGGCAGCAGCCTGGTTTATTATTTCTACCGCCGGGCCCTGGAGGGAAGGGAAGAGGACCAGGAGGTAACAGAAGAAGGATTTCGTTATCCCGGCCCAAAACCAAACACCAAGGAAACAGCTATCGTATTATTGGCGGACTCTGTTGAGGCAGCCACGCGTACCTTGAAGGACCCTACCCCGGCAAACATCGAGGAAATGGTGCGCAAGGTAATAAATAATAAATTCATTGACGGCCAGCTCGATGAATGCGAACTTACCTTAAAGGATATAGAGAAAATTTCCAGTGTTTTTACCAAGATCCTAAACGGAATATACCATAGCCGGGTAAACTACTCCTAATAGTTTCTATTTAGTGAAATCCTTGCGCGAAACGCAAGGGACTTACGAGCGTAGCGAGTAAGTATGGGCCCCCTTATTAAACCATGGTGAATATAACCATAAACAACCTGCAAAAGAAACTGCCCATTCCCGGGATGCGCGTAAAAAAACTTGTGCTTAAGATTCTAAAAGGAGAGGGGTTTAACAAATCCGGGTATATTAATATCTGTTTTATGGATAACACCCTGATTAGGAAACTTAATACCAGGTTTCTTTCGGCCCATAGGGCAACCGATGTAATCGCCTTTAATCTAAGCGATAAAAAAACCAAACCCTTTCTCCTGGCCGACATTGCGATTTCCACTGACAGCGCGATAAACAACGCTGGAGACTTTAAGGCAACACCGGAAGATGAGTTAATGCTTTATGTTGCCCACGGCATACTACATATACTGGGATTTAATGATCATACCAGGGCCCAAACCCTACTAATGCGCAAAAAGGAAAAAAGCTATGTCAATAGATAAAACCCAGGCGCTGATTTTAAACAAGCGGGATATCCGCGAGACCTCAATAATCGTGGATTTTTACAGCAAAGAGTTCGGTAAATTCAGCGGGCTGCTTAAAGGAATACGCAGTGAGCCGGAAAAATTCGCCTCCAATTTAGAGCCCTTTTCACTTAATGAGATTATCTTTTACAGGAAGACCCACTCTAGCCTGCACCTGGTAAGCCAGGCGGATAAGCTGGATAATTTTACCCGCATACGCTCAAGCATTGAAAAAACTACCCAAGCCGTTTTCATGATGGAACTGATAAATTCCATAATGCAGGCCGAAGATAAAAATGAAGAGATATTTAACCTGGCCCTGATTAGCCTTAAAGAGCTGGAAACCAATTATAACCCGGCTAAAATCGCGACCATCTTCAAGATAAAAATGCTTAACCTTTCGGGTTTTAAGCCCCACTTTGATTCCTGCGTTTCATGCAACGATATCATCAGCGGCCAGGCACGTTTTAGCCTTTCATTGGGCGGGCTGCTTTGCCCGCGCTGTATGCAGAAAGACCCCGCAAGCCGTTTAATATTCCGCGGCACAATCGCCACTGTCCTGCATATCGAGAGAAATAGTTTTTCCGCCAGCCTTAACCTGGGAATGAACCCGCAGATAAAAAAAGAGCTGGATATAATCCTGAACGCTTTTTTAAGTTTTCATTTAGGTAAAGAGCTAAAAAGCCAGAAACTGCTTAATAAACTGGAGGTGGCTGTATGAAAATAGTCATTGTCGGCCCGGGAGCAATGGGTTGCCTTTTTGCCGCTTTTTTATCAAAATCAAAGGAGGAGCTCTGGTTATTGGATAAAAATAAAGAAAATGCCGCAAAAATAAATGAATTTGGAATCTCCCTGGAGGGGGTGTCCGGATCATGGCAGGCTAAACCAAAAGCAACACACAGCGCGCAGGATATTGGCAAGGCCGATCTCATACTGGTATGCGTAAAATCATTTCATACTAAACAGGCGATTGAGCAGATTAAGCCGCTTCTGCAGGAGAATACTAAAATAATGACCCTGCAGAACGGAATCGGAAATATCGAGATTATCGCTGAATTGGCGGGGGAAGACAAGGTAATTGGCGGGATAACCAACGAAGGGGCGACTTTAGTTGAAATAGGAAAAATCCGCCATGCCGGACGTGGAGAAACCCTTATCGGAACTCTTGACGGAAAGGTCCCGGTTGAGATACGCAGTATACGTGAGGTATTTAACAAGGTTGGTTTACAAACCAGGCTTTCCCGCGATATAAAGAGCCTGGTCTGGTCAAAATTAATTATTAACGCCGGAATCAACGCCTTAACCGCGATTACCCGGCTGCCTAACGGCAGGCTTACGGAGTTTGAAGGCACAAAGCGAATCTTAAGGGATGCGGTTACTGAGGCAACCCGTATCGCCAAAAGAAAACGCATAAAATTAATTTATGATGACCCGCTGGCAAAAGTAGAAGCGGTTTGCGAAGGAACATCCGGCAATATCTCCTCAATGCTTCAGGATGTATTAAGAAACAAACGCACCGAGATTGATTTTATTAATGGGGTAATCGTGCGGCTCGGCCAGGAGCTGGGAATTGCCGTACCGACCAATAAACTGTTAGTTGACCTGGTTAAAACCATCGAATCAAGCTATAAACAAAGGCTTGATGCCTAAAATTTAATCTTATGGCTTTTACTCCAAAGGTACGCGGGTATCTTGTTGTTTTCTTAATCATTGGCTGGGTGGCCAGCTTAGGTTATTTTGCTTTTTCCTCCCGGAAACAAAATCACCCCCTAAAGAAAACTTCACGGCTTTACCGCGATAACCGCCTGCTCATGGGGACATTCTGGGAGATAGTTTCTACGGATAAAAGAGCCGGCGCAATCGTCTTCGCCGAGGCAAGGCGCATCGAAAATCTGCTCAGTAAATACCTCCCGGACAGCGAGGTCTCCCGGCTTAATCGCGCAGGAAAACTAAAGGTAAGCCCTGACACTTTTTACATTATAAAAAAATCAAAAGAATTTTGGCAGGTTACCGGAGGGGCTTTTGATATCACCATTGCGCCCTTAGTTGATCTTTGGGGATTCACCAGCCGGCAGCACAACCTGCCCGGTGAAAACTCAATCAAGGCTGCCTTGGAGCTTGTTGGCAGCGATAAAATTATTTTGCATGAAAAAGATAATATGGTAGAATTTAAACTTCCGGGAATGAAGATTGACCTGGGGGCAATAGCCAAAGGTTTTGCCGTTGATTGCGCGGTTAAACTTTTAAAAGATAACAATATTGATAACTGCCTGATTAATGCCGGCGGGCAGGTTTATGCATTAGGAGAAGGGCCCAAGGGCAAATGGAAGGTCGCTGTTCAAAACCCGCGCAAACCCGGAATCTCCAGGCCGCTGGAATTAAAGGACCAAAGTGCATCTACCAGCGGGGATTACGAACAGTTTTTCTTAAAAGACGGCAAGCGTTACTGCCATATTATAAATCCTAAAACCGGCCAGGCCATTAATTCCGGCATTGTTTCTGTAACAATAGTTGATCGCAGCGGCTTGAACGCCGATGCCTTATCAACAGCTGTTTTTATTTTGGGCGAAGAGGGGTTGAAAATGTTAAAAAATAAATTTCCTGAAACCAGATTTTATATCAAACAGGGGAAGGGTTTATGAAAAACGGAAACCGCAAATCACTAAGCGTTTTTGCCTTATTCCTTCCGGAAATCAAAGAGCTGCTTGAAAGAAAAGATTTTATCGGGATAAAAAACCTCACCAGGACAATTAACTCCATGGATTTAGCCGAAGGCTGGAGGAACTTAGAACCCAACATGAAGATCATTATCTTCAAACTGCTGGGCACAAAGAAATCAGTCGAACTTTTCGAGAACCTTCCTTTTGAAGAACAGTCCCATATCATCAATAACCTCGACAATCAGGAAGTAGCGCAGATTATAAACGGTATGGCGCCTGATGAACGCGCCGACCTTTTTAAGGAGCTGCCGAAAAAAGTTTTCCGCAAGCTTTTCCTGCTTATAAGCAAGGAGCACGCCAAGAATATCAGGGAGCTTATTGATTTTAAGGAAGGTACTGCCGGCAGCCTTATGACCACAGAGTTTGTGGAGTTAAAAAAGGATATGACCGCTAAACAAGCGATCCTGCACATACAGGAAAACCTGCGCACCGATTACAGGGAAAATATCTATTCTCTCTTTGTAACCGATGAAAACCACAGATTGGTTGGGGTAATTCCGCTACAAGAGTTGCTTAAGGCGCCGCCGGACATATCAATAAGGGAAATTATGATACGCGCCGAACTGATCAAGGTAAATGTTGAAACAGACGCCAATAGCGTCTCTTCGTTGTTTAAGAAATATGACCTGTTTGATGCTCCGGTAGTGGATAATGATAACTTACTGGTTGGCATAATCACGGTTGACGACATCGTTGAAAGGATAGAAAAAGAGGCCACGAAAGAGTTCTATGAAATCGGAAAGATGAACCCGGAGGGCGGTGAAATAATCAGCTACGCCAAGGCAACAACCGTAGACCTGATAAAAAGAAGGTCCGGATGGCTAATCCTGCTGCTTGTTTTTGATTTTCTTACCGGAACAGTACTGAAAAATTTTGAAGCCACCCTTAGCTCTGTCGTAGCATTAACATTCTTCATTCCTATGTTGCTTGATACCGGAGGAAACGCCGGAGCCCAGACCTCAATCACGATTATCAGGGGGCTGGCAACCGGAGATGTAAATATTAAGAATATATTGCGGGTAATCCGCCTGGAGTTCAAAACCGCCCTTTTCATGGGGCTGATCGTAGGGGCTGTTGCCTTCGGCAGGGCATTCTTGCTGCAAAAGGATTTCATCCTTGCGGCGGTAGTGGGCATCACCATGCTGCTTATCGCATTACTGGCAATTGCCACAGGTGTGTTCCTGCCGCTGTTTTCCAAGAAAATCGGCCTGGACCCGGCAGTGCTTGCCGGGCCTATAACTACCAGCGTGGTTGATGTAGTTGGCCTAATTATTTACTTTAAGATTGCTCAGATATTTATCCCCGGGCTAGGGTAAAATGAATATTGCAGAAATAACCGCCTTAAAAAACAAAAGAAAAATAACCATGTTAACCGCTTATGATTACCCTATAGCGGAATTAGTTGACAAGGCGGGAATAGACATGATCCTGGTGGGGGATTCCCTGGCTAATGTGGTCTTGGGCCTTGATTCAACCACTAAAGTGGGTATGCCGGAGATGCTGCATCATGCCAAGGCTGTGAGGAGGGCAGTTAAAAACGCCCTGTTTATCGCGGATATGCCTTATGATTCTTATCAGCTTAATCCTGAAGAATGCGTTAAAAACGCGCAAAGATTTGTTACTGAAGCCGGAGCTGAGGCAGTAAAACTGGAATGGTTTGAGCGTTGTTTAGAGGTAACTGGAGATATTATCAAATCAGGAATACCTGTAATGGGGCATATTGGCCTTACTCCGCAAACTGCTGATAAAATGGGGGGGTTTAAGGTCCAGGGTAAAGACGCCGAAGCTGCCCAGCGCCTTATTGAACAGGCAATAGAATTGGAAAAAGAAGGGTGCTTTGCTATAGTCTTAGAGTGCCTGCCGGATAAAATCTCCGGGCTTATCAGCGACAGAATAAAGATCCCCACCATAGGCATCGGCGCGGGGGTTCATTGCGACGGACAGGTTCTGGTTATCCATGATATGCTCGGGCTATTCAACCGCTATACTCCGAAATTTGTCAAAAAATATGTCAATCTCTCACCGCTGATCTCTAAGGCTGTGGAGGATTTTAAAAACGAGGTGCTTCAGGAAAAATTCCCCGCAGAACAACATTCCTTCGGCATTAAAGAAGATGAGCTTAAAAAAATTCAAGCTCTCATCAGCAAGGAGCATAAATGACGGCTAAACGGTTAGTAAAATTTATAAGCAGGGCTATTGTATTAATTCTCTGCCTGGTATTCGTAATCAAATTTGCCGGACCCAATCTTCTCAGGCAATATATCTCTTACGGGATCGGCGACTGTAAAACCATCCCTATCCTGTGCATGCAGCCGGATGAAAAAGTTTTAACTCCTGAATTAAATAAGGATTACCTTGATGCCCTGATCCCCCACAGTTTCCCGAAGATGTCAATTTCTATCCCCAAAGGCTTTAACATTGTACAAGAACTAATCAAAAGGAGATACTATAAAAGAAGAAAACCGGAAAATGACGCCGTGATTTACCTTTTACGCCAGGAGCCGGATGCCTTTATCAAACTCTATCCGGACGTGCGCAGGCAGGGGATAAACAATAATTATGAATTTATCCGCCGGTTAATGTACGCCAGCCTCAGCAAGGTAAACAACATCACCGATGCTTTTTTTACGATTATGAAAAGCATCTTTACTCCGGATATAGGCCCCCAGAATATCTCCCGGATGATCAAATTCAAGCTCGGGGATAAAATAGGTTTTATTAACTACACCATGGCCAGGCCGAATAATTATTTTGACTGTAATGTGCTTGATACCGGGGGAAATTTCTTTAAATTATATATAAAAGATACCGGCAGCCGCCTGGATTTAAATAACGTCTTTGCGATAATTTCAACATTAAGGCCTATAGACTAACCGCTAATCCTGCCTCGTAAACTCAAAGCGGCCCATTGGCGTGTGCGTAAAAGTATTCAAAATCTTCTTGCTCTTTAAGTTATACTGTGCTAAAAATGAAGGACTAGGAAAAAGTTTCTTAAATGAAATACCTGAAAAGTTAAAAGACCATGACAGAAAATTTAATGGATAAGGTTGTTTCCCTGTGTAAGCGCAGGGGGTTTATCTTTCAGAGCAGCGAAATCTACGGGGGCCTGGCCAACACCTGGGATTACGGCCCTTACGGAGTTGAGCTGAAAAATAACCTGAAGCGCGCCTGGTGGAAATCCAATGTCTATGAACGTAATGATATCCTGGGCATGGATTCAGCCATACTTATGCATCCGTTAACCTGGGAGGCAAGCGGACATGTGCAGAACTTCTTTGACCTAAAGAGCGACTGTAAAAACTGCAAGCGGCGTTTTAAAAGCGCGGACTTAAAGGATAAGGCGCATTGCCCGGAATGCTGCGGGGAGCTTACCGAATCCCGGCCATTTAACCTGATGTTCAAAACTCATCAGGGCCCGGTCGAAGATTCATCTAACATAATTTATATCCGCCCGGAAACAGCCCAGGGAATGTTCGTCAACTTCCTTAATATCCTTGATTCACGCCACCCCAAGCTTCCTTTTGGCCTGGCGCAAATCGGAAAATCATTCCGCAACGAAATAACCCCGGGCAATTTTACCTTCCGCACACGCGAATTTGAACAAATGGAGATTGAATATTTCGTCAGGCCGTCTGACGCAGACAGGGCGCTTAACGAATGGATAGAATACCGTTTCAACTGGTATTTAGCCCTAGGGATGAAAAGTGAGAACTTAAGAAAACGCCAGCATGGTAAAGACGAGCTGGCGCATTACGCGCATGCCTGTATGGACGTAGAGTATAATTTTCCTTTCGGCTGGAGTGAATTGGAGGGGATTGCAAACCGGGCGGATTTTGACTTAAAACAGCATGGCCAATACAGCGGTAAAGACCTGCAATATTTTGATGACGCGGCAAAAGAAAAGTTTTATCCGTATATTATTGAGCCATCGGGGGGAGTTGACCGGGCTGTCCTGGCATTTTTAGTTGATGCCTACCACGAGGAGAAAGTCAAGGATGATTTACGCGTGGTCTTAAAAATACACAAGGACCTGGCCCCCACAAAAGTGGCAGTGCTGCCGCTTTTACGCAACAGGCCGGAAATCACGGAGCTTGCCAATCAAATCTCCCGGGATTTAAAAAAATCCATGGTTACGGTTTATGATGACACCGGCTCCATCGGTAAGCTTTACCGCCGGCAGGATGAAGTAGGAACCCTCTATTGCGTGACCGTGGATGTACAAACACTGGAAGATAAACAGGTAACCGTGCGCAGCAGGGACACTATGCTGCAGGAAAGAATTTCAGTAGACAGATTAAAGGAATATTTAACCAACATACTCAGGGACGGTTCTTAACTCAAAGCAGAAGTGTCCCCCTAACAGGGGACAGTTTAGCTTTGGTTTGAGAACCGTCCCTAAAAAAGGAAAGGAAGGGTTTAAAAAGTAATGGCAAAGAAATACGTTTATAGTTTTGGTGGCGGCAAGGCAGATGGCAATGAAAGCATGAAGAACCTCCTGGGTGGCAAAGGCGCAAACCTCGCTGAGATGGCGGGAAATAAAAATTTATTGCTTCCGGTGCCTCCTGGATTCACCTGCACCACGGAGGTCTGTACATATTATTACCAGAATAAAAAAAGATACCCTAAAGAGTTAAAGCTCCAGGTAGAAAAAGCCCTGGAAAGGGTAGAAAAATTAATGGACAGGAAATTCGGCGACGCTAACAACCCGTTATTATTTTCCGTGCGCAGCGGAGCCAGAAAATCCATGCCCGGGATGATGGAGACGGTTTTAAACGTCGGCCTGACAGAAAAAACTATCCCAGGACTAGTTAAGCAGAGCGGCGGCAACAGCCGTTTTGTTTACGATGCATACCGCAGGCTGATTATGATGTATTCTGATGTAGTCATGGAAAAGGCCGCCGGTATTGAACCAAAAGGCGAAGAGGGCATACGCAAGCAGCTGGAAAGAGTCATGGCAGAGTTAAAAAAATCTAAAAATTACACCAGTGATACGGATTTAAATGTTGATGACTTAAAAAAACTCTGCGCCCAATTCAAAATTAAAATCAAGGAAGTTTTAGGAAAAGAGTTCCCGGATGAACCCATGGAACAACTATGGGGCGGGATAGGTGCGGTATTTTCCTCCTGGAACGGAAAGCGCGCGATCAGCTACCGCAGAATCGAAAATATTCCGGATGCCTGGGGCACCGCGGTAAACGTGCAAACCATGGTATTTGGAAATATGGGTAATGACTCCGCAACCGGAGTTGCTTTTACCCGTAATCCAGGCAACGGCGAAAATAATTTCTATGGCGAATACCTGATCAATGCCCAGGGGGAGGATGTAGTTGCCGGTATCCGTACGCCAGCGCCGATCAATGAATATTCCACCAGCAGCCACAATAAAGAATTACTTACTTTAGAAAAAGCAATGCCGAAGATTTACAAAGAACTCTATTTAATCCAGGACCGGCTGGAAAAACACTACCATGATATGCAGGATATCGAGTTTACCATTGAAAAAGGCAAGCTCTTTATGCTGCAATGCCGCATAGGTAAACGTAATGGCCCGGCAGCAGTGCGCATGGCTGTGGATATGGTTAAAGAAAAAATGATTAAAAAGGAACAGGCGGTAATGCGGGTTACGCCATCACAGCTTGATGAGCTGCTTCACCCGATTATCGACCCGAAAACAGAATTAGGAGTAAAACCTTTTGCCAAGGGTTTACCAGCCGGACCGGGAGGAGCTTGCGGCCAGATTGTCTTCTCTTCAAACGACGCGGTAGAATGGGCAAAAACCGGTAAACAGGTAATCTTGGTACGCGAGGAAACTAACCCGGAAGATGTTGAGGGCATGCGCGTTGCCCAGGCAATCCTTACTGCCCGCGGCGGCATGACTTCACATGCGGCATTAGTTGCCCGCGGCTGGGGCAAATGCTGTATTGTAGGATGCAGCGCTATGCATGTGGAAATTGAGAAGAAATTAGTACATGTGGCAGACAAAACACTTAAAGAAGGAGATTGGATCACTTTAAACGGAACCAAAGGTAATGTCTACGAAGGCAAGCTCCCGATGATGGATGCCTCAGAAGAAAACACTATTCTTTCAGAATTCCTTAAAATGTGCGACGCTGTAAGGAAATTAGGAATACGCACCAACGCGGATACCCCGGCTGACGCCCAAAAGGCGCGCCAATTCGGGGCAGAAGGTATCGGGCTTTTCCGTACTGAACATATGTTTTACGGCAAAGGCTCTGATCAACCATTGTTCCTACTGCGTAAAATGATTGTTTCCAATACGCTTGAGGAAAGACAGAAGGCATTAGATGAATTGTTCCCGTTTGTAAAAAAAGATATCAAAGGCACTATCGATGCAATGGATGGCTTTCCGGTTGTTATCCGCCTGCTTGATCCGCCGTTGCATGAATTCGTTCCGCGTGAACAGGCAAAACTTGAGCAATTAGCCAAAGACTTAAACATCAGTATGCAGGAACTATCCAAGAGGGCAGATGCCTTGCACGAATCCAACCCCATGATGGGGCATCGCGGAGTACGCCTTGGTGTTACGTATCCAGAGGTAAGCTCTATGCAGATTCGCGCTATCCTGGAGGCTGCTGCTGAATTGGTCAAAGAAGGCAGGCATCCGTACCCGGAGATTATGATCCCGGTTGTCTGCGATGTAAAAGAACTTGAAGACCAGCTTGCTATCGCAAAACAAATATACAAAGAGGTATTGGCGAAATACGGGCTGAAGAAAATTAAGCATCTTTTCGGTACGATGATTGAGATCCCGCGCGCCGCATTTGTCGCGGACAAACTGGCCACCGTCGCCCAATTCTTCTCTTTCGGAACCAATGACATGACCCAGATGGGTTTTGGTTTCTCAAGAGACGATATCGGCGGGTTCCTGCCGGATTATATCAAGAAAGGCATCTTGCCGGAGGACCCATTTCAAAGTATTGACCAGGAGGGAATTGGCCAGTTGATTAAAATGGGCATTACCCGCGGCCGTTCAACCAATAAGAATCTCGAGGTTGGTATTTGCGGAGAGCACGGTGGTGAGCCTAAATCCGTGGAGTTCTGCCACAAGGTAGGTATGGATTATGTCAGCTGTTCACCGTTTAGGGTACCGATCGCAAAATTAGCAGCAGCACAAGCTGCCTTAAAGTAAAGGTTTGGGGTCGGATCTATTTTTCTGTGGTAAAATTGCAGAAAAATAGATCCGACCCCAAAGAAAAATTATGGAAGCATTAAAAACGTACCTTAAGGAAGTCAGGCAAATCCCGCTTTTAACTGCCAAGCAGGAGGTTGATTTAAATAAGCGCATCCGCCGCGGGGATGAAATAGCGCGCAAGGAGATGATCCGCGCAAATCTGCGGCTGGTAATCAACATCGCCAAAAGATATATGCGCTTGGGGACCCCATTTCTGGACCTGATTGAAGAAGGCAACCTCGGCTTAATGAAGGCAGTCGAGAAGTTTGATCACCGCAAGGGTTTTCGTTTTTCAACCTACGCTGCCTGGTGGATCAAACAGGGGATTACCCGCTCTATCAGCGAACAGAGTAAAATGATCCGCGTACCAGTGTATATGAACGACTTGATCACTAAATGGAAAAAAAATAAGGAGCATTTAAGCCAAAAACTAAAACGCGTTCCTACGGATAATGAGATCGCCAAAAAATTAAAGCTTTCCCCCGAAAAAACAGGAAAAATTAATTTCTGGATGTCCAGCACCACTTCTTCGCTGGAAGCCCCTATTGGCGAGGACAGCGATAACCAGATGTCGGAATTAGTGGAAGATAAGAATGCCACGCCTCCGGATGCTGAAATCGAACATTTTCTTGACCGGGAAAGGGTGGATAATCTTCTGGAGGTCATGTCTGAGCGGGAACGGGAAATCCTGGACCTGCGTTTCGGCTTAAGTCATACCAAACCGCAGACATTGGCAGAGGTTGCCAAAAAAATGGGTGTTTCGCGCGAAAGGATCCGCCAGATTGAAGAGGCGGCCCTGAGAAAATTAAGAAAATTTGTCGTTGGACAGGAGAAAGAACTATGAAAAATAACAGCTTTTTGGAAAACTCCATAAGAAACATACCTGATTTTCCCAAACCCGGGATCCTTTTTCGTGATGTAACTACCTTGATCCAAAATAAATCTGCATTTAAAAAATCCATTGATTTACTAGCTAAGAAATATAAAGGTAAGAAAATTGATAAAGTAGTGGGGGTGGAGGCACGCGGTTTTATTTTTGGCGCGGCCCTGGCCCACAAATTAGGGTCAGGATTTGTACCGGTGCGCAAAAAAGGCAAGCTGCCTTATAAAACTATCTCTGCCACTTATGAGCTTGAATATGGAACAGATACTTTAGAGATCCACAAAGACGCTATAACAAGAGGGGAGAAAGTTTTAATCATAGACGACCTTTTGGCTACCGGCGGCACTGTTAATGCGGTGGTTGAGCTGGTAAAACAGCTGCAAGGCAAGATAATAGGCATAGGTTTCATCATTGAATTGGTTGATTTGCATGGCAGGGATAAATTAAAAGATTACCCGCTGTATTCTTTAATTAAGTTTTGCGGGGAATAGCCCACAAGGGCACACCCGCGCAACACCTTATAAGCGCGGGGTGTAAATTAAATTTTGCGCCTGTAGCTCATAAGGATAGAGCAGCAGTTTCCTAAACTGCGTGCGGCAGGTTCGATTCCTGCCAGGCGCACCAAATAAAATTTACTGGCAGGATGCACGGTTCGCACTTGCTCACTGCGCTCGCAAGTGTTTCGCTAGATAAAAATGGGCGGGTACTCAATTCCTGCCAGGCGCACCAAATAAAATGTATAACTTACACGCACACACATTTTTAAGTGACGGAGACCTGCTTCCTTCGGAAGTGGCAGTTCGCTATCAGGATAAAGGCTATAAAGTGATCGCCATAACCGATCACGCTGACTATAGCAATATCAAACAAACCGCTAAAGCGATTGTTGGATTCTGCCGGCGCTGGCCCAGGAATTCTGGTATTAAAGTTCTGCCGGGAATAGAATTAACCCACCTGCCTCCGGAACAGTTTAAACCTTTAGCTAACTTAGCCAGAAAAGAAGGGATTAAAATCATTATTGCCCACGGAGAAACTTGCGTTGAGCCGGTGGCAAAAAATACCAATCACCTGGCCTTAATGGCAGACATTGATATCCTGGCTCATCCCGGACTGATTACTGATGAGGACGCAAAACTCGCGAAAAAACGCGGGATATTCCTTGAGATTACCAGCCGTTGCGGCCATAAACAGACCAATGCCCACGTAATCACACAGGCCAGAAAATCCGGAGCAAAATTAATCTTAAACAATGACAGCCATACTCCGGAAGATATTATTTCTCCGGTTGAATTAATCAAGGTAGGCCTGGATTCAGGTTTAACTCATGCCGAAGTTGATCAAATCTACAGTGATGTTAAGGTTTTTTTAGCTAAAAAGGAGGGAAGATGAAATTTCTTTCAAAGCTGTTTTTCTTATCTATTGCCTGTTGCCTGCTGACTGCCGTGCTTGCGGGTTGTTCAACCTTATCAGGAAACGGCGACGCAAAATCCGCTAATTCCGGAGTACTTGAGCCGCAGGCAACCCTGAAATTCAGCGATGTACCGGTTCCCGTAGGTTTAAAAAACCTGCCTGCCCAGTCATACTCTTTCGAAAGCTCCGGAGTACGCGTAGGGGTCTTAAAATACCAGGGTAAGAATGACCCTGATCAGGTAGTTAATTTTTACAAAGAACAAATGGCGATGTATAACTGGAACCTGGTAAATATTATTGAATACGGCCTGAGGCTTATGAACTTTGAGCGGGAGAATGAAACCTGCATTATCACCATGGAGCCTAAGGGGAGCAATATCCTCTTAACTATTTCATTGGGCCCTAAATCGCAAATTGCCCCTAAAAAGGCCAAATCCCCGGTAAAATAAGAGGGGTAAAAAATCCTTGACAATTATAAAGATATATGTAAAATGTTTATAAGTAACTTAAAGAAATTATCCTAGGCGATAATATTTATTAGCCTAGTTAACTATATATCTATCACAGTTAACAAAAAAGGAGGAGTAAAAAAATGGGTAAACGCTTGATTTTAGTATTAGCGCTTGCTTTGGTAGCTGGGTTAATATTTAGCCCTGCCTACGCCGAAGTACAGAATGTAAAGGTAAGTGGTGACATTATGATGAGCGGTGTTTCAAGGCACCATTTTGGTTTGACATACCAAGATGCGGGAGATAAAAGTGTTTTGAAGCAGAATTTCCTGATGACTCAAACCAGAGTGCGTGTTGATGCTGACCTTACTGATAACGTGATGGCTACAGTAAGACTGATCAATGAAAGAATCTGGAACGGACAGAATGACAGCAATACCGCCAATTCCTCAAACTCAACCAACATTGATTTAGACTTAGCATTTGTTACTTTAAAAGAATTCCTGTATTCCCCTTTAACTTTAACTGTAGGCCGCCAGGAAATTAAATTCGGCAATGGTTTGGTTATTGGAAAATCAGGTGCTGCAGCTGGCACAACTAATTTACCTACAGACCTGTCTGAAAGAGCAGCGTTTGATGCCATACGCGCAACTTTAGACTATGATCCTCTGGTAGTTGACTTAGTTTATGCGCAGGTAAAACAAAACTCAACAGAAGACAGAGAAACCGTTAGCTTAACCGGTATTAATGCCAGCTATGCATTAAATTCAAAGGTTAATCTTTCCGGTTATTACTGGTTCAAGAAGAATAACGATACTAACAGTAATTCCGGTAGATCGGATAAAGTTAATACCATTGGCGGTTTGGTTTCCGCTACACCGATTGAAAACCTATCAACCTCATTAGAGGTTGCTTACCAGTTTGGCAGAAACACCGCAACAAATAATCAGAAAAAACACGATGCTTGGGCTTTACAGGCAATGGCTGATTACACCTTTGCTAAAGTAAAAACAACTCCCAAGATTGGTGCTTCCTATACCTATCTTTCTGGCGGCGAAAGCAACGCTACAGGAAGTGGTACAACTAGAAATAATGGATGGGATTCGATGTTCTATGATCAGAAACTCAACAACATCGTTTACGCAATCTTGCCTATGACCAACATGAATGTGTTAAATCTAAAGGCAAGCTGTAAACCAGTTGAAGATGTTACCATTTCTGCTGTTTATGGATATTACGATGTTGCAAAAGCAAATAATGGTGATGTTTTTCAAAGCCCTGGTTTTTACAATGGGGGCACTGCAGCTGGTAACAGATACCTAAACACTACATATACCGGTAAATCACATCTTGGTGATGCAATTGATGCAACTGTAACCTATGACTATACCGAAGATGTGCAGTTTGGTTTAACTGGTGGTGTATTTAAAGCAGGTAATGGAATTTATGTAGCCGATGACAAGAAAATGGCTCAGCAATTAATCGGTTCCATGAAAGTTACATTCTAATACAACTTATGTAGAAATACTAAACCCTCGGGGGGTGCAAATCCTCCGAGGGTTTTTTAATAACCAGGGACGGTTCTCAAACTAAAGGAGAAGTGTCCCCAATAAAAGGGACAGTTTAGCTTTGAGTTGAGAACCGTCCCTAAAAAAATATGATAAACCTGGCCTTTATCTTCCATATGCACCAGCCGTACTATAAGAACCTCCTGACACAGGAGAGCGGCTTACCCTGGGTCAGGCTGCACGGGGTCAAGGATTATCTGGACATGGTACAAATCCTTGAAAAATTCCCCAAAATCAAACAGACATTTAATGTTGTCCCGTCTTTATTTGAACAGGTGGAAGACTATAATAACGGCCTGGTAAAAGATAAATTCAGTGAACTCACCAAAAAACCCGCCCTTGATTTAACTAAACTCGATAAAGATTTCATCCTGCAGAATTTCTTCTCCATCAACAGGGAACGGGTCATCGCGACCTTCGCGCGTTACTATGAGCTTTACCTTAAAAAACAGCGCGGCCAGGAGTTTTCTACCCAGGATTATCTTGACCTGCAGCTTTACTTTAACCTGGCCTGGATAGACCCGTCATTCCGCCAGAATATTGCCGAGCTTAAAAAAATATGCGTCAAGGAGAGGTTCTTTAGTGAAGAGGATAAACACATTGTTTTAGAAAAACAGCTGCTCATATTAAAAGATATTATCCCCGCATACCGGCTTTATAAAGAAAATAAGCAGATTGAAATAAGCGTTACCCCGTATTACCATCCGATTTTACCTTTATTATGCAATACCAATATCGCTAAAGAAGCTAATAAAAAAACAATACTTCCCAAAAAAGAATTCAGTTACCCGCTTGACGCAAAGAAGCAAATTGAACTCGCGGTAGAGTTTTATAAGCAACGTTTTGGCGCAGCACCCGAGGGTATGTGGCCGTCAGAAGAAGCGGTAAGCGAGCATATACTGCCGTTTATTATTGAGTCCGGAATAAAATGGATTGTTGCCGATGAGGCAATTTTGTTTAAATCATTAAAGTTAAAAAAACGCAACACCGCTCTTTTATACCAGCCGCATCTGTTAAAAAGGAAAAAAGGGCAGCTCAATATTGTTTTTCGCGACCGCAATCTTTCGGATTTAATCGGCTTTAATTACCACGGTATGAAAGAAGCCGATGCAGTAAACAACTTTATGGAACACTTGCAAAATATAGATAAAGCCTTTAAGGGTAAGGACACCTTAGTTACCATTGCCATGGATGGAGAAAACGCCTGGGAATTCTTCCGCAATGACGGCCATGACTTCCTGGGATTATTTTACCGGCGCATCTCAGAAAGCGATTTTGTTAAAACAACAACCGTAAGCGAATACCTGAAACTGGCCCCCGCGAAAAATGAAATCAAACGCTTAAGCGCAGGGAGCTGGATTTACGGAGAATTCGGCAAATGGATAGGCAATCCCAGCAAACTAAAGTGCTGGGAATGGTTAGCAGATGCCAGAAAGGCATTAGAAAAAGCTAAACATCCGGTAAGCGAGCTGGCTTTAAAACAAATGTATATTTTAGAGGGGAGCGACTGGTTTTGGTGGGCTGGAGAGGACCCTGATGGATCTTTTGACCGGCTGTTCCGGCTGCACCTGGCTAATTTCTATGAATTAATTAATCAAGAGGCCCCAACCTATCTAAACCCTTGACACAGCTTAGCTTTTGTGTTATAAAATAGATTCAAATGGACAAGAAAGAAATCTACGAGCATCTGGCAAATATTTATCTGGATGCCTCTTCTAAATCATCAAAGAAAAAACGCAGATCAAAGTCGTATCCAAAACCAATCCGCAATACAATTCTCGTCGGATTACTCCTGGTTTTAGGTTTAGGCAGCGGGGTGGCTTATTCTCACCTCAATTACCGCAATCATAAGGCGCAAATTGCCTTATTTTTATTTCAGGATACGGCAAAATTAAATTTTAATTTTGATCCCGCCAAAAAAGAAACTTTTTCGCTGGAACTTAAACAATTAAACTTATCCAAATATAAAACTTTAAGCTTTGCGGCGAGAAAAGCCAACCCTAAAGATACGGTCGCTTTAAAGATAGAGTTCATTAACCGTTTTAACGAAAAGGCGGATGTTTATATAAAGGATATTTCCGGAAAATGGAGCAGCCATGAGATTGATTTAAGCCGCTTTGCAAAAATTAACGACTGGGCGGAAATGAAAACACTGTCTTTTAGTATCGAAGAGTGGAACGCGAAAGAAAAATCAGGTATCGTTTATATAGATAACATAAAGGTTGCTAAATAATTTATTTTCTAAGGAGGAAACGCTCATGCGTATCATATCAATCGCTAATCAAAAAGGCGGCTGCGGCAAAACAACTACATCTGTAAATCTGGCTGCGGCACTGGCTGCTAACAACCGCAAAATCCTGCTTATTGACCTTGACCCGCAAGCGCATGCAACCAGCGGCCTGAATATCAAGGCTGATTTAAGCATTTATAATGTCCTTTCTAAAATTACGCATAAGAAATGCAATCTTGAAGAAATCATCCAGAATTTAGGCGAGAATTTTGATATTGCGCCATCCAACCTGATCTTAAGCACCCTGGAGCAGGAATTGAGCGGCGAGATCGGCCGGGAAAGCCGCCTGCGCGATACCCTGACTACATTTAAAAATAACTACGATTATATCTTAATTGACTGCCCGCCAAACCTGGGGATCCTAACCATTAACGCTATCCGCGCGGCAAACGAGATCATTATTCCGGTTGAGGCCAGCAGATTCTCCCTGGAAGGACTAAGCCAATTAACCAGTATTGTTAATCTGGTTAAGGAAAGATTAAATCATGAAGTGGATTTTCGCGTTTTAGTCACTAATTTTGATTCGCGGCTGCAGCATTCCTTTAAGATGCTGGATAAAATAAAGACTGATTACCAGAATAAGATGTTTTCCAATATCATTCATGTAAACGTAAAATTAAAAGAGGCGCAGAACGAAGGCCTGCATGTATTTAGCTATGATAAATATTGCCGCGGGGCAAAAGATTATTTCAGCCTTTCACGGGAGATCATTACCCTGGAAAATGAGCCTTACGGCCAGGTTAATGAAAAATCGCTGGAAAAACGTATGCATGAGATCTTGAAAGAAACCCTGCCTAAATTAAATGAAATCACCCTTAAGGTTAATGCCCCGGAGGCTAAAGAGGTTTATCTAGCTGGTGAATTCAATAATTGGAAGCTGGATGAGAATAGCCGTATGGAGCAAAATAACGGCTGCTGGATCAAAAACTTAAACCTTAATAGCGGCAAATACCGTTACCGCTTTGTAATTGACGGGAACTGGACTGAAGACCCCAGCAACCCGCTAAAACAAATGAATCCTTACGGAGCTATGGATTCACTGCTTGAGGTTACTAAATAATAATCAAAGGACACTGCTATGACAAAACTACAGGATGAAGAGATAATACGGGAAGGCAAATTTTTTGCCATAATTTCATATGTTTCATTTCTCTGCATAATCAGCCTGATTTTGAAAAAGGATAACAAGTTCGCCCTTTACCATGCCAGACAGGGTTTGGTGCTTTTTGTCATGGAGGTAGCGGCTTTTATACTCTCGATTATACCTGTATTAGGCTTTTTAATCGGGATATTCGGCTATGCCTTGTTTCTCTTAGTCTCCATTTGGGGCATTATGCAGGCTGCTTTAGGCATATACTGCCGTATACCAGTGGTAACAGAAATTTCTGAGAAAGTAATCCTTTAGCGAACAAGGGGCATCCTTTAACGTTTTATATAGAAAATTAAGGAGGTGTCGCTATGGCTTTAAAGAAGAGGAAGAAAGTCAAAAGGGCGGCTAAAAAAGCAGCAAAGAAGGCAATAAAAAAGGCTTCAAAAAAGCGCCCCATCAAGAAAAAGACAGCCAAAAGAAAACCCGCATTAAAAAAGAAACCCGGCCTGAAAAAAAGACCCAAAGTAAAGAAATCCCTTAAAAAGCAGGAAGGCAACCTTATTGGTTTAATCACGCACTATTTTCCGCATGTTCAGGCCGCGGTAATCAAATTAAAGGGGCCTCTGACAATGGGGGATACGGTAAAGATAAAGGGGCATACCACTGACCTGACCCAGATTATAACCTCAATGCAGATAGACCGGGTGGATATTACAAACGCCAAAAAAGGTGATGAAATCGGCCTTCAGGTAAGCTCCAGAGTCAGGCAGAACGATAAAGTTTATAAAGTATAAGCCTTAGGGCCTGTTGAACTCAAAGCAGGCCCTAAAAAATAAGCATTTATAAGTAAGTACCCATAATAAATATATATTGATTGTAAGTAGGTACTCATAATAAACCTGGCGTTAAACGTAGGTAAAACTAAGTAAATGCGTCCCCGAGGCAGGCCCAGAAAGTACAGAATAGTCAAAATCGACCCAAAAATCAGCCAATTTAGCCCTAGAGGCAGGCCAGGAAGACCTGATGAGGTAGAGCTCAAAATTGATGAATTTGAGGCCCTAAGACTGGCAGATTATCAGGGCTTGGCACAGAAAGAGGCTGCAAAATCCATGCGCATATCCCAACAAACCTTTAGCCGAATTCTTAGAAGGGCACATAGCCTGGTTGCTAAAGGGTTAACTACCGGATCCGCAATTAGAATACAAGGCGGCCAATACATAATCAGCACACGCCAGGATCTTAACCAAACCCAAACTAACCAACAGAAAACTGCATAAATTACTACCAGAAGAGACTAGCTTGAGCCTGAATTACGGGCTATTTCTGCTTGGTTTGCCCCACAGGTGTACTTCCTATAATATATCTTATGTTAACTTGTTAATCTTGCGTAAGTGTATCTAAGTCATTGGAAGATAGTGGGTTAATCAGAGCTGTTTTTTACCTGTGGAAAAGGCGTTTCCTCTTTACTTAAACTTACCGCTATTCTTTAAGCTTAACAGTTGTAGGAAACTTTCTATATTCGGCTATAAGGATTTTTTACGTTTAATTGAAGATTTTATTAGCGGGTTAAAACAGTAATCGCGGGATAAATTACCCCCTCTCCAAAGCGATTATTTATACGGTCTATGGCCTGAATAAGCCCCTCCCTGCGTACTTCTTCACTAAGTAAAGGCTGATAGTTACTCCAGGAAAGTCCGCTGCAAGTAACCCCAATTGCCCGTATTCTAGGGTTTCTATGGCTTAATTTGGTCATTATTTTGAGTGCTCTTTGGCAAACCTCATAACCATCATTAGTTGGTGCCTGGTGAGTTTTTTGGGCTACAAAATCGCCAATCTCTGGTCCGTTCAGCCAAAGATGAACAGTTACGCTAGTTAAATTCTGCTGCCTGAGCCTTACAGCAACCATTTCAGACAACAACCTGATCCAAGCCTGGATAACCTGGGGGTTTATTTGGCTCCTGGGTAGGGTATATGAATGGCTCACCGACTTAGGTTTTTCACTAGACTTACCGGGATTTTCATCAAACTTACCGGGATTATTATTAAAAAATTCCGGTAAGTTTAGGTATAAATCCCAGCAGGTTTTCATGCCTTTAGCGATTAAGATCTGGCCAGCTTTACCACCCATACCACAAAGTTTATCCAAGCTTGCTTTACGTAAGGCCTGTTCAAAGTTTGAATCATCAATTAAGGTCAACCCATCAGGCTTATTCAGCTTGGAAGCCAGCTTAGCCAATAGCCAATTTTTAGCTATACCCACTGAAGCGGTAATGTTAAACTTTGCATATATCTGCGCTTTAATTTCCTTACCCAAACTTACCGGCTTTGGATCTGGGGAACCAGAAAGTTCCAGCTGAAACTCGTCAATTGAGGCATAATTTAAGGGTAGATTAAAGCCTTTAAGAAGCTCGAAAATCTGCTCCGAAGTCCAGATATATTTGGCCTGATCCGCTGCCACAAACTCCAACTTAGAGTAAATACTATAAGCTCTCTTGGTAGGCATACCGGAATGAATACCCAAAGCTTTAGCCGCATAGTTTGCCGCACAAACTACGGTATGCATTCTATTGCCGCGCGAGCCAACAATCAAAGGCTTACCTTTAAGCCTGGGATTAATTGCCTCTTCAATTGAGGCAAAAAAGGCATCCATATCTATATGCAAAACCATAGTTAATTTCCTGCTGACTTAGGGACGGTTCTCAAACCAAAGCAAAAGTGCCCCCCTTGAAGGGGACACTTTAAGATTGAGTTGAGAACCGTCCCTAATCTAGGATTTTATCTATCTGCCAGCGGAAGGTGGAATTATCAAAAGATATCTGATAGATTTGGGCTGCGCAAGATACAGAGAAATAGTTAATTAACGCCTGGCCAATACGCTCCTGCCAATTATAAGTAATAGTTTCAATAATATATTCTTTATCATGCCAGAGGAAACTTTTAGGAAAGATCCTGGCCTGCTTAAAAAGCGCCAAAACTTCAATACGCTCATTTAAGGCATCGGGATTAAAACCGCTTTTTTCCGGTTCAAACCTATCCCAACGGGCTTTAGGGCTGAAACTATTCTGATTCATATTCCGTGCCAGATTAATATTTCCTGATCACTGTGATAAGCTTTCCTATAACTTTAAACTCTTCAAAAATCGGAGGGTAATTACTATTGGCGGCCTCCAGATGGAACTTACCAGCCTTACAGGTAAGCCTTTTTAAGGTAACCTCATTATTTTCTAATAGCGCGGCAACTATATCATTATTGTCGGCATTAGGCCGTTTTTTAATAACGGCGACATCACCGTCAAGAATGCCGGCATCAATCATGCTGTCGCCTTTAACCCTCAAAGCAAACACGTCATCAAAACCTAAACGGCCGAGGAATAAATCATCGCTATCTACATAACCCTGGATTTCTTCATAAGCCAGATTCGGCTTACCAGCCATAATCGTACCAATTATGGGAATCTTAAAACTTGTGCGTTCAGTTAATTCTATTGCCCGGGATTTATTATTCATACGCCTCACCAAACCTTTCTGTATTAAAGCCTTCAAATAGTCTCTCACTGTTCCGGTAGATTTAAATCCAAGCTCCCCTCCTATCTCTCTGATTGTAGGAGGGAGCCTCTCCCCTATCCGTTTGCGGATAAAATTAAGCACCTTCTCCTGTTTTGGCGTTAGATATGGCCTATTCTTCATACCCATAGATATACCACACATTTGTGTGGTCTGTCAAGAAAAAATAATAATAATTCATTCAACATAACCCAAAGACTTGAGTTTTTCTTTCTCATGCTGTGAGATATTCTGCTTTGAACCCAGAGAATAAGTCCTGGCTGTCCGGTTCCATTCACCAAGCCGTTTGGCCAAAGAATTAACCACCTCTAAGCGAAGATCAGCCAGATTATTCAACTCTTGCGGGTCATCTTGAAGGTTATATAGCTCTAATTCGCGGGATTTAGATTTAGAATTACGGTTGTAAATCAGCTTCCAATCCTGGCTCCTGATGCATACAGGAGACGGCTTATAAGAACTCTCGGAAAAGGCATAAGTATCAAACTGGCCTGCCCCCTTCTTTATCAAAGACAGGAGGCTTTTACCTTCCATACGGGAATTATTCTTAATTTTAAGTATTTCCCTGACCGTAGGTACAATATTGATCAACTGCACCTGGCTCTCAATAACCTGCCGGGGCAACCTGCCGGGCAAAACCATAATCAGCGGGACCCGGATTAGTTCTTCATAAAGAAAATGTGAGTGATTAAAGAAGAAGTTATGCTCGGTCAGTGATTCGCCATGGTCCGAGAAAAAGACAATCAGGGTATTATCCTGAAGGCCCTTATCTTTCAATCCTCCTAATAATAGCCCTATCTGTTCATCGGCAAATTTTATCCCCCCATCATATTTAGCGATATAATAACCGGTATCGGTAATCCCCTTTTCAGCAACATGCCTGGGCAAACTTCCAAAACTATAATGCTCATTCTTAAAACTGTCTTCAGCGGTAATGGGGATATCCAGCCGCGGGTACATATTGTCAGAAAGAAATTCCGAGAAATAACGAGGTTGGGGATTGTATGGCCAATGCGTATCAAAAAGATAAACCCATAGAAAAAAAGGCTTACGATAATTCCCGTTTAACCACTTATTGGCTAAATTGACAACTGTGTCTGCCTGTCCTGCGCTAATGCTAAAAAGGTCAAAAGAATCCTTAATCCCGCCAAGGGTGATACCAAGAATGGGATCGGCATTACTGAATACAGCCGTAGTATACCCCTTGTTTTTCAATGCCCTGATAAGATTATCGTCTTGCGGGTTTAAAGAATATCCGGCCTCCCTAATTTCGTGATTAGGATAGAGCGATGAAATAAGCGAGTTTATAGAAGCAGATGTCCAGCTTGACTGAGAGATAGCCTGTTTAAACAAAACACCCTTCTCGGAGAGGGCTTTAATATTGGGCGAGGTATTGCGTTTATAACCGTAACAATTTAGATGATCGGCCCTAAGTGCGTCCAATGTAATAAAAATCACATTCGGCCTGCTTCTTTTGGCATAAAAAGCAAACACGGCGTAAACGCCTAGTAAAACAGCGATAAACGTCAAGATAAAATACTTTCTATTTATTCTCATTCTTGAATAGAACCTTGCCCTTCAGGCTTTCGGGCTTACTAATCCCATAATAATCCAGCATGGTTGGAAGAATATCTACAATTGACGGATTGCTCAATTCTATTTTTCTGTTTACGAATATCACTCCCGGGACAATACTGGAATCGATTAAATGGTCTCCGCTCCATTTCTTCCGGTTATCCTCAAACAAAGCCTCTGGCGCTGCGCCTAAGGCTGTCTGCCATGATGCCCGGAAGCCATCGCTGAATCCTACAAATAAATCCGGCGCCTCTTTTGAGTAAGCACCTTGAAAAATATCTTCCTGAAAATAAACATCGTGTACTGCTTTTTCTGCTGTCTTGGGATCCTTGATCTTTTCTAAGCCGGAGGCAATCTCCTGCTTTAACGCGTTGGCTTCTGATTCAGGCACTATACCGGAAGATTCCCTGCCGATTTTATTTAAATATACTCCCCCAAATCCCAAAGAATATGCCCTGGTTTTAGGCCAATCCACGTCTTCAAAGAATTCTCCCCCTTCTTTTTTTCCTTCCTTAAGCTTAAGATAATTATTATCTAATAACCAGCGGTTCAGATTAATACTTTTACGAAAAGAAGCGAATCCATGGTCGGATAAAACAATCAAGACCGTATCCTTATCCATCCCCTTTAAAACCTCTCCCACTATCCGGTCAATTCTCTCATAATACTTAAAAACGGTATCTTTGTACACTGAGCTATCCTCATAAAGAGGGTGTTTTGTGTCAAGATAGCGCCAGAACATATGCTGGATTATATCTAAAGTCTCCAGATAATAAAACAATACCCCGCCTTTAAATTCTCTGATTGCCTCTTCCAGTATCTTCTCGTTTTCCCTGAGTATTTCGTCGCTAAGCTCTAAAAAGGCCTTTTCATCCAACCTGCCTTCGCTCAAGGCCCAGGTATCATAAGGCATACCCTGAGTATAATACAGGCCGGTCTTCTCAGCTATTTTCCTAGAATAATCAGCGGGATAGGAAATCGGAAATAATGGTTGACGGGGATCAAGATTTATCGGGCTTAGATAAAGCTGGAACTCCGGCTCAATAGACTTAAGGTAAAACCTGAATATGCCCCGGGCTTTTTTAAAAAAACCTACCTTAAAGGCCAGGCCCTGCCAACCGCTCCAGCTGCCTTCTTTAAGTTCGATTTGCTTTCCCGGTAATTCAATAATTACATTTTTCTTATCCGGATTAAGCCTGAGCTTTAAAGCTATACTGCTCTCCTGAATAGCCCCACCTGAAGCAACCTTGGGACCGTAAATCCGGGTGCGGATGAGATTATCATTAACCTCTACCGGTATAATCCTGCCCCGGCTATCCCGGTCTTCTTTAGTTAAACCCCGCGTGGTATAAAAGCTGAATTTCCCCATAGTCCCGGTAATATCAGTTACCCCCATTCCGGAAAGCATCCTGCCTAAAAACGGCTCAGCCGGAAATGTATTCGGGCAAAAATACACGTAAGAAGGAATTTTATTTTGGCTGAGAACCTCCCAGAAGGCCTTGCCTTTACGGCGCAATTTTACCTCGACCTTGCCTGCGGAATTAGAAATTTCATTTAAACTTAAATACAAAGAGTAATCTTTTGGATCGCGCATCACAAAATCAAACAAGCCGTGCCCGCCCGGATTTAAACCGGTAGCAAAACTTGCCCATGATACCACTGTTTCGGTAGGCATCGGCGTAACTAAGGCTGAATATGCCCCATCTCTTTTTAAGGCTGAAAAATTAGGCATCCTTCCTTCCTGAATCAATCTTTCGCTGATCTTAAGGTCCATAGCATCAATACCTAAAATTATAAATTTATTCTTTTTATTTGAGCTGCCGAATATCATTATTCCTCCTATAGTTAAAACCAGCAACAAAACTAACAAGGGAAAGAAAAACTTTTTAAAGAAACCAAAGATAAACCTGAAAAAAAACAGAAAACTTCCCAGAAAAGCCAAAATCATTGCCCAGAACCATGAAAAACCCTGCGCAAAAACAAACCCCTGCCCAGGATCAAGATAGTAATTTATCATCCTATATTTTAACCATCAGGTAATAATCCCCACGGCGACAATCTCCCTGTCCTTTTTCAAAACGAACCTGCCTAAAGCCTCAACCTGGCTAAACCTTTTTACGCTAACCGGTTCCCGCACAGCAATGAGTACCTCCGCGACATCCTCTTTATTCAAACCAGCCCCGCGGTCCGATATTGCCCCTGCTAAAACTAAAGAAAATTTATTTATTTGTTTAATACTGCAAATGGCCTGTTGCGTAGCGCAGCTAAAAAACAACTTATCTTGCGGGTTTATCGGTTGGACACAAAGTATTTTAGCGGTTATCTCGCTGCTTGCTGAAAGCCCGCCATCGCTGGATATTACCTGCCCGCGGAGAGCCCCTTCTCCTCTGGCTAATTCAAGGCCGATAGACTGGGGAGCTTTTGCCGATAGTTTATTTGCGCCAAAAACCCTGATCGCCTTTATTTTATCTCTTTTTCCTGCCGGAGATATGTGTACCGCGTCATTCTTTCTGATCTTACCGCTTAAGATTGTGCCTACAAAAACAGGATTGCCCTTACGTAAATAAACATCCTGGATGGGAAAGTAAAACCCTTCTTTTCCTCCGGTTTTATTTATTCCCCCTAAGGAATGCAGCGCAGAAATCAAGGATGGCCCGGTATACCAAGGGGTCTTAGCGGATTTCTTCGCGAGATTATCACCCTGGCGGCAAGAGGCAGGAATAAAATATTCTGTTTTTATGCCGATAGAATCAAGAAATGCGCGGATTTCTCCTTTCGCTGCCTCAAAAACGTCTTTGCTGAAACCAAGAATATCTAACTTATTTAAAACTACTATAATCCGCTCTATGCCCAGGAACCTTAAAACATTGATATGCCTGATAGTACCATCTTCCAGGGATTTAGTAGCATCCACTACCAATATAGCTGCCTGAGAATAAGAGCTGCCGCAAAGCATATTTTTTAACAGCTCTGCATGGCCAGGCACATCAATGAACCAAAACCCTGATCTATAGTTACGGCAAAATGCCTGCGTAGTATCTATTGTCAACTGCCCCCTGCGCTCCTCCTCTAAACCATCAAGCAGATAGGCAAACTCTAAAATGTTGCCATTAAGCCTGCTTGCCTGCGAGATTTCCTCTATTGCTGTTTTATGCAACGAAGCTGTATCATAAAGCATCCGGCCTATTAACGTGGATTTCCCGGAGTCAACCTCTCCTGTCACCACCACCCTTAGCGCATTTTTCATTTTACATATACCCTAAAGACCTTAACTTTTGCATCATATATTCTTTTTCTTTATCCTGGGCGCGGCCTGACCTCTCAGCCACCCGGCTAACCTCAAGCTCACTGATGACTTTATTAATTGAATCTGCCGATGACTCTACCGGATTACAACAACACTGGCATCCTATGCTGCGGTAGCGTTTATTATTCCTGGCAAAATACAAGTCAATTACCGGCAGCCTTTCTCTTCTTATATATTTCCAGATATCAATCTCACGCCAATGCAGCATAGGATGCACCCGCAGATGCCCTCCCTCTTCATGCCCTGTCATATAATATTGGCCCCACATCTCCAGCGGCTGATCATTATAATCCCATTTAAATTCTTTATCTCTTTGGGAAAAATACCTCTCCTTTGCCCGGATCAAATGCTCATCCCTTCTAATAGCCAAAAGTAAAACCTTAAAACCAAATTTCTCTATAGCCTCCTTTAATGCCACGGTCTTTAAAGAATCGCAACAATTAAACCTATCCTTATCCGGAGAGATACCCTTGGCTAAAGCAGCGCTGTTTTTAACGATGATTAAATTAATCCCCCACTTTTTGGCGTACTTGTCACGAAAGGCGTAAATCTGGCTGAATTTGAATGTAGTATCAATATGAATAAAACTTACCGGTACCTCTCCCAGAAAAGCCTTGCGTACCAGATGGACAAGGGCAGTTGAATCTTTACCCATACTCCATAAAACAGCCAATTTCTCTTTATATTGCCAATAGGCCTCGCGGATTATATTTATACTTTTACTTTCCAACTCATCAAGATAAACGCTGTTTTCCACGCAGTTAGCCTCCGGAACTAATCTTAAGCAGAGTAACAATTCCCAGGATGGTAATAAATATCCCTATGTACTTCTTATAGCGGTTTAGATTAATTCTTTGTACGGTAAGGGCGGCAAGCGGCACTGCCGGAATCGCCGAGATCACCAGCCATCCGGTTAAATTCCAATCAATTGCCTTTCCTATGAATAAATACAAGATGAACCCTATGAGGCAGGTAAACGCTTCAGCAAAAGCCGTAATCCCCACGGCATTCTTCGGGTTCACTCCGGAGATAACCTGCCCTCCCATTACTAAAGGACCATAGCCGCCTCCGGAGATTCCTTTATTAAATGCCGCCAGGAAGCTTATCCCGAATATCTTGCCCCAGGAAAACTTTAATGGACGCTTTGCGGTAACTAATATCAATATACCCATAGAAGTAACCAGGATACCGATGTAAAAACTCAACAGCCATTTGGGTATTTTTAAGGCAACAAATACAGCTAAAATTACCCCTAAAGAACTAATCAAGCCCATTATAAATGCGACTTTAAAATCAAGTGAACTTACCTTCAGGTCAACATTACAACGATTGTGGTGCGCTATACATGCGGCAATATCGGTAAAAAACTGAGAAACCAGCACTGCCGGTACAACTTGCAGTGGATTAAAACCCATGATCACAAGAATAGGAGCAAGCGCCGTACCATAGCCCATGCCTAATCCGGAATCAAGATATTCGCTTATAAAAGTTATTCCGCAAATAAACAGGTTCATTTGGCTTCTTCCCCGGGTATTCTATTTATGATATTGAACAGGTGCCGCCGCCTAATTTAGTCTTATAGAGTTTTTTATTATACGGCAGCTTCATAAGCAACATACCCATCATGCAATTATCCGTTACACCGGCATAAATAAGCCCGCAACAAATAAAAATGGAGATTCCTATGAACCCGGGGTGAATAAACCATGATAAGAAGATGCCAGATAAAACAAGGCTGCCTGCGATGATCCTAACCTGCCTTTCCAGGGAAATTCCCCCTTCCCCTTTAATCACAGGAAGCTTTTCTTTCTGCCAACGGCTCAAACCGCCGTCCATTACCTTTACCGCCTGAATCCCTGATTGTATCAGCATATCCGCAGCCATTGGTGAACGGTTACCTGTACGGCAAAGTACTATATATTCCTGTTTAGCCTGGCTTAACTCATTAATTTTCTCCCCCAGCATATCAATAGGCAAATTAATAGAATCCTTGATATGCGCCTGGCTAAACTCCAAGGCAGAGCGCACATCTAAAAACCTTACCTGCGCGTCTTTACCAGCCAAAATGCTTGCTGCTTTAGGCGCGATCATCTCTAAAGACACTGCCTGGCCTTTACGGTTAAGGCGGATAATATTATCAATATTAAAAGGTTTCTGAAGTACTTTAGAGCGCATATTACTGATAAATCTTTCCCTGGAGACTTCTTTCAAAAACGGGTTGTTTTCGCTTTCAATCGCTATGGTTGAGAATTTCTTTTCATGGTAATCATGCCCCGGAAACACCAGTGTATCTTTAGGCAGTGCTTTTATTTTCTGCAAAGTATCAAACATGGATTCAGGAGAACCATTCTGAAAATCTGACCTGCCTACACTTCCGATTAAAAGCACATCCGCGGTAAAAACCATACCCTGCGCGTACAAATTTATTGTATCGTCCGTATGTCCGGGGGCATAGATAACCTTGATCCTGGAAGCGCCAACACCTATCTCATCGCCCTCTTTGACTTTTTGGGTAACTACTTCAGAAATAGCCTTTTCATGCATAATAACCGGGACATTGAATTCATCCTTTAATACAGCCGCCAGTGAAAAATGATCCGCGTGCGTATGCGTATCAACTATAGCCTTAAGCGCCAGGTGTTTTTTCTCCAGGTAATTCTTATACTCCCGCCTTAAGCTAATATGGGGATCAATGATCAAGGCCTCGGCTTTTGAGCTTAAGATGTATGAATAACAACTTCCGGCAATAAATTGTTTTACGGTCAGGTTATTACTCATAATCCACCTCCTCTTTTTACTTTTAATATTTTGCGAAAAACATGCGCAGGGAAATAAAAAATAAAAATAAGGCAAACACCTTTCTCAGCAATGCTTCCGGAAGATTTTGCACTAAATTCGCTCCAATCAACCCGCCTACAAAGAAACCTAAGCAAATAAAACCCGCTATGCCCAATTTTACATTACCCGCCTGATAATAACGTAACGCGGCAAGTAACCCTATAGGAGGAATCATCAGCGCAAGCGTTGTCCCTTGAGCCTGCAGCTGGGTAAACCCAAACATGAATACCAATGCCGGGATTAAGATTATCCCTCCTCCGATACCAAGCATCCCGCTTAAGACTCCGGCAATAATTCCCAGGATAATATATAAAAAATGTGCCATAATTAATCCTCCCGGCTAATTTAAGAGATTATTTTAAGGCGTTATCTAAACTTTGAATGGCATATTCCGGTTCCATAATCGGTTTAGTATAGGAAGGAATGAGGAAGGTTACCGTATCATATACACCTGATAAAGCCCTGAATAAAGTTGTAAATAGCCCCTCGGCAGTCCCGATAACAAATCCGAAGATTTCGCCCTTTTCATCAGCAACGCTAAGCATGCTGGCGGGTAACTCCAATGGACAGCTAACTATATTGATTACCCCCCTCTCCAATTTATGCATTGGAGACTCTCCCCATCTGATATCCGGATCTCCGATTTCCGCCCTTAAGCCTCCCGTAAAACTAAATAAAACAACCGCACTTAAACTCAAAACTAACAAAAAAAACCTCATGCCTCCCCCTTTTATTAAGATTTCATAAACCAATTAAAAAATGTTTCTATTAAGTTCGGCCTTAACCTGTCTTTCCGCCTCAAACCAATCCGCCCAATCATTACCCGGCACACGGCCTCTTTTTTCATAAAGCTCCTGCGCGCGCCTGCGGATTTTTTCAGTAATACTCTCCCCGAAAAGAAGGGCTGAGCCTTTCTTCTTATTCCTGCTTTTGTTTGCCATCTCTCCTACCCCCTTGAAATTGGACCTGTTAGAAATCAAATCGCCTCCATAGTTGACGGCGGCTTAGAAGTAATGTTATAAGTTACGCTGACAACCCCCGGCACCTCCGTAACCATGCGGCGCGATAAATTGTCCAGCTTATCAAAAGAAAGCCGGCTCGGACTGGCTTGACGGGCATCGATGCTGTCCCAGCAGCGAATTTCAATCTGCAGCCCGAAATCCCTTTTGCCGTTGCGCATTCCGGTAACCCTATCCTGATGCAGGATGGCCATGTACTGAAAGGCATTTGTATCGCAAAGCTCCTGCTCTATAACGCAGGTTGCGCTTCTTACCACTTCAATCTTCTCGGGTGTTACCTCACCGATAATTCTTGCGGCTAATGCCGGGCCGGGAAAAGGCATGCGCTTAAAAATAGATTTAGGCAACCCCAAAGCCTCGCCTAATTTTCTTACGCCGTCTTTGCGTAATTGCACTAACGGTTCAATAATTTTATAGCCGAATGCCTCCTGAGGGTCAATCCCCAGCTGTTCAAATACATTATGCTGCCTTTTAATTCCCGCCACCGTTTCATCCACATCAGTCAGGATCGTACCCTGTAAAAGATATTTTGCCTTGCTTTCCCTGACTAATTTTGCAAAAACATCTTTATAGAAAGTCTGGGTTATTGCCTCTCGTTTCTCCTCCGGGTCGGTAACTCCTTTTAAAGCCCTGAAAAACTTATCCTGCGCATCGATTATTTCCACCTTAACACCCAGCTTCTCAAATATGGAGAGAATCTGCTGCGCTTCATCCTTGCGCATAATTCCATTGTCAATAAAATAAGTCTTTAGGCGCTTGCCCAAGGCCTTATGGCCTAACATGGTGACCGCGGAAGAATCCACGCCGCCGGAAAGGGCGTTAATCGCTAACCCCGGACCTACCAGCGCCGATATTTCTTCCGATTTGACTTTAATAAACTCCTGAGGATCTAAATCCTGAACCCGTATCTCTGTAATTTCTGCCATTACCCCTCCTATTTATCCCAAGCATGAATAAACTTTTTAACCGCCTGTGCAACTGACTCAAAATCCCCCTTAGCCAGCCAATCTTTTCTAAAAACACTGGCCCCAAAAGATACGGCGCTGGCCCCGCTGGAAAAATAATCCTTTAAGTTATCGGGAGTAACACCGCTGCAGGCTAACAGCTCTATCTTATCAAAAGGCCCTTTAAGCTCCCGGAAATATTCCGGCCCAAAGAATCTTGCCGGAAAAACCTTAACCATGGTCGCCCCTGCCTCGTGCGCTTGATAGATCTCCTGCGGGCTAAAGGCTCCGGGAAACACAGGTATTTTGTTATTCAGGCAATATCCTACAATATCTTTAACCAGCACCGGCATAACAATAAAACTGGCGCCGCTTCCAAGGGCTGATTTTAAATCTTGCATCGTAAGTACTGTCCCGGCCCCCAGGGTCAGGCGGTTCCCGCAAATCTTTTTAGCCTTACGGATTATTTCCGGGGCATCCACGGTATTCATGGTTATCTCCAGGGTTTCAAGGCCGGCAGAGATTACCGCCTCAACCAACGGCTCGATAACATCAGCCTCCACCCCGCGCAGAATACCCAGGATTGGTTTTCTCTTAAAATCCGCTATATTCATCTTACTCCTCAACCTCGCCGACTAAACTTTCGTAGTATTCACGATAGTTTTCCTTCTTATCGCTTTCCCGCAGGGCTATCGCGGTGCGCGGATGCTCATCGAGAATCCCGGTTATCGCATAAGGAATAAAATAACCCCACTCTATTCTTTTCTGTAAAGGGATAAACTCTTTGGAGATAACATCCAGGATCGGGCGAATATCATATTTGGGATTTTTCAAGAAACCTAATATCAGTTCCGTAGGGCAATTACCCGCTGCCCTGCCTAAGCCAAAAATAGAACCATCCACATAATTAGCATTATGAATGATCGCCTCAATAGTATTGCCGAAGGCAAGCTGTTGGTTGTTATGCGCGTGCATCCCCACTTCTTTGGTTTTAAGAATACCCTTGGCCTTCTTAACTAGAAACTCCGTTGTCTCCTGGTAAAGCGAGCCAAAGCTATCTACGATATATATAATCTGCGCCTGGCACTCCTTTTCCAACTGCTGCAAACACTCCGTAAGTTCATTATCCAGGGCGCGGGATATTGCCATGATATTTACCGTAGTCTCATATCCTTTATCAGCAAAATGGTTTGCCAGGTATATCGCCTTGTCCACATCTTTAACATAGGTAGCGACCCTGATCATGTCCACGGGGCTGTCTTTCTTAGGTAATACATCTTCCACGTCTACCCTGTCCACGTCAACCATAACCGAAATCTTTGTCTTGGAAGGGATCCCCTCAACTACCTTTCTTATGTCTTCATCATCGCAGAATTTCCATTTACCAAACTCTTTAGCGCTAAAAAGCCTCCTGGAATTCTTATAACCGATCTCCATATAATCCACGCCTGCCTCTGAAATTGCCTTATAAACCTCACGCACAAAATGCGGCTCAAATCCATGTTTATTCATCAATCCGCCATCCCTGATCGTACAATCTAAGACTTTAATCTTTTCCCTAAACATTAATTCCTCCCTGATTTATACAGAAAAACCCTCGCGAGTGAAACGAACGATGGCCCTCCACTTATTTATTTTTAAGGTATATGGCATGTTGGCTTAATGCCGCGTTTCTTGAAATAACCCTGGTGGTATTCCTCTGCCCGGTAAAACGCCTGCGCAGGAAGCACCTCTGTCACAATTGCCCGCTTAAATCTTCCGGACTCCTGAAGCCGCTTTTTAGATAACAAGGCGGCCTTTTCCTGCTCCGGAGAACTATAAAAGATTGCCGAACGGTACTGGCTGCCGACATCAGGGCCCTGCCTGTTTTGTGTAGTGGGATCGTGGATACTCCAGAAAACATCGAGCAGTTTTTCATAAGAAACAACGCCTGGATCAAACTCTAATTCTACAGCCTCCGCATGTCCAGTCTTATCAGTACAGACATCTTCATAGCTGGGATTTTCTAATCTGCCTCCGGTAAAACCAGCAGCGGTTTTAACTACTCCTTTTAACTCCGCGAAAGCCGCCTCAACCCCCCAAAAGCAACCCGCGGCAAAAAAAGCCTTCTCCAGTTTCTCCTTTTTGGGTTTATCTATTTCGACAAATTTAAGCGCCGCCAGGTTTATGCAATACCGTTTACCTGTTGGCGCCGGGCCATCATCAAAAACATGGCCCAGATGCGCGTCGCAGCGCGCACATTGTACCTCAATTCTTTGCCTGCCTAAACTATGATCTATTTTTTCTTGGACATTTAACCCTGAAACAGGTTCCCAGAAACTCGGCCAACCGGTTCCGGAGTCAAACTCCTGCTCAATTAAAAACAAGTCTGTAGAGCAACAAACACATTGAAATAGCCCCTGCTTGCCTGCTTTTGGAAGAGTGCATTTACCGCTAAAAGGCCTTTCCGTACCCTTTAATCTTGTGATCCGGTATTGCTCAGGGCCAAGAACCCTCCTCCATTCCGCCTCGGCCTTATAAACCTTATTCACCTGTTCGATCTGGCCGGTTGAGGCATTAAAGATTTTTATGCTTTGCGCCTCTTTCTCAAAACCTTCCATACGGCATCCCAATGATAAAACAAACGCAAAAACAACCCCCAAAAAACAAGGAGATCCCCTAATTCTCATTATTAGTAGGAAGTTTGTTGGAGATCACGAAATCTCTTATCGCAGCCTTATCTTCTTCTGAAATACCATTAAAACGTATGCCTATCCTCCGGTTTTCACCCGATATAAGAAGATTGGAGACTACCTCTCCGGTAATTTTCATTGACCTCCAACGCTCATCGCCGCTTAAATGCATATTTATAAGATCAAATTTAATATAAAGCTGCGCGCCCAAAGGAATATCATAATTTGTCATGATCGCCATGCCTAAATCGCTTAAATTGATCATTACTGTCTCAATATCATCAATTAAGCCCAGGCTGATGCGCAAGGTATGAGATTTCTCCAGGTTATAGGTAAGGGTAAAAGCCGCATCCATGCGCTCGGACTTCCTGCGATTCTTCTCATCAGGATTATTTTTCATACAATTAAACCTTCCATTTTCTTATTATACCACCCCCGTTGTTACAATTCTATCAACTCGTAATCAAGGCTGCCTAATCCTATATCCTGAGCATAATTAAGCTGCCTTATCCCGTCCTGGTCAGGATGGACAGATTTAAAAATATCTTTATTGCAGGATTTATTCACCAAATCAAGGCTCGCTTTATCTATGCTCACAGGGTCGCTTGATGCCAATATACCAAGGTCAGGAGCGATACGCGGATTATCCGCGCCCCAACAATCGCATTCCTTGTTGATTTTAACGGCAAAATTTATAAACCCCGCCTTATTTTTCTTGTTCTTAAGCACGGCCAGCGTATATTCAACCATTTTATCCTGTACTTTATCTCCCGCGGAAAAATCTATAAACATCGCCATAGTCGGACAGGCAGCCAGGCAACTTGCGCAACCGATGCATTTTGAGCTATCCACCACTGATTTATTTTCTTTAATCTGGATCGCGGCTGCCGGGCAGACTATTGCACACTCGCCGCAACCGATACATTTATCAACATGGACTACAGGAGCGGCATCACAATGCTGCGCAAGCTTACCCTCCCTTGTAGCGCAACCCATGCCGATATTTTTCAGCGCGCCGCCAAACCCAGTCAAAATATGCCCCTTGAAATGGCTCACTACAATTAATGCCTCCGTATCAACAAAGATACGGCCGATTTTTGCGCTCTTAATATAACCCTGATTGATCTCTACGCAGGCCAAATCCTCTTTTTTTGCCTCATCCGGAATGATAACCTCAGCGCCTGTGGCCTCTTTTGTAAACCCATGATCATAAGCTATTTTTAAGTGCTCTTTGGAATTCAGGCGCGAGCCGCGATAAAGGGTATTTGCGTCTGATAAAAAGGCGCTGCCGCCATTAGCAGTAATCTCATCACAAATTACCCGCAGATGTTCGGGCCTGACAAAACCGGTATTGCCTTCTTCTCCAAAGTGAAGCTTCACGCATACCTTGCTTTTTTCAGGAATAAAACTTAAGACCCTGCTTTTATCCAATAAAACCTTGAGTTTCTCATTAACAGCCTGAAGGTCGTTTGCATCTTTTATAGGAACAAAATACACCTTGCTTTTCATAGAATATTCCTCGCAATAAAAACAAGGGCTGGATTTAACTCTCCAGCCCCGTTAACTTTCTTTAACAAAACCTACTTTTTCTTCTTTTTTGCTTTTTTCTTCGGCTTTTTGCATCCGCATCCATTACACATGCTGGCCTCCTTTTTTAAAATCAAGGCATCATTTTCCAATAGCCTGAATATTCTGCTTCGGGGATACAGTCTTTTTTATGGTCATCCGTTTCTTGGAGACATTCCCTGCCTTAATTGTTTGGCTGGTTTTTTCTCCTTGATACGCCTGCATCTGGCTGGAAGAAATAAGGCCGTTCTGGTCTTTAACTAACTTGGATGATTCAGGGGTGCTGATATCCAGTAAATCATTTTGCTGGGCAAAGCAGGTAATCCCGCTGAAGAATAGAATACAGGAGATCATAATCCCAAGCTTAAGAAAATTCCTCACTGCGAACCCCCTCTTTTAAAATCTATGTATCAACTTCCAGTAATCCGTATATTCAGCCTCAGAAACCTGGTTATCTTTATTTTTATCCATCTGCTGGAAATATTCCTTAAACTGCGAATCAGATTCCTCCCGGCTAACCTTGCCGTTCATGTCTCTATCAGCCGGATGGTGCATTTTGGTTGTATCAGCCGCCAGCTCCTCCGCTGCAATATCCCCGCTCTTATCTTTATCCAGCTCATTGAATTTCTCTGCCTGATATACCCGCATCTCGCTGGAAGAGATAAGGCCGTTCTGGTCTTTATCCATCTTCGAAAATTCCTGGCTGCTGATATCCTGCAGATTATTCTGCTGGGCAAAGCTATTCATAGCGCTAAAAAATATAATACAAAAAATTATAATTCCCAACTTAACGAAATTTACCATTACTTATCCTTTCGATTGATTTTATGGCGCCTTGCTTAACTATCCGCACTGTTTAAATATTATAACACAACTAATGCAATATTAAATCGGTTTTTACCGATAGTTGCAAAAATTAAGGGGTAGAGAAAAATCCAGGCTCCGCAGATGCGCGATAACCGCCTGCAATTCATCTTTCTTAGCGGAACTAACCTTGATCTTTTCCCCTTCTATTTGAACCTGCACCTTCAATCCTAAACCCTTTACTGTACCGCTCAGCTCCTTTGCCCTTTCCTTATCAATACCCATACAAATCTCCACTACCTGGCGCAAATAACCCTCAAACGCCTTTTCCGGATCATTAAATTTAAGCGCTTTGATTGAAACGCCTCTTTTTGCTAAACGCGTTGCCAGTATATCCGTTAGGGCGCGCAGCTTAAAGTCATCATCCGCAACCAGGGTAATCTTTTTCTCTTTACGGTCAAAAGCAATTGAGGCCTTGCTATTCTTAAAATCATAACGCTGGCTTAACTCTTTAACCGCCTGGTTTACCGCATTATCCACTTCCTGTAAATCAACCTCTGAAACAATATCAAAAGAAAAATTTGCCATATCTATTCTCCTTTAAACAACTTCAATTTCCTGGAGCGCGAAAAACCCTTTATCTCTGCTTCCCTTATTAACGCCTGAGATCTGTTTTCCGCCTTTTCACTATGCATCAGTTTTACCGGCGCCCTATACTTGGTGAATTTACAACCCCTGCCGCTGCTATGTTCTTTAACCCTGCGCTCTAAATCTTTGGTAATGCCGGTATAAAGTAAATTATCCTTACACTTGATAATATAAACATGCCAGGACATAGGATATTTAATCTGAATCGGGCATCTTTACTGCTTTTGATATAAACCGATTAATTCGGCCTTATCTAATAAATGGACAGAGATCTCCTTTTCTAACTCTGCCTTACTCAAACCCGGATCATAATTTAACATTTTATCCAGGGCGTAAATTTTAAAAAAGTAACGGTGAGTGCCTGTTGGCGGGCAAGGGCTGACATAACCCAATTTACCCAGGGAGTTGAGCCCCTGCTTGCCGGGAATAATATTTTCCTCTATACGGCTGGTAACCGGGATATCATAAACTACCCAGTGCACAAAATCACCTCCCGGGGCATCAGGATCATCCATAATTAAAGCCAGGCTCTTAGCTTCAGAGGGGATATTTTCAATTATTAACGCTGGATTTACAGCTTTACCCTGGCAAGTAAATTTCCGGGGAAGGGATGCCCTGTGCTCAAATTCCGGGCTGGATAATTTCATGCTCACTCCTCCTTCCGCGTTAATTCCCAAAGATAACAATAAAAAACTGTATAAAATAAGAAATTTAACATTGGGATTAAACTTCATTATTATTTCTTAACCTTTTTGCCAGGGCCTGCGCCTGGTCCGCCTTTAGGCCCGGGAGGATTGTTGTCCCTGTCAAACTTTGGTTTTCTGTCAGGGCCTGCGCCTGGTCCGCCTTTAGGTCCGGGCTTGTTTTCCCAGTTAGTCCCTGCTCCGCCTTTAGGCCCGGGAGGATTGTTGTCCCTGTCAAACTTTGGTTTTCTGTCAGGGCCTGCGCCTGGTCCGCCTTTAGGTCCGGGAGGATTGTTGTCCGCGTCAAGTCTCGGCCTTTTCTCAAGCCCTGCATCTGGCAAATATCCTTCTTGGCGCGCCTCTTTAGCATCACTTTTAAAATCCTGCTTAGCAGCCTGCATTTCTTCCATATCCTGCTTCCTTTCCTGCAGATTTTCCTGATGCATTGACTTGAGCTGCTCTTTAAGCTGCTGCGCTGTTTCCATATCACCTGAATCCATCGCCGCTTTTATTTGCTGCCTTAATTGAGTTTCTTCTGCCCTGGCCTCCTGAGCATCCTGTGAAATCTCCTGTTTCTGCGCCTTAATCTCCTGTTTATCAGAGCTTAATTCCTGCTTCCAATCAACATCTGCGGTCTCCTCATCCTGCGCATATACCATATAAATTCCGACCGAGAGAAAACAAAAAACAATGATACTAAACAACAAAAGCATTCTTCTCATTTACCCTCCTCCTTTAGCTATGCTCTTTATCACTTAATCAATAATTATCAGCAAGGACCTCAAAATATGCCTGCGGATGTTTACAGGAAGGGCACTCATTAGGCGCCTCGGAACCTTCGAAAACATAACCGCAATTAATACAATGCCATTTTATACTCACCTTCTTCTTAAATACCTCAGCATTAACCAGATTATTAATTAATTTACGGTAACGGGATTCATGAAATCTCTCAACCTTGGCTATCTGTTCAAATGAACGCGCAACCTCCGGAAACCCTTCATCCTTTGCAATCTTGGCAAAATCAGCATAAAGCGTAGTCCACTCCATATTCTCCCCGCTTGCCGCTTCCTCAAGGTTGGCCTTTGTATTTTTTATCATCCCCGCAGGATAAGACGCAGTAATCTCCACATCCCCGCCCTCAAGGTATTTAAAGAATACCTTGGCATGCTCTTTTTCATTCTCCGCGGTTTCCATAAAAATATTAGATATCTGCACCATGCCTTCTTTTTTGGCAACCGAGGAAAAATATGTATAACGGGTGCGCGCCTGTGATTCACCGGCAAAAGCCTTAAGTAAGTTCTGCTCTGTTTTTGTGCCTTTAATGGATTTACTCATTATCTCTCCCCCTTCTATTTATTCTTTTAATTTTTCCATCGGCTTACCGCAGCAAACTAATTTGCCTCCGCCAACCTTACTCACGATAACCTCGTTTCCGCAAACATTACATCTATATTTCTCGCCGATTTGTTTAACTGCCATATTTGCCTCCCATCCGGACAACTAACAGGTTTATTTTGCCTTGCCCTGGTTTGCCACCGCTTCCATAGCTTTTTTTACTGCCTCGGGATCTCCCAGGTAATAACTTTTAAGCGGTTTTAAATTATCATCTAACTCATAAACCAAAGGCATTGCGGTAGGGATATTCAGGTTGACTATTTTATCCTCGGAAATATTATCCAGGTATTTCACTAAGGCGCGCAGAGAATTGCCATGCGCGGCAATGATTACACGCTTTCCGTTTTTTACAGCCGGAGCAATTGTCTTATGCCAATAGGGTAAAAAACGCACCACTGTATCTTTTAAACATTCCGTAAGCGGCAGCTCAGAAGGCTTAAGGTCTTTATAGCGGGGGTCATTACCAGGATAGCGCGGATCATTTTTATCCAGCGGCATAGGAGGCACATCATAGCTTCTCCTCCAGATTAAAACCTGCTCCTCGCCGTACTTTGCCGCAGTCTCGGATTTATTTAACCCCTGCAAGGCTCCATAATGCCTTTCATTAAGCCTCCAGGAGTTATAAACCGGTATCCACATTAAATCCATTTCATCAAGCGTAAGCCATAGGGTGCGAATGGCCCTCTTCAGGACGGAGGTAAAAGCTATGTCAAAAATAAAACCTTCATTCTTAAGCACCTCCCCCGCTTTCTTTGCCTCTTGTATGCCCTGACCGGATAAATCCACATCGGTCCAGCCGGTAAAACGGTTCTCTCTATTCCAGGTGCTCTCACCATGCCTTAATAATACTATCTTCTTCATCTACTCCTCCATAAGTTTTAGATTTGAAAATATATTTTAACTCTTAAATCACATTTTAGCAAGCGTAAAAAAACTTGCTTTATACGTTATTTTTGCTAAAATGCTACCAGAAAGGAGGCTAAAATGAAGAAGGTTAGTTTCTTGATTTTGGTTTTGTTTGTCGCAGTAATGCTTAATGGGTGCGCCACTCCGTTTCCTTACGGGATGATCTACACAGAAGTAAAAGCCCCTGTCTCAGCCGGAGACAATGGTTTATCTTACAGCAAAACCGGTGTATCAAAAGCCACCTCAATCTTAGGGTTAGTTGCTCTCGGAGATTGTAGTATTAAAACAGCAGCAGCAAACGGCAATATCAAAACAATCAAATATGTGGATTACGATGCCAAAAACATCTTAGGTATTTATGGTGAGTACAATACCACTGTTTACGGGGATTAACTCCCGTTAATTTCTGGGGAAAAATTAAGGCCGGTATCTAAAAAGATACCGGCCTTAAAATTTATGCTGCTATCAGCTTTTGTGGAGAGCTTTCCTGGTTACCAGCAGAACTATCAAATAGCTAACCAGGCCTAAAAATAAACCAATAATCAGATATCCAATAATAACCGGTAAGGCTACATCGAGAAAAGAAAGCTTAAAGAAATTCCCCCAGTGGAAATCACGGATTAACCCCTGCGCCTTTTGGTAAACCTCCTGCCAATGCCTGCTAAGTACTACAGACCCAACCTTCACCGCAAAAATAAAGGTTACCAAGCTTAACCAGGTATTAGTAAGAATGCTTCCCAGCAAGGCGGAGGCCCGGTTGGCCCGGAAAATAAAGGCCAAAAACAATGCCGCGGCCGGACCGGATCCGGGGATAAGCCCGGAAAATACCCCTAAACCAACCCCTAAGGCGATCTTATGCGCCGAATCATTAATCTTAAATAACTTGGCAAAAAGAAAACTGGAAATTTTCCTGAAAATTGATTCCTTAGGCATAGTTAAACAGGTTTAATATTTACTCCGGCAAAACGCTCTGAACCATATGATTCCTGGATCCAGCCATTGAGCAGGTTATATCGCTCTAATATCTTCCTTGCCTCTTCATACTCATCATTCTTCAGCCGGCGGCTGATCTCAGGATAAGCGGAGGCTTTATAATAAGGCAGGTACTGGCTCATTAAACTGATATAAGTGTCCTCGGAAATATTTTCAGCAATAAAGCGCATAATCCTATCTGTGCCGGATAAATGATTCGGCAATACCAAATGCCTTATAATCAGGCCCCTCCTGATTAACCCCTCTTTATCAAACTCTGCTACCCCAACCTGCCGGTGCATTTCTTTTATCGCCTCCTGGTTATATTCCGGGTAATCCGGGGCAAATGAAAGTTTCTGCGAAATTACACCATCCGCGTAACGCATATCGGCAAGATATATATCGACTATCCCATCAAGCAATCTTATAGTCTCAACTGACTCATATCCGCCGGTATTATAAACTAACGGTACCCTTAACCCCTGGCAGATAGCTATCTCCAGGGCTTTAAGTATCTGCGGCAAAACATGGGTTGGCGTAACCAGGTTAATATTATGGCAACCGGATTCCTGCAGCGTCAACATTATTTTCGCCAGCTCCGTAAACTCATATTCCCTGCCTTTGCCTAACTGGCTGAATTCATAGTTTTGGCAATATACGCAGCCCATATTGCAGCGGCTAAAGAATATTGTTCCGCTGCCCCTGGTGCCTGAAACAGGCGGCTCCTCTCCGTGATGGCTCATAAAACTATAAACTTCTGGCAGCTTGGCAGTTTTACAAAAACCAACCTTATCCTCCAGGCGGTTGAGATTACAGCCCCGGGGGCAGATATCACATGACTTAAGGCGGTTAAAAAGCTGCTCAGTAATGCAGTTTAATCTTCCGCTCTTGTTTGATTTAAGATAAGATGGATAATTTAACATGCGATTAATAAGTTGAGAGTTGAATTTCGTTTTGAGCCTGCTTGATCCGTTCATCTATAGGAGGATGGGAACTTAAGAAGACCAGGTTAAAGCTTGTACCTTTTGCTTCCTGTTTGAGCTTTTGGAAGAAAGTAATCATTCCATTTGGATTAAATCCTGCTAAGCTGGCATATTTTACTCCCAGCTTATCCGCCAGAAACTCATCTTTACGGCTATAGCCTAAAACCACAACATTAAAAACCACATCCACCGCCTCTAAAACCCGCTCCTGGCCGCTAATTCCTAAGGCGATAGAGCTAAGCAATTGATAGCCTAATACCGCCTGCAGGCGTTTTACGCTATGGCGCGCCGCGATGTGGCCGACCTCATGGCCGACTACCGCGGCCAATTCATCATCATTAGCCGCCGTCATTAACCCGCTGTTAATATAAACGCTGCCCCCGGGTATGGCAAAGGCATTGAACTCTTTTTCATCCACTATATTAAAATTATAGGATAGGTCCTGACGATCAGAAACTGCGGCTATCCTTTTGGCTATCTTTTCCAGGCGCTCCTGCATCTTAGGGTCATTAATTATCTTCATTTCACGGCGGATTTCCTTAGCCATATCCGAACCCAGGCTGATTTCAGTTTTTGTATCAATAAATAAGGTCTCCTTCTGGCCGGTAGCAGGATTATAGATAGTAGTACATCCGCTCAAAAGTATTAAGCCGCAGGTTAAAATAACAAAACTTATCTTATGACGCATAGTGTTTTCCTGATTTTATTAAAGATATCAATATATTCCTGGCTGCGGTAATCCGGGTAGGTCCAATCATTAGGGGAAAATGAATTACTCCGGTAGTTTAATGTTGCCTCCGCAAAGATACCCTTACGCAGATAAATCCTGTGGGCGTAGTCTTTAGTGGAAGCAAGCACCAGTTTAGCTAAATCCACATACCCCGGGTCAATATTCACCTGGCGCCTTCCTGAGTTTGAAAATTTAGTTTCCAGCCTGTTAGTGTAAAGCTTGATGCGGTATAAGTCCTGGATAGAAATCAGCCTGCCAAAACTGATGAACCTTCTTTTCAAGCCAGGGCCCATTTCTTTTTCATAATAAACTGTATAATTAAAATCAATGGGGCCTGTCTCAAAATCAACCTTACCGAAGTTTCTCTTTAGCTTATCCCTGGATTTGATAAAAATAGCCTCATCTTTATAGATGAAGCCTATGATAAGTTTGGCCTGCTGATTGTATTTTCTGACTTTTCCCAAGTGATTAGTAAATCATGGCTTGGCATTTGAATAGCCAAATCCAATAATTTTAAGGCAAGAACTGGCTTATATACGCAGCGATCTTTTTTCGTTGTTCATCGCGCATCTGGTTAAAGAATATGGCGATGTTAAACCCACCCCTGGTTTCGTCTTCACTTCTTACAACCACCCCTTTACATTCAACGATAGTATTCTTGTCAGCCTGAGCCTTGCTGGGGAGGCTTAGTTTTACGGAGATCTTGGTAAAGGGCGGGATATATTTATTCAGGTGGCAATAAGCCCCTACGCAGCTTATGTTATGCGTTGTGGTAGTAAAATCATATCCGTTTACCGCGACATTAAACGGCAGCTTATGCTCTAAACGCGGATGGATCCTGCGTTCTTTAACAGACTTCATTATTTCTTCTCTCCTGAGGCTTCAGCCTTGGATTTATCAATAAAGGCGCGCCAGCATTTTTTACTGCAATAGAACTTACCGTCACGATAATATTTCTTTAATTTCTTGATCAGTTTATTGCAAGCCAGGCAATTAGTTTGCTTTTCTGCCTTGGGCTTTGCTTCTGCTTGAGCTTCTTTAACTGCTTCAGGTGCCATTTATAATCTTCCTTTCGTTTTAGTTAAGGCTGTCCCAGCTGCATGTTCACAAAATCCCTAAGATAATTTCTTTCCAGCGCGTTAAACTCCATAAATTCTACGCCGGTTTGATTGCGGTCAGAATGCGCCACAGGCGTTGACCAGGCTACCTTGCCGATAGGCCTGAGTACGCGGTTTAACACATTAACTTCAAGCATCATCAGGGTAGAAGTCGGAATAAACCTGTCGCTGGTAAACCTTAGGCCGCCGCAGCTGATATCGTTTCCGAGAACATTATCAAAATCCGGCCTGCCCCTGAGCTGATAACGTATTTGTGAGTGAAAATCTACCCTGGGAAAGCTTCGATTTTCTTTTGATTTTCCTATAATGGCCATTAGCGCCCCTTATTTTTAAGGCAACCGTGGCTATTTCTTTTACCTCTTGCTGGAAATATAGCACATATTTATAAATATGTCAATACTTTACAAAATCCGCATTCCTGATATAATATCCGGGAGGTTAAACTATGTATTGTCAATTTTACGGATTAAAAGAAAGGCCTTTCAATGTTACCAGCGACCCTGCCTTTTTTTTCTCCAGTAAAAAACATAAAGAAGCCATCTCCCACCTGCTTTATGGGGTTTCCCAGAGAAAAGGGATCATTCTTTTAACCGGAGAAATCGGAACCGGCAAAACAACTATCTGCCGTTTCTTCCTGAATCAGGTGGCTAAAAACATCAAAACCGCTTTTATCCTGAACCCTGCCTTCTCTGAGACTCAACTCTTAGAATCAATCATTAAAGATTTCGGAATTTACCCTAAAAGTAAAAGCAAGCTGGATATGGTCTGGGAGTTGAACAATTTCCTGCTGCGTGAATCAACCGCGGGGAATAATCTGGTGCTTATTGTGGACGAGGCGCAAAACCTGCAACCCAACCTGCTTGAGCAAATTCGCCTGCTTTCAAACTTAGAGACGGAAAAAGATAAACTGCTTCAGGTAATCCTGGTGGGCCAGCCGGAATTAAACAACCGGATTAATTTATACGATTTAAGGCAGCTGCGCCAGAGGATTATGGTCAGATACCACATCGGCCCGCTGGATGAGGATGAAATAAAATCCTATATCAACCACCGCCTGGAGATTGCCGGCTCAGGAGGCAAAATTAAATTCAGCAATGAAGCAATCGATTCAATAAGCCGTTTTTCCGGAGGGATACCCAGGCTGATTAATATGATCTGTGACCGCGCGCTCTTGGCCGGTTTTGTCGCTGAAACTAATCACGTTGATTTTAATATTATAAAAAAATGTCTCGAGGAGCTGGACAGCTATTCTGTCAGGATAGGCTAATTTATGAGCATAATTAACGAGGCGTTAAAAAAAACCGAAGCTTCTATCCAGAAAAATTCCGCTAAAGAACCACCCCTGGCGGCTAAACGCCCAAAGCCCAGGCCTTATCTATTTTATATCTCTATACTAGTTGGCGGGCTGTTTCTAATCACCCTGATATTTGCTGTTATTAACCGCAAGACCCCGCCCCCTCCGTTGCCGGAGCCCGCTAAAACTGCCTTACCTATAGAGACGGAGCCTCAAATTAGCCAGGGCCTTCCTGTAGTTGCGCCAACCTCCCTGCCCCCCAAAGAAGAAGAAAAACCGGAAAAGATATTCATCTTAAACGGAATATTCTTTTCCGATAATGACGGCTACGCGTTAGTGAATAACCGGATTGTAAGAGAAAACGACTTAATTGACGGGGTTAAAGTAGAAAAGATTACCGCGCTTACTGTAGAGTTAAACAACGAAGGAAATATAATTACTCTTTCCACTAACAGGTAGGATTTAAACGATTTTCCCAATCGCCTCTTTTATCAATTCCAAGGCGACATTTCGTACAAGTATAGGCTCACCTATCGCGCGAATCAAAACTAACTTATTCTGCCTGCCCACAAACTTCTTATCGTGATAATAGGCACTGATAATCTTAGGTATAGGCAGGGATTTTAGTTTTACAGGCAGGCCATAAAGCCTGATTAAATTCTCAATACGCAGGGCCAACTTTTTATCAATAAGGCCCAGGATACAACTTAACTCTGAAGCAACTAACATTCCCAGGGCAACCGCCTCACCGTGATTATACCCCTTGTAACCGCAGGCAGATTCGATCGCGTGGCCGATCGTATGGCCAAAGTTTAAAATTGTCCTTAAACCGGATACCTCTTTTTCATCATCGCTGGCTATTGCCGCTTTAATACCGCTGCAAGAGCTGATTATCTTTTCCAATACTGCCGGATTATTTTTAAACACATCCCTGTGTTTACTTTCCAGTAAATAAAATAAATCTTTATCCCTGATAATGGCGTATTTGATCACCTCTGCCATTCCTGAGGCAACCTGGCGCCTGTCCAGGGTCTTTAAAAAATCAATCTCGCTGAATACAAGCCTGGGCTGATAAAAAGCGCCCACTAAGTTTTTGCCTAAATCCAGGTCAACCGCGGTTTTGCCGCCAATAGCCGAATCCACCTGGGCAAGCAAGGTCGTAGGTACCTGCACATAAGCAATCCCCCGCTTATACACTGAAGCGACAAATCCTGCCAGGTCCCCCACTACTCCGCCGCCGAAAGCGATAATGAAAATTTTTCTTTTCCGGTCAAACCTGGCCAGGTCTTTAATCAGGCGCCCGGCGTTCTCTAATGACTTGCTCTTCTCGCTGTCTGAAATAATCTTAAAACGGCAGCTAAAGCCCCCCTTTACCAAGGCATGGGAAAGCATAGCGCCATATCTATTTTTTAATAGCGCGTTGGTAATAATATAGGCATCCGAGCCGATATTTAATTTACGTAAATATCCGGATAATTTATTAAGTATGAGCTTGCCGATAATTATATCGTATGAACGTTTACCCAGGTTAACTTTTATTTTACGCATTTAATAACCCACCCCCATAGACCTTATTACTAAAGCCACCAGCGGCCAAAGCAGGCGGTCAAATACGCCCAGCCAGATAAAGGCAAAAAGGATAATAAAACCGTAACGCTCAAGGCTGATGTACTGGCGTAAAAGCGATTCAGGCAGCAATCCCATTAAAACACGTGAGCCATCCAATGGCGGGATAGGAATCAAGTTGAATAAGGCTAAAACCACATTAATCAAAAGTAAATTTAAAAGCAGATAAACAGGAATACCCGAAAAAGGTATAATTTTCAGCACCTGGGCTATAATAAAAGCCAGGATAAGGTTGGCCAAAGGGCCGCTCAGGCCGATCCAGATTATATCCCTTTTGGGATTTTTCAATGCCCGGTAATCTATAGGCACAGGCTTAGCGGCGCCAAAGACAAAATGCCCGGAACTGGATAAAAAAAGCACAAGCGGCAGGAGTATCGTCCAAAAGGGATCGATATGCGCCAGCGGATTTAAGGTAAGCCGGCCCGAGTATCTGGCCGTAGGGTCGCCTAACTTGTAGGCAACCAGGCCATGGGCGAATTCATGCACGGTCATGGCAATCAATAAAAGCGAAAATGATACAGCAAATGAAATAATTAATTGCGCAAGGTTCAATTTAATACCTCGATAACGGCCGTCTCAATAATCGGGTACCTGCTGTCTTTCGCACTGATTAATTTACCGCTAACTTTGACTTTATGGTAATTAAGGCTGTTTAAACTTTTCCGATTTCCTTTTAGAAAGTACACCTGTTGGGTATCAGTGATTAATTTATGCGTTGCCTTGCGCCACAAGACCACTCCATACGGGCTAACTACGCCCTCAACAACTATCTGCTCAGATGCCGGAGGCGCTGAAAGTTTGATGTCCGCACATTGGCTTGCGGTATCCGAAGTAACTTTTTCTAACACAACTATCTCTTTATTGATAAACTTTTTGTTTACCCAGCCATAGCTCTGGTGCACTGGTTCGATCTTATACCATGGCCCTTTATCCCTGACAATATTTACCACTGTCGACTCATCAACCTTACCAAGGATCCAGGATGATTCACTGGGGCCAAGCCGGATATTCACCCTGTTGCCGGTTACCTTGGCGCTGAAACATTTGTCCGTAGTTGTGTTAATGCATTTAACCAGGCTCTTTTTAATATAAGAGGGGGCTGCTTTGGGAAGGCGGATCTTGTACCAATCGTAAGCTTCAGAAACTACCTCTACGAGCTCTCCTTCGGCAAGGGTGCAGATAAGCGTTGAATTTACCGTAGCGTCAACGCGCACATTTATATCACTTGTATTGATCTGCCCGGTAAAGGCGGTAAAACCACCCGCCAGCAGAGTCCCCGTAAACATTAAACTCAATAGAAAGATTGGGCCTACCAGGGCTAAGGCTCGAGGCCACTTTCTATTTTGCCCATTTGAGGCCAAACCCCGGCCCGCTTCATCGCTATATTTATGGTTTAACTGCATTAATTTTTATTTCTTATCCTGAGCCTTAGGCGCAGCCTTAGCAGCATCCTTTGCCCCCGGAGCCGCGGCAGCAGCTGGCGCTCCTGCCTCAGTGGTAGTCTCGGCCTTGGCTGCCTTCTCTTTCTTAATCTTAATCCTTAGGGCCTTAATCTTAGGCAAACCGTAAACTGAATCCCCCTCTTTCCACTTCCCCTTCTCATGCATCTGCCTGATACGCTCTGTACGCTTCAATACCGAGCGGGCCATTTTGTCTTTCTCCGAGATAACTAATGACGGATGTATTGACATAATCTTATAACCTCCTTATGCGGCAACCCGCGTAGGTTCTCTGCAGTTGAGTCAGCAAAGGTTGCGCGCTCTCTTGATTGGAAAATTTGCCTACGCACAAAATAATATAACTGCCTTTCGCAAAAGCTAACGGGGCCAAGCCTTTTCTTGCCAAAATTTGAGCCTGGCGCAAAGCAAGCGCCCTGTTTTTAAAAGCGCCTACCTGGATAGTAAAACTCGCCGGCTCAATATTCTTATTTGAAATTAAAGTAATGCGCTTTCCTTTTTCTACCCCCAAAGAAAAAGAAATTATACTTATTAAAACCAACCCCATAATCAAAAGCAATGCCTTTTCATATCCCCGGATCCGCGTAAAAAACGGATTGGCGCTCCTGCGCGGCTTATATTGGCCGCTGTCTAATTCTCTGGTAAAAAGCTCGCTTTGAGAGTAATCCTGTTTTTCCGCCATAGCGCAATATTATAATTAGGGGTTATCCTGTTGTAAGTAAATTCTCTTATTAAACTTCCTAATCACCTTTAAAAAAGCCTCTACTATCTTGGGGTCAAACTGAGTGCCGCTTTTTTTCTTTATCTCCTTGATTGCCGAATCAATATCCATCCGTTGCCGGTAAGGCCGGCCGTAAACCATTGCCTCAAAAGCATCCGCCACAGACATAATCCGGGCGCACAAGGGAATCTGGCCGCCCCTAAGACGCGAGGGATATCCTGTACCGTTATATTTCTCATGATGATGCATGATAATAGGGATAACCGGGCGTAAAATCTGCAAAGGCCGCAAAATCTGGGCTCCCTTTACCGGATGCCTCTTGATAATATTGTATTCCTCATCGGTAAGCTTGGTAGTCTTGGTTAAAATCTCAGCGGGAATGTCAATCTTACCGGTATCATGCAGGAGGCTGGCGTATTTAAGGCTTTCAATCTGCTTCTCCCCCAAATGCACTTCACAACCCAAGGCACAAACTAATTTGCTGAAATGCGGCGAATGCGTGTACTCCCGCGGTACGCGGGTATTTAACAAAGTAACTAAAGATTTTATACTGCCAAAAACTATTTTTTGCTGCTCCTCATAAAGCTGCAGGTTTTTGATCCCGATAACCGCCTGCTCAGCCATATTCATAAGCATCTCCTGGTCGAATTTATCAAACGGCTGAGGGGCCTTGGTACGCTTAACGATAATAAAACCTATCACATCTTCGCAAATAAGCGGTACGCCCAAAAGGCCGCCCTTCCTGATCGCGGATGAGCTTTTAATGATTGTTTCTTCAACCCTGCCGCTGACCCTGGTCTTTTTATCGACAACAACCTTCTTGTTATCTTTGATCAGGCATTTAATATTAGAGTATTTCTTGTTTGCATCCAGTAAAACTATCAGGCAGTATTGGGCATTAAAAAACTGGCAGAATAATCTGCCCATGCGGCTGGTCAGCTCCTTAAGCTCATAAGTAGAATTAAGCAGGCGGTAAATACTATGCACCGCGGATACCAGAAACCTATACTTTTTCGTAGGGGTTGAATAATTTTTTATATTCATCTAAGGCATAACGGTCAGTCATCCCGGCGATATAATCACAGACTACCCGTTTTACTCCTTCCTTGGGAATCCTAAGCTGTACTTCAGTAGGTAGCTGTTTCGGGCGCGCGGCATATTCACAAAACAACTCCCGGATAAAACGCTTGGCTTTAATGCTCATGCGCACAACCCGGTAATGATGATAAAGCTTTTGCATGAGAAACTGCCGGAGCGGCTTTCTTAACTGTTTGACCTCTTTGCTAAAATCCACCAGGCGGTAGTTAATTTTACGCAGATCGGCATAATTCTTAATCTTCAGCCGGCGGATCAACTCCTGCGTATGCTGAATCAGGTCAGTAACCTGTAAATCAATTAACCCACGGATAACCAGATATTTACGGCTATTCAAATCAATTTTAGCATATTTCTGGTTAATTTTGCGATTTATTTTCTCCCAGATCTCAAGCCCCTCCAGGTCTTTTTCTTTTATCAATCCTGAAGTCAGGCCGTCATCCAGGTCATGGTTATCATAAGCAATCTCATCGGCAGCATCTACCAGCTGGGTCTCTAAGGAAGGCATCCTTTCAGGGAAAAACTCTTTAATCTTGACCGCGATATCAAAAACCGAGGAATGTTTGACTATCCCCTCCCTTACCTCCCAGCTTAAATTTAAACCTAAAAATTCCGGATAACGCTCCTCAAGATAATCTACCACCCTTAAACCATGCAGGTTATGGTTAAACCCCCCGCATTTAGCCATCAACTCATTAAGTATCTCTTCCCCGGAATGGCCAAAGGGTGTATGCCCGAGGTCATGGGCTAATGCAATCGCCTCGGTTAAATCTGTATTCAAGCGCAACGCCCAGGCGACGGTACGGGCAATTTGCGCAACCTCAATACTGTGGGTCAGCCGAGTACGGTAATAATCCCCTTCGTGGTTGACAAAAACCTGGGTTTTATACTCTAACCTCCTAAAGGCGGCAGAATGTATAATCCGGTCGCGGTCGCGTTGATAACATGAACGGTAAGCATGCTCCTCTTCTTTATGCGCGCGGCCAAGCGAATGAGAGCTCTTAACCGCGTAAGGAGCGAGAAATTTATCTTCAAATTCCTTAATTTTATTTATCGGCATTTTTCAAACACCTGGTTAACTCAACTAAAGATTGAGAAATAATTTTAGTATTAGAAATAACCGGCATAAAATTAGTATCGCCTGTCCAGCGCGGAACAATATGCATATGCAGGTGTCCGGCAATACCGGCCCCGGCTGTACGCGTAAGGTTAAGGCCTATATTATAACCTTGCGGCTTCAGGGTTTTTTGCAACAGGGACTTTGCCCTGTTCAGGGATTTAAATAAATCCAGGATCTCCTCCTGGCGCAACTGGGAGATATCGCGAATATGCCTCAGGGGAGAAACCAAAAGATGCCCGTTATTATAAGGATAGATATTTAACATAACAATGGTGTGCTTGCTCTTAAAGATCACATAATCACCAAAAGCCAAACTACGGTTCGCTAACCGTTTCGCCCGGCAGAAAATACAGCCTCTGCCTTTGTTTTGGCTTTGGCTACCGGAAGCCAAACCATGGCCTTGCGGCCTATTTCCGCTTACGTAATTTATCCTCCAGGGGGCCCAAAGTTTATCCATTTTAAATCTTAATTATCCTGGCGTTAATCCCTTCGTTTATTTCGATTATCCCGTAAGAGTTATACTCCGCCGAAAGATCCGTCGCGCTGCCCGGATTAAAAAACAATACACCGCCTATAAATTCATTCATCGGCTTATGTGAATGCCCAAAAATAATGATATTGGGGCTGTCTTCTTTAAAAGTGTCTTTAAGCGTTTCAACCAGATTCAGAGCGGGGCCGCGGCCGTGCATAAGCCCAATCCTGTAGCCTGAAACTTCAATAAGCTCTTTTAGCGGATATTTCTTTTTCACCGCATCCTGGTCCATGTTCCCGGCTACAGCAACTATCTTGGGGCAGGCGGATTTTAATTCATCGATCACACGCAAGTCCACCATATCACCGGCATGTATGACCATATCCATCTGCTTAAAAACATCAAGTATGATCCCCGGGATATGTTCATATTTATTGGCGATATGCGTATCAGAAATTACCCCTATTTTCAAGCGATCACCCGCGGTTTCGAAAACAAATCCAAAATCTGGTTTAAGTTGTTTAGATCCCAGGTCCAGACCTTTTCTTCCAGTGCCCTAAGCCTGGTGTTGGGTTCGATTTCCTTTAAAGTAACGATGATTTTGCGTTGAGATTTATGGTGATACTTTTTACATTCTTTGGAAAACTCAGTAATATCCTGCTCCGTAAGGGCATCAGACTTAATCGCCATGATCCACAATGAATCGCTGGAGCGGCCCAATAAACCGTCTTTTAGGAAACGCAGGTTAAATGCCAGCGGTTTTACCTCGCGAAAATGATTAAGCCTGATTTTTTTCCGTTCGATCTGCATAAGGTCATCTTCAAATAGCTGCAATAGCTCAAATACGCGGTTAGAGAGCGGTTTTTGTGACTGTTTTAAGAATTCCTGGATAAGACCTTCTATGTTGTCCCGGAACTTTTCCTTTTGATTCTTGGCATCATAAGATAAAGAGCGCATCTTTTCCTGGTAAACAAAGCGCATCCAATAAGCGAATAAGCGGTCGCTTACTTTAATAAAGTCTCCACTCCGCGTAATAGCGTCTAGCTCAAGGAGATAGTTGATCCTGGCGGCGAGTTCTTTCTTTTGTTTATGTAAAATGTGGGCAATATCTTTAATGCGGTTGCGGCCGCTGGCGACTAAATACAATATAGAGATATAATCATTACTGGAGGAAGAATCCAGAAAACGTTTAATATAATTAGAAAACCTCTGGTTAAGAATACCTGATGTGTTAAACAGCAGATCCTCAAGGGAATCCGCCAAATTAATATGCAGCTCACCGGTCCTACTGGACAAGGCATCTGATATAAGTTCCAGATAAAGCGGATAGCCGCCGGTAAAATTAATTATAAAATCTTTTAACCCGGGATTGGCTTTTAAACCCGGCAGGCGCTGGTCAAGATAACGTCCGCTGGTATGAATATCAAAAGGCTCCACATTAATTACCTCAAAATTTCCGAACAGCAAAGAAAGCTGCTTGGAAAGGATAACCCTGGTTTTAAACATCATTGAGCTGGTTATGGCATACAGGGTATTTTTCTGCAGGATAAGCAGCTTGCTCCACTCCCGGTATAAATTATTAATGCCGACATTCTCCAGGTTGTGAAATTCATCCAGGAAAAGAACGGTAAACTTGCCGGTTTCCTGGTGGATCAATTCCGGAAGACTGAAAAGCTCGGTAACAAGATTTATTTTTTTTCTCCGGGAAAGCTCATTGAGTATGAAGTTTATCTTAAGCGTTGTATTGGGTAAATAACTGGCGGATTTGCTAACCAGAAAATCCAGGTCCTCCCTTAATGTCAATCCGCTGTTTAAGAGAAAATTATACAGAAGAGCCCCGATAAACCTCTTGGCAAATTCCTGGAAAGGCTCAACCCTTACCTCAAGGAACACCGTAATTATCCGAGGGTCATAGAATTTATCCAGGAATTTATAAACAATACTGGTTTTGCCGACATTCTCCTCGCCAATAATAGCGATATTCTGACGATACCCTTCCTTCAGGCTGCTGATACGCTTTTGCAATATCTCTAAATAATTCTTTCGGTCAAAAAATTTATCTTTTATCATGGTAAATAAAAAAGCGGGTTCTGGGGCATGGCGCCTTTACGGATCTCAAAATGCAAATAATTACTCTTGCCACCGGCGGTTGATCTGATGCGCCCGATCAATGCGCCCCTTTGCACATTTTCTCCCGGACGCACAAAAAATTCTGTTACCCGGGAATAAACACTGTGCAGGCCGTTTCCGTGGTCAAGAATTAATGTCCTGTCGAAATTACCTAAATCGACGGTGTAAAAAACTACCTTTCCGCTGCGCGAGGCCAGGACATCTGCATCCGCGGATACCTGGATATTAATGCCCTTATTGATTAAATTTTGATAGTTAGCGCCAAAGCCGGCGACTATCTTTCCCTTTAGCGGCCAGATAAAATCGTCTCCGCTGGCAAACACCTGTTCCCTCTGGGGCCTCAGGCGGTTAGGAATTAATAACACCTGGCCGATTTCAATAGTCGCGTTCTCTGAAATATTATTTGCCCGCAAAATCTCATCAATATCTACATTATACATCCGGGAAATCCTCCAGAGTGTCTGTTTTGGCTCTACGCGGTGATGTAAGCCGGAAATAACCTGCGGAGAAACAGGCGGCCTTGGGCCCGTATAAAGCGGGCTGCTTGCACAACCGGAAATAATTAAAACCGTTAGAATAAAGATCGCTCTCTTAATCATCCCTGTATTCTATATTCTACCTGCTAATTTTATAAGCGGGTGAGCGGAATCGGACCGCCATATGCAGCTTGGGAAGCTGCCATTCTACCACTGAATTACACCCGCGCTACCTAGCGCGCACTCGCGTAACTCCGATAAACGCGAGGTGCCGCGATACCTTATAACGCGTACCCGCGCAACTCCGATCAGCGCGGAGTACCGCGATACCTTATAATGCGTACCCGCGCAAACTACTATTTATTCATACAATCTTCCATGAGTTTAATCGAGCAATATTTCCCGCACATCGTGCATACATCAGAAAGGCTGGGCCTGCTGGATAATCGGTATTCTTTTGCCTTATCAGGATCAATAGATAGCTGAATTTGTTTTTTCCAGTCCCTTGCCTTCCGCGCCGCCGAAATATCCCTGTCCCAGCCTATAGCCAGCTTTTTACGTTTAACCAAGTCTCCAGCATGAGCGGCTATACGCGAAGCGATTACCCCTTCCCGCACATCTTTAACCGTGGGGTGGCGCAGATGTTCAGCAGGGGTTACATAACAAAGAAAATCCGCGCCAAAGCTGGCGGCTAAGGAACCGCCAATCGCGGAAGTAATATGATCATACCCTGGGGCAACATCAGTTACCAGCGGACCCAATACATAAAAAGGTGCCCCATCGCAATATTTCTTCTCCAAAAGAATATTCTTCTTAATCTGGTCCAATGGGACATGGCCCGGCCCTTCGATCATAACCTGCACCCCCCTTGCCCTGGCGCGCCTTGCTAATGCGCCAAGAATTTTTAACTCGGTAATCTGCGCTTTATCTGTCGCATCAAGAATTGACCCCGGCCTTAATCCATCCCCTAAGCTTAAAGTTACGTCATATTTATTGGCGATATCCAGTATCTGCTCAAAATAAACATAAAAAGGATTTTCTTTATTGTGATACTTCATCCAGTTAGCGATAATTGCCCCGCCGCGCGAGACAAGCCCCATCAGCCTTTTTTGTTTCTCCAAAGCGTTCAGGCTCCTGCGCGTTACTCCGCAGTGTATAGTAAAAAAATCTACCCCCTGCTTGGCCTGCTCATTTAAAACGTTCAGGATATCAATAGCCTTGAATTTAATAAAATTATTATTTTTTTCCTGCGCCCGGACCGCTACTTCATATACCGGAACGGTGCCTACGGGAACGCTTGAGTATTTCAAGACCTCCTGCCTCACCTTGCTCAAGTTACCCCCTACGCTTAAATCCATAAGCGCGTCTGCCCCATGCCTAATGGCGGTTTTAAGCTTTTCTATTTCATCGTTAATCCGCGATTCATCCGTAGAGGTACCTATATTAGCATTAATTTTTGTGGATAATGTACTGCCTATTGCGCAGGGTTTCTTAATTTTATGATTTTTATTTAAGGGGATAACCGCCATACCGCGCTTGATAAGGCGCATCAGCTGAACAGGCTTGATACCTTCCAGGCGCGCTACTTTACGCATGAGCTCGCTTACAATATTTTTCTTCGCGTATTCCAGTTGAGTCATTTTACTTTGAAGTTTTTCTTTTAAGTTTCTTGAGCAATTGCCTTGCCGCATACTTAGGATTGCCGGATTTTAAGATTGCCCGGCATACCGCGATACGCCTGGCTCCGGCAGCGCTAATTTCTTTTATATTTCCTTCATGAATATCGCCGATAGCGAAATAAGGTATCCTTATCTTATCTTTTAACTGCCGTAAAACTCTTAAGCCAATCGCCTTATATTCCGGCTTAGTGGCAGATGGATAGACCGGCCCAATACCGATATAATCCGCCCCTTCTTTTTGCGCCTTCAAAGCCTGGCGCAAATTATGGCAGGATATTCCGATAATTTTATCTTTACCCAATAACCGCCTGGCTTGCTTTAGCGGAATATCTTTTTGCCCCAAGTGCAGCCCATCTGAACCGGAAAGAACGGCTATATCAATATAATCATTAACAATAAAAAGCGTATTACTTTTACTGAAAAACCTGGCCAGCTTAACTGCCGTGCCTAATAGGTGCGATTTATCAGAAACTTTATCCCGCAGTTGGATCATCCCAACTACATCGGAAGAAAATTTAAACCGCAGCGGCCTATCCAGAATCAGGTAAAGAAGAGACCTTTTTAAAAGAATCTTTCTCGATTTCATAAACTTTATACCTAAGCCGCTTAAATGATAAGGCTGATTTTTCGTCTATTAATTTACCGAATTCCTCAAGCACGCGCAGGGATTCTTTTGCCCTTTGGATATTTGCCCAGAAAATATCCCGGCAATTGGAACGTTTTAACTCTCCGCGGGAATTTAATCTTCCGACATCGCCAGCGCTGTTACGTTCTTTAAGCAGTACCGATGCCGGGTAGGATCTCTTAATTATGCCGTCAATCTCATGCCTGATCCTTTTAAAACCCGCTGTAAACTTATGGTTGTCCAGAATGAACCGCGCTATCTCCTCGCAAACACGCAAGCCCTCCTTAACCCGGTTAAGGTTGGCATCAATTATACGATGGACCTTGGCCGCCGTAGGCGGACAAGGGCTATTTTTTCGCGAAATCCCTGACGATCTTTTTAATGATTGCACTGGTTGACCGGCCCTTAACTAAGCTTATGGTGAGCACCTTACCGCCATAACTTTCCACAAAAGAAGCGCCAATAATATTTTTTTTATCCCAATCCGACCCCTTAACCAGTATATCCGGCTTAATCGCCTCAATTACTTTAAGCGGGTTATCTTCTTTAAACAAAACCACAAAATCCACACATCCCAGGGCGGCGACTACCTTTAAACGGTCAGCCTCTGCAACAACCGGCCGGTTCTTAGCTTTGATTTTTTTAACAGAAGAATCGCTGTTAACCGCTACGACCAGGTAATCCCCTTTGGCCTTGGCATCCTGCAAATATTTAGTGTGGCCGTAATGCAGGATATCAAAACATCCATTGGTAAAAACTATGCGCTTGCCATCCTGTTTAAGGCGGCTGACTTTACGCTTGAGGCCGGAAAGCGAGGTTATTTTTGCTCCTGGCAAAGTTCGTGTTCGATCATTTCGCATATTATATGGGCAATAGTGATGTGCGCTTCCTGGATTCTGGCGGTTATTTTAGAAGGGACTAACAGAGATACATCCGCCAATTTTACTATCTCCCCTCCATCTCCCCCGCTTAAGGCAACGGTTTTAATCCCCATCTTCTTGGCTTGTTTAATCCCTAAAGCCACATTCTTTGCCTTACCGCTGGTGGATATCCCCAGGACTACATCATTCTTTTTTCCCAAAGCTTCCACCTGGCGGGAAAAAACTACATCATAACCATAATCATTAGCCAAAGAGGTTAATATTGAGGTGTTGGTAGTCAGGGCTATTCCCGCTAATGCCGAACGGTCCCTTTTAAAACGGCCGACAAGCTCGGCGGCGATATGCTGGCTGTCGCTGGCTGAACCGCCATTGCCAAAAACAATCACCTTGCCATCCTTCTTAAGGCAATCAATCATAAGATGTGCAATCTCAAAAATTGATTCAACCTGGTTGCGCAGGATCTCTTCTTTAACCTGGATACTTTCTAAAAGTATATCTTTTATTCTCTCGCGCATTTTTCCTCCACGTGGAGGACACCCGCGCAATTTTGCCCACAAGGGCAACACCAACGCAATTCCTTTAAGCGTTGGGTGGCAGCGCCGAGTGCCCCTACATCTTACCCAAAAAATACTTTGGCAATATCATACAGCTCCATATCAACCGTTTTTAAATCCTTCACTGCTTCTTCCAGCGGTACATCAATAATCTTGATGCCGGCTAAAGCTACCATCCTGCCGAATTTCTTATTTTTAATCAGTTCTACCGCCTTTACCCCAAAGCGCGTACCCAATACGCGGTCAAACGCGGTAGGTGAACCGCCTCTTTGTATGTGCCCTAAGACACTGACCCTGGTTTCAAAACCGGTCATTTTTTCTATCTGATCCGCCAAATTCTCTCCGATACCGCCCAGGCGTACATGGCCAAATGAATCAAGCTTTTGCTCCTGAGTAACCATGGTTCCGTCTTTAAACTGTGCTCCTTCGGCAACTACAACAATACTAAAGGTCTTGCCTCGATTATGCCTTTTCTTAATAATTTCACACACCTCTTTTAAATCAATTGGGATCTCCGGGATTAAAATCACATCCGCCCCTCCGGCAAGGCCGGCCTCAATGGCAATCCATCCCGCGTGCCTGCCCATAACCTCAGCCACGATAATACGATGATGGCTTTCTGCTGTAGTATGCAGCCGGTCAATACACTCCATGGCCACATTCAAAGCCGTGTCAAAGCCAAAGGTATAATCAGTAGCCGATAAGTCATTATCAATTGTTTTAGGTACTCCGACAATAGACAGCCCTTCCTTAACCAGCTTAGAAGCAACGCCCAGGGTATCTTCTCCACCCACAGCAACCAAGGCATCAAGGCCTATCTTCTTAAAACTCTCCTTGACCTTTTCCAGATCCCCTTGTTTTTTATACGGATTAGTACGGCTGGTTCCCAGTATGGTCCCGCCTTTAGGCAGGATACCTGAAACTGTATCTATATTCAAAGGCATGGTGTCATTTTCAATTAATCCCTTCCAGCCATTTTTAATGCCTACTATCTCATAACCTTCGAGTAAAGCCTTGCGTACCACCGCGCGGATTACCGGATTTAATCCCGGACAATCTCCACCACCTGTCAAAATCCCAATCCTTGCCATTTTTTAAGCTCCTTCTGTTTTTGTTTAACGCACCTTGCTATATATTAGACTCTTCCATACCCGCTGAACGGTATTGCTGACGGGTCTTCTTTATCAAAATCTCTTTTCCTGCGGTTATCCTTTTCATCATGAGAAATTTTAGCCACATGTATCCTGATAATAACCTGCTCTTCAAGACCTAGGATCTCCTGAATCTTGGATTTAGTAATATCCTGTAACCTCGAGGTAAGTTCGGGGATATTCGCCTCGGAGCGCAGGATTATGCGCATATCCACAATAATACCTTTTTTATTTGCCACAACATTAGGCCTGAGCTCTTTTACCTCAGGAATCACTCCTGCCAGCCTGCGGATTAAATCCTCTACGGCGGAAAGCGAGATGGTTACCTGGCCGCTGGAGGTAGTAAAAGCTATGGTCTTTTCCCTTTGGAACCTGCCTAAGATAATCTGGGCAAAAGAAAAACTGATAAGAATCAAAAGCAGCCCGGAAAAACCGATAATCACCCGTGAATTCGAACTGGTCTGAGAGTAGATGAGCAAATTATTAATATCCTGGGGTAACAGTAAATTTAATGAAAAGGCAATAAAGACCAAACCGATCATAATAATAATCACGGCGTAAAACATAATCCCCAAAACAGTAAAGAATTTCATTCTCTACCCCCTTTCTATGCCCTGCACATTTACATTAATATCTTTTACAAAAAGATTGCTCATCTTCTCTAATGCCTGACGAACATTCTCCTGGACTCTGGCGGCGGTATCCGGAATATTATAGCCATATTTAATAACCAGGGGGATATCCACCCTTACTTCTTCATTTTTAGATATATCTACTTTTATGGCAAGAAAAGACTTTTGGCCCACCAGTTCAAGCAGGCTGCCCTTTAAACCCGCGCCTACCTTTTTAACCCCTTCAATCTCCAAAGCAGCGATAGAAGATATGGAAGAAACTACGTTCTTATGAATCCTTACTGCCCCAAGCTCATTCCTTGAATCATCGCGGTTCATTTATTCTCCTTTGACCTCACTTATCAAAAGATCCTGCACAAAATGCGTGGAGATATCCCCTTTTTTAAACAATGGATTATCCATTAACCTGAGGTGAAATGGAATAGTAGTCTTAATCGGGGCGATATGAAATTCACTTAATGCCCTGCGCATAGTCCTGATCGCCTCATAACGGTTGTTTCCGTAAACAATAAGTTTGGCTACTAGTGAATCATAATAAGAAGGTACTTCGTAGCCGGCGTAAATATGCGTATCCACACGCACATTCGGGCCTCCGGGAAGAATCAGGGCCTCAATTTTACCCGGAGAAGGCATGAAATTATTATCCGGATCCTCTGCGTTAATACGGCACTCAATTGCGGCGCCCTTAATCTGCACATTCTCCTGCTGGATCTTCAGCTTTTCCCCGCTGGCCACACGGATCTGCTCCTTTATCAGGTCAATTCCGGTGACCATTTCAGTAACCGGATGCTCCACCTGAATACGCGTATTCATCTCCATAAAATAGAAATTATTGGTCTTGGCGTCTAACAAAAACTCAATCGTGCCGCAACTTACATAACCAATAGACTTAATCCCCTTTAAAACCATCTCTCCCAGTTTACGGCGCATTTTACTATCCACTGCCGGAGAAGGGGATTCCTCAAGCAGCTTCTGGTGCCTTCTCTGGATACTACAGTCTCTCTCTCCAAGCTGTAAGATATGCCCCTGGCGGTCAGCGATAATCTGCACTTCAATATGGCGCGGCTTCTCAATGTATTTCTCAATGTAAACGCTGGGGTTGCCGAAATTGGCCTCCGCTTCACTCTGAGCGGTTAAAAGGCTGGAAACTAAGGTCAAATCATTGTGGCAAATACGCATCCCTTTGCCTCCGCCGCCGGCAGCCGCTTTAATTATAATAGGATAACCGATCTCCTTGGCAGTTTTAAGCGCCTCTTCCTTATTTTTGATCACCGCCCGGCTTCCCGGTACAATTGGCAGGCCGGCTTTTTGCATAGTCGTACGCGCGGCCATCTTATCACCCATGAGGCGGATATTTTCCGGGGTCGGGCCGATAAAGGCAATTTTACAAGACTCGCATATCTCGGCGAAATGCGCGTTTTCAGCCAAAAAACCATAACCCGGATGTATAGCCTCTACATCGGTAATTTCGGCTGCGCTGATAATCGCGGGAATATTTAAATAACTATTGCTGGAGGATGCCTGGCCAATGCAGATTGCTTCGTCAGCAAAACGCACATGCAGGCTGTTGCGGTCGGCCTGAGAATAGACGGCTACGGTACGGATACCCATCTCATGACAGGCGCGGATTATTCTTAAGGCGATTTCGCCTCGGTTGGCAATGAGAATTTTAGAGAACATTTTTAGAGTGGATCAATAAGAAATAAAGACTGGCCAAACTCAACCGGCTCAGCGTTATCTACCAATATTTCAAGGATCTTGCCTTTAATCTCTGACTTTATCTCATTCATTAACTTCATTGCTTCTATAATACAAATTACCTGCCCCGGCTCGATAACCTGCCCAACCTCGACATAAGCGGGAGATTCTGGGCTGGGGGCGCGGTAAAAAGTCCCTACCATAGGAGCCTTGATTTCTACCGTTTTGATTACGCTCTTCTCTTCGGCCGCCGGAACCCCTTGAGTTTTATCCTGGGGCATAGGGATATTCTGCCCCTGAAAGACTACCGGCCCGTTAAAACCTTCAATACCGTTGGCTGTTTTCTTGAGCCGGATACGCATATCATCCTTTTCTACCTCCAGCTCAACAAGGCCATTTTCATTCATCAGATTAATCATTTCCTTGATTTCCTTGATGTTCATTTAATTAATCCTTTCAGCATAGGTCCCGCCGGTACGCGTATCTACCTTAATCTTATCTCCCACGTTAATAAATAAAGGAACTTGTATGATTGCTCCGGTATCTACCTTAGCCGGCTTATTCCCGCTCTTTGATGAATCACCTTTGAAACCCGGCTCGGTTTCTACTATATTAAATTCGATAAAATTAGGCAGAGTGACGGATAAAGCAACACCCTTAAAAAAATACCCCATAATCTCCAGGTTATCTTTTAATAACTTTGCCTTATCCCCGATAATATCTTCGGATATGGCAATCTCTTCAAAATTATCCTGGTCCATAAAATGGAACATCCCGCTGCTTGAATACTGATATTGCAGCTTGCGTTCCTCAACATAAGCCTGCTCTATCTTTTCTTCTCCGCGGAAGGTCTTCTCCTGGATATTATTATTCCTCATATCGCGTAAGCGTGCCCGCACAAAAGCAGCGCCTTTGCCGGGTTTTACATGCTGGGCGTCAACACAGACATAAACAATATCATCCACTAAAACAGTTACCCCTGATTTGATTTCATTAATTGATAGCGCCACTTAAGACCTCGCATCCTTTCCTGGTTACTAAAACCATATCCTCTATTCTTATGCCGAATTTACCGGGCAGGTATATCCCCGGTTCTATTGTAAAAACCATCCCTGGCCTGACTGCGCTGGCTTCATTTCCTGAAATACGCGGGTCCTCATGCACTTCCAATCCAAGGCCGTGGCCAAGGTTATGGGTAAAATATCCGGCATACCCTTTTGAGGCTATATATTCCCGCGCAACTTTATCAATTGCAGCCATTTCTGCTCCAGGCCTAATCCTTTTTATCGCTAACTCCTGAGCCTTAAGCACAATATCATAAACCTTGCGAGCAAGAACTGTTATTTTACCCAAAAACAAAACCCTTGTCAAGTCGGATTTATATCCCCGGTAGTCAACCCCCATATCAATAAGCACAGGTTCATTATCCCTTAACCTTCTCGGCCCGCTAAGGTGGTGCGGCTGGCTGGAGTTAGGCCCGGAAGCTATGATGATATCAAAAGCAGAGGTATTACAACCATGGTATCTTATAAAACGCTCAAACTCCGCGGCTACCTCTATCTCCCTTACCCCGCAAACAATAAACTTCCTGATGTGTTCCAGGGCTAAAGCAGTAATCCGGGCTGCCTGCCTGATCTTCTCAACCTCCCCGGCTTGCTTAATCTGCCTATTATCTTCAATTATGCTGTGCGTAGGAATAAGCTGAAGCCGGCCGCTCCCAAGCTCCCTGATTTTATTAAACTCCGCGAAGGCAAGATTCCTTTCTTCAAACCCCAGCCTTTTTAAACCCAACCTCAGAGAGGCCTCAGTGATATGTTTGAATACCGAGCCATTACACTCTTTAAGCTTAATCTCATTCTTTAAGAAAGTTTTGGCTTCTTCGGTATAGCGGGAATCAGTAAAATAAATATTCTCTTTTTCAGAAATTAAAAGATAGGAATCGCGGCTTAAAAATTCGGTCAGATAGGAGATATTGGCCGGCAAAGAAACAAGCAGCCCATCCAGCCCTCTCTGTTTCAATTGGGAATATACCTTCTTTAAACGGGAACTCATTTTGCCTCGATAAGATCAAGGAGGGCAGCCAAACCCAGGCTATAACTCTTTGCCCCAAAGCCCATAATCGTGCCTTTGGCTACAGGGCTGATCAGCGACTTATGCCTGAACTCCTCGCGGGAATAAATATTGGAAAGGTGCACCTCAACTACGATTAATCCGCATGCGGCTATGGCATCTCGCACAGCCACGCTTGTATGAGTATAAGCCGCCGGGTTAATCAAAATCCCCTGAAATTTATTTTTCCGGGCGTTGCCGATTAAATCCACAATCCGGCCTTCATGATTAGACTGCCTGATTACCAGGACAGCCTTATCCTTTTTTGCCTGGGTTTTAAGCATCTGGTTAATTTTGGCTAAAGTCACGCGGCCGTAGACAGCCGGCTCCCTTGTCCCCAAAAGGTTTAAATTAGGCCCATGGATAACCAATATCTTTCTCATTCCTGCTCCGCCTCATCAATCAACATTACCGGGATACCTTCACGTATGGGGTATCTTTTACCGCACTTTTTGCAAACAATCTTATTATCTTTTAACTCCACATCAGCTTTGCAGGCGGGACAAACCAATATATCCACTAATTCTTTATCGATCATTTTGCCTCCTTGTCTACCTAGACAACACCCGCGCAATTCCGATAAACGCGGGGTGCATTATTACCGCGGGGTGCCTTCGTCTTGCGGGGCAAGATAAGCCAGCCTTAATTCATAAAGCAGGTTTTCCAGCAGTTTGGTTTCCTCATCAGAGAGGTTGCCTTTGGTTTTCTCCTGAAGCATGCCCAATGTATCGATAATAAATTTTGCCTGAGCAGGTTCTTTCTGGATTTTTTGTGTCTCCGGATTAGCCATATGCCCTAAAGCGATAGAAGCCTGTAAGGCAAGGGTGGTGATGAAAAACTTAAAATCCGGTTCAGGCGGGACAAACTTACCCTCTTCTTTTGGCGCTTGCTTCTCTTGCTCTACTTTTTCTTTCCAACTCTCATCAACCTTCTTCTGGTTCTCATCCATAGCTTAACTGATTGTGATTCCGGCGTAGCCTACAACACTGCTTGTATCACCGCTGGCATCGCCGCTGGTTTGATATTTAACTAACCTCCCCTGCTTTGCGCCAAGAAGCCTGGCGGCTTTTAATAAAACCGAAACCGGAGCAAAACCGCACATGGAAACAGCTGATTTTTTAACTACCTGCGCAAGCCTATCCTCATCTAACGCAGTTATCGCCTCTATCGCCAAGGCATCTTTTTTCTCAGCGTTTTTCTGCGGCTCGTAATGCGTCATGTCGGAACTGGCTATAAACATACAGGAGTCTATGAGATTATGTTTAATGATTACCCCTGCCAATTCTTCCGCGGCCATTTTAAGGGCATCTAATTCTTCCGTCTTAATGGTAATAGGGACAATCTTAAAATCTTTTCTAAAATACTGCAGTATAGGCAGCTCTACTTCCAATGAATGCTCATCCATATGAGCGAAGAGATCAGCCTTTAGATACTTCGAACTGCCCAGGAACAGATCCGCCATCCGGGAATCAATCTCCACATTACCAAATGGTGTTTGCCAATAGCCCTGGGGCATCAGGCTAAAGGCCGGTCCATTTCCGGTGTGATTAGGCCCTAAAAGTATTACCGTATCTTTAATATTGACCACTGACAGGGTCTGGGCTGCCACTCTTCCGGAATAAACATACCCGGCATGCGGCAGTATGCAACCCAACACATCCTGCCTTTGCGCGGTTTTGACAACAAAAGAAGAGATTAAGGCAAAAAGTTCATCCCGCTCATCCGGATAAAACTGCCCGGCTACGCAGGCCTTGCGAATATTAGTTTGCTTCATCATAAAGTTGGGATATAAAATTACGGCTCTTGATTACTGTTTCCGCGGTTGCCGGATGATGCGCCTCGATAACCTTTAGCGTGCCTGGTTTTAAATATGGCTTAAGTATAGCAAAATCTATTTTTCCTTCTAAGGGCGCAAGATGGTCCTGGCAGCCCAGGATATCATGCAGATGCACGCCAATCAGCCGGCCGCCATAACGCTCCAGAAAATCCCCATGCTTTAGGAATCCCAGGTTTTCCATTAGCTGGGCATGGCCTGTATCATGCCAATAGAAAACCTGTGAGTTTTTAAATTTATCAAGAATAATTCCAATTTCGTCAATATTGGGAATTTCCCGGTGGTAGAACCTTGTTTCTATCCCCAATAGCACGCCTTTTAGTTTCGCGTAAGCGTTCAATTCATCGACGCTGACTAATGCCTGGGCAAGGAATTTTGCGGCGTCTAACGCGCGCTCGCAGGACATCTTTTCTTTTAATTCCAGGAATTCGGCTGAATTTTTCTTACCCTGATTATAAAGATTAATCAATTGGCGGGTATAATCAGGAATCTCAACCCTGCCGCAATGTAAAACAACTGTTTTTGCCCCTAACCTGCCGGCGGTATCAATGCTGCCCTTTGCGTATTTTACCGCTAAAAAACGCTCTTCTTTATTCAATGACGCCAGGGAATAAAAATCCGGAAGCGCCTCTTTGCGGTTCAATCCTTCGGGGATAGGGCAGTAATTATGCAGGCTTACGATATCAATCTTCAATCTCCGGGATGAATCCGCGATCTCCTCTAAGATCCTGCGCTCAAGATTGAAGCTTAATTCAATGGCCTTAAAACCAAGTTGGCTTATTTCAAAGAGCAGCTTCTCCCCGTCATCAAAACGATAAGCGTTCCAAGAGGTAGAGATCGCTAAAGTCATGCTTATTTTCTGGATTTAGCTTTTTTTCTTTTGCGCTCGCTGGGTTTTTCGTAATGTTTGCGGTCGCGCACTTCCCGCAGGATGCCGTCCTGTTCAATCTTCTTCTTGAAACGGCGCAAGGCGGATTCGAAAGATTCGTCTTTTTTAACTTCTACCTGTGACAATATGATCATCTCCTTTCATTGTAATTTAAGAAATTAATATACCATTCTTTTAGGGAGGTGTCAATAATGGGCTTTTGACTCTACCTATTCAATTTCAAAAGAAATAATGATATTAAAAGAAAGCCGGGGATAATCCAGCTCTTTGGGAAAGTTGGGAAACGGCGAGGCATCCCTGACGCTTCTTACGGCAATCCCTTTCAGATAATCGCTGGCGGATGTCTTTGCCTCAATCAAACGCACATCTTTAATGTAACCGTCGTTTGAAATAATAAAAGTTACGTAGGCCTCGCCTATTTCATTATGAGTGTAATTCTGAAAGGCGCTGCGCCGGATCTTCTCCCGGACAATCTGATAGTAGCTTATATAGCTTGGGTTATTAATCCTGGCCATCTCTATTTTAGGCAGGACAACCTTCTTTTTTGTCATCATAATATCCGGGCTGCTAAAAGCCGGCTTAGCCAATTCCGGTGACTTATTCGCTAAAACCTTGGACCCTTTAAGATTTTCTTCTTTTTCAACATAGGGCGGAGGAACCCTCTTGTCTGCCCCTGCGACAACCTTGGAATCAAGCTTTAAGAATGGTTCGGGCTTAGGAAGTGCTTTTGCTGAACCAGGCTTAACCAGCGGCTTAGAATGTAATTTTGATTGCAGCTCTTCTTTTTTAAGGTAGCGTACCTTGATCAGCTGCTCTTTCGGCGCAGGAACAAGAGGATTCAAATGGGGGCTCTGCATGAGCAAAACCCCGTGCGAAATGATGGAAAAGGCAAAAGTGAACCGTAGAAGCCGGCCAGAATTCATGCTTTAGTTTATCACAGCCGGGATAATCTTGCAAGAATTAGAGAATTAGAGAACACTCCTATTTTTCCCAGCCAAACGGAAGAAAATAGGAGCGTCCCCTAATTTTAGAATTCGGCCTTGAACCCGCCGGTTAAAGAAAAACCTGGCATAGGATAACCATTTTGAACCTGATATTTACGGTTTAAAAGATTATCTATATAGCCAAAACAAGTTATACCTGATTTAAACTTTTTAGAAACACTAAGACCAAAAACAAAAAATTGTTTTAACGAAGCAGTATTGCTCGAATTAGTAAAGCTCCTACCGACAAATTGACCTTTTATTTCTATTTGAAATCCTTTTAAATCTTTATATTTTAAACAAAAATCTACCTTATTCTGCGGTTGATAAATTAAAAATTCATGAGTCTGGGCATCTTTAGCAATCATATATGTATAATTTAAATCCGCTTCCAAACTTTCAGTTATATATATATTATTTGATAATTCTATCCCATCTATTATTGCTGAACCAATATTCTTTACCGACCAATCACCATAGGGATCATCTGTTAACGGAGCCCACTGAATCAATTTATTGTATTTGCTTCTATAATAAGTAACCCCAAATAAAATTCTATCATTCAACTTTGATTCTACGCCTATTTCACCAGTAAGACCTTTTTCTGGTTCTAGATCGGGATTACTTAACATGCCTGGGCTACTCCAATAAAGGTCATTAAATGTAGGCGCGCGAAAAGAACGGCTGATCAAACCGTGAATTTTCATATTTTCATTAAACTTATAAACAAGACCTAAGCTGGGATTTATCTCAGTGCCGAAATTTGAATAATCATCAAGCCGCGCACTAAGATTAATGTTTAGTTTTTTATCAAATAAATCTAAGCGATTTTCCAAATAGCCAGAGGTCACATTATACTCATGTTTAGCGCTAGAGGTACTATCATTCATATTCTTTACATAATTAAATCCACACACTACCCCATATATATCCAACAACTGTTTATCAAGCTGCAGGTCAAGCCCTCTTACTGTAGTTGCATGAATATCTTTTTGATTAGCAACGTCTCCCCATGTCGGACCAGCAGTATTTTCCATAAATTCCAATCTATCATAATTCTGGTAAGTTTTAACTGATAGTCCGGTTTGTTCATCGGGTTGAAATTTCCAATTTAAATCAAAAAAACGTTTCAGAACATTTTGCTTGTCGTCTACATCAAAATAATTTATTGTTCCCGGAGCGCCTGCTTTGCTTTTATAAAAACCAGAATTGAAGCTCAAATTATTTTCGCTATTCAACTCATACCCTAACTTTAAATTGCAATCTTTAGCGCTAAGCTCGGAATTCTCCCTAAAGCCTTCAGAACTCTCATATCCTCCACTAACCAAAAAACCTAATTTTGAAACCTTTGCTCCATACAACATGCGTTCAATATATGTGCGGGCAGTGCCGAAACTTGAATAAACTTCAGCTTTTTGCCCTTCTTTAGGCGGATTCTTAGTAATAATATTAACCACTCCTCCCATTGCCGAGCTGCCATAGAGGCTTGAGCCAGGACCATGCATAACCTCAACCCTGGATATATTATCTAGAGGTATAACAGATAGATCCACTTCGCCATCTCTGGGGTTATTTATCGGCCTACCATCCATCAAAACTAAAACTTGGGCAGCAGTAGAGCCGCGCATTCTTATAGTTTTTGTGGCATTGGGGCCACCGTAATTACTTATATCAACGGAAGTAAGATCAGTAAGGGCTTCGGCTAAATCCTGCGCTCCGCTAATTTCTATTTCTCCTGATGTAACCACATCAACCGTGCGGCCAACGTCTCCGGAGGATTCTTCTATTCTTGAAGGGGTAACTACGATTTTATCCAGATCAACATCTTCTGCGGCGGCAACACTTGAGAGGATTATTACAAATAACACGAGGTTGAATAA
>Ga0265297_10000626_pt1 | contig 101092 bp, 116 predicted proteins | sample Munlanlwell13791_FD_192502 | JGI IMG/M metagenome (GOLD analysis project Ga0265297, IMG submission 192502) | Leachate microbial communities from a municipal landfill in Southern Ontario, Canada - Leachate well 137-91 | ecosystem: Engineered > Solid waste > Landfill > Unclassified | place...
TGCCGCGGCGACCGCTACCAGGATCGACTTGGGCGATGCCCCCATGCCGGCCGCCGTCACGATCACCCGGATGTGTCCATCCAAGGTGACAGCCGTGGCCCCGTCCGTGGTGGCTGTCTCCACCTGGAGCACCGGCGCCACGCCGGGCGTCGTGTTGGCAGAGCTCGGATCGTCGGTAAGACCGTCGGCCGTACCGTTGGCGTAGGCGATGTTCATCGTCGGGTCATTGGCCGCTGCCGTCAGGGCCGTCAGCGCCACGTTGGCGCCCGCTCCCGCGACCGTGAAGAACGCCGCCACGTCCACATCGGCGGCCAGTGCCGTGCGGATCTTCTGCGCCACGCCCGCCGCCGAGTCTCCCGCCGGGTCTCCCCCGACCGATACGATCCGGCACCCGGCCGCGCGCTTCGCCTCCGTAACCCGACCCACCCAGAGCGGATCGGCATCCACACTGACATAGAGGTCGTAGTACGCGGACCCGGAAAGCTGCGTGATCGGCACGCGCGCCGTGAGGTTGGGGTTCGCTGCCGCGACGTTCGCTCCCGAACCAGGCGTCGTCCGGCCGTAGACGTTGCCGCCCACCACCCTGACGCGGTACGTTGACCCGTGCACCAGCGAGCCGCCCGCCTGTGCCGAAGTCGCCCCCACCGTCGGCGCCGCGAGCACATCCGCGCCCGTAAGCCCCGTGCGGTAGGACTGCGGCGGCGTCGGCTCGACCGCAATCACGACCGCTTCTTTGCCGTCTCGCTGCTGTGCCATCTGTTTCTCCAACCAACGACAAAGGACCAGCCCCATCAAGGGGCCAGCCCTTGTATCTGCTGCCGTCCGGGCCGCTGCCCGGCCGAAGGTCAGTTCAACGTGGGTGCGTGCCGCGCCAGGAGGTGCTGCGCCCGGTGCTGCGCCATGACGCGCATCCGAGAGAGGAGCGCCCGCCGCCGCTGCGGGTCGCTCGTGCCGAGGAGTTCCCGCCGCATCCGCACGAAGTCGCGGCCGTGCTCGGAGATGTGCAGTGCGTGTTCCTTCTCGGAGAACCCGCGCACGTGCTCGTCGGCCACGGGGTCGCGGAACCCCTTGGCGAGGAACACCGCGCGCACCGCCGGCCGGGTCACGAACACCGCCCGCACCGGTCGTGCCTCCGGCTCCAGGGAGTCCACCACCTGCTCCCAGACCCTCTCGAAGGCCTTCGAGAGGGTCTCTGCGCCGCCGGAGTCGTCCGTGGCCGCGTCGCTGTCACGGTGCCCAAGCTGCTTGTAGATCTCCTCGACGCGCGCCGTGAGCTGCGCCAGATCCTCCTCGTGCGCGAACGCCTTCGCGTTCTCGGCCTTCAACTTCTCGATGTCGCTCTCGGAGTCACGAACGCGGCGTTCGGCCTTCTCCACGTCGGCGTCTCCCTGCCGCAACTGGTGCCCGATGGTCGCGAAGACGCTCTGCGAGCTCTCTCCCAGATCCGGCTGCGAAAGTTTCACCACTTCCCGACCGCTCGGGGTATGCACGAACAGCGCCGGCTCCCGACCGTCCATCCCTACCAGGAGAGAGAAGCCCGCGTAACGGCCGATCTCCCGGGGGCGATCGCCGATCTGGCCCGCATGGGTCATCAACTCCCGGTTCAGCGCCGCGGCGCCGCCGTCGTAAGTGTCGTAGCCCTGGCCTCCCACCTCGATCGCGAACTTCTCCGGCTTGTGCGCCTTGTAGGTCTGCTGGATCTCCCGCACCGTCTCGATATGCTCGCGCTGCTGCCCGATCCGCCGCTGGTGAGAGGCGATCAGACTCTGGCCCTGCCAGCGCGCCTGCTGGTGCTGCGCCTTCAGCGCGCTCAGACGCGCCAGCTTACTCTCGACATCCACCTTCTCTTTGATGATCGGGTCGCCGGAAGCCCATGCCAGCATCTCGGCGGCCGATTGGGCGATGCCGCTGATGTCCTCCATCTCGCGCACTTGACTGGTGCCTTGCCGGATCTGCTCGATGAACTTCGCCTTCGCGAGCACCGTCTGCCACATGAACTCGTCGAACGACCCCTCGGTGACGTAACGGTGGATCTCGACCGGGATCCCCCAGTCCTTGTGCATGTTCCCCTGGCGAACGATCCTCCCCTCGCGCTGCTCCAGGTCCGCCGGCCGCCAGGGGCAGTCGAGGTGATGGAGGGCGAACAGCCGCTCCTGAACGTTCAGTCCGGACCCCGCCTTCTCCGTGGAGCCGATCAGGATCCGCAGTTTGCCGCTGTTCATCAGCTCCGCCAGCCGGTCCTTCTTGGCATCGGTGTTGAAGTCGTGGGCGAAGGCGATCTCATCCTCGCGCACCCCCGCCGCCACCAGCTTGCGCCGCATGTCCTCATAGACGCTCGTGCGCAGCCCCTGCTCCTCGGCCGTGTCGGTATCCTCGTCGGGCTGGCTGCCATCGTCCGACGGTTCCCTGTCCTCGCCCGGCTTTGGCGTCGAAAGGTCGAGGAAGACGATCTGCGTGCCCTGCCGATCCGTCACGCGCGGGTCGTGGTAGATCCGCGCCACCTCGCGCACGCACCGGTTCACCTTGCCGTTGGGGTCATCCGTCGCGTCCTTGTCCACGAGACGCACGTCGAGCGATGCCTTGCGCGCATCCGAGGACAGCTTCAGCATGTTGTCCTCGGACGGGTCCGGGCGACTGCTACCCAGCCCACGAATGGCTTCCGCGCGTTTTCGGATCGACTCCATGTAGGATGAAAGAGACTCATTGGACGCCGCCGCGTGCGCCTGATCGCGCCGCTCCGGCAGCGGTAGGTAGGGGAGATCCTTCACCAGCTTCACATCTGCGAACTTGCGATACAACTTCTGCAGTTCTGGTATGTTGACGAACTTAGCGAAGCGCAGGCGCGGCCGGTAGCCTCCTTCGGGCGACGCTTCCTGGTTGTTCACCACCTCGCCGAAGTTCGCCGCCCACGAGTCGAACCGGTCCACTCCCTTCTCCCTCAACCCTTGCAGGTCGAGATACCGGTTCATCGTGTACATCTCGGCCATCGTGTTGCTGATCGGCGTGCCGGTCGCGAAGTAGAGACCCTTCCCCCCGTACTTCTTCAGCATCCACTGCGTCTTCGCGAACAGATCCAGCGCCCGCCCCGACTCCGTTCCCCCCAGCCCCGCGATCCGGCTCATCTTCGTGGGGAAGTAGAGGTTCTTGAAGAGGTGACAGTTAGAGACCAGAACCCCGGCTGCTAGATAGTTGTGGTGCTTGTAGACTTCGAGGTTATATGTCCACGGACCCGATCCACCACGAGTTGCACATTCCGCAGCACTTCCTCGTTCGAGAACCTCAACACGGACCACCCGAGAGCGTTCAAGACCGCCGTCTTTCTGGCATCCAGGAAGCGCCACCGCTTCAGCCGGTGCGTCTTGCCGTCCACCTCGATGGTCGTCTTGCTCTTCGGTTCCGCGATGTCTACCTTGTAGCAGGGCGGGAGCGACGGAAACTGATCCTTCAGGGCCGAAGTCAAGATGGCATATTCCATCGGCAGATCGAGAGCATCGGCCAGAAGTCTCTGCGGCTCGGTCAGCGTTCCATTGCCGCCGCGGGCAAGGAAGGTCCTGCCCTGCAAGGACCGCCGCATCTTCTCCCGCGTGACCGGGTTTGCCATCGGGTTGCGTGTCTTCATCCTGGCCGACGCTTCCGGGTTCGCCTTGCCCCGACATGCCATCTGGCGCGCCTCGGCAATCCACGAATTGAACGCTTCCGCACGACCCGGCCGAGAGTTCCGCCACGATGCCGCACACGGGTTGCTGCAGAAGCGCCGCTTCGCGTTGTTTGTCTCCCCCGATGAGCGGAACGTGAACTCCTTCCCGCACCACTCGCACGTCTTGACTACCAGGTGCTGCTGAGTCCACAGAACGCCCTTGCACTTCCGGGAGCAACACTTCTGCGCTGCTCCTTGCTTCCCCCGAGACGATGGCGTGAAGGGCTGCTGGCATACGACACAGACCGGCAACATGATCCTGATCCCCCCCACGAGAGATAACGACCGAACTACCCGAGCGTTCCCGGAAAGTTGCGATCTCTTCCAGGTGATGCTGCGATGTCAGGTCGCCAGCGCACACATAGCCCTCTTCTGCCGTCCAGACCTTGTGATTGGGTGTGCAGAGGAACTCTCCCCCCTCATGGACAACCTTCACCAGCGTACCCCGAAGAGGATTCTTCAGCCAGCGAGCGATGCGCTGCCACTCCAGCCCGCCCGTCTCCAGGTTCACCGAGGCCACTCGCACATCAAGTGCCTTCTCGACAACTTCACCGATGGGGAGCCATCCTCTCTCCGTCAGTACCGGTGTCTCGTAAGGGAAGCACTCGTCCACGATCACGCTGTCCACGCCGAGCTCGTCGAACCTCAAACTGGTATCCTGGCGGTCCTGGATCTTCTGCAGCCGCTTCTTGTGGTTCACCCGGACGCGCTCCAGCATCTTGAAGAGTTGCTTGGCCGTGCGGTCCTTCTTGTCCGGCTGCGCGTCGGGGTCTACTCCCATATCGCGCATCGTGTCCTTGATCTGCTCCACCGTCTCCCGGTACTGCGTCTCCGCCATCTCATCCGACATCGGGATCTGCCCGAAGGCGGAGTGGGTGATGACCACCGCATCCCAGTCGCCCGTAGCGATATGCGACGTCAGTTCCTTCCGCTTCCTCGGCGTCCAGTTGCGCGCCCAGACGGTGAGGATCTTCGCCCCCGGGTAAAATTGCCGGATCTCGGCATCGGTCTTCGAGAGGAGGTGGTTCGGCACCACGATCATCGGCTTTTTCTTCAGGCCGAGGCGTCGCAGCTCCATCGCCACCCCGGCGATGATCCGGGTCTTGCCCGAGCCGACGCAGTGATCGAACAGAACGTTGCCCCCGGCGATGGCCCGCCAGATCCCATCCTTGATGTGCTTTCGCAGGCCCGTGGCGATGTGCGCGGCCATGCCGGGCAGGGTGAGGTGCGAGCCATCGAACTCCCGGTCGCGACTGTCATTGAACAGGTCATTGTAGAGGCGGACGCAGTGCTCCGCGCGGTCCTGATCCGCCCAGATCCAGCGCTTGAACTCCTCCTTCATCTTGTCCTGGAGTTCCCGCGCCGCGAAGGTCTCCTGCTGATTGACGACATCCCGCTCTTTGCCGTGATCGTCTACCTCGTGATCCTTCACTGTCACGAACTGCTGCGCGAGGCAGGCAGCGAGGATCTGGTGCGCCGGCACGCGCTGGGTGCCCCAGGTGCGCGTGTTCTCCACACCCTGCCGCAGATAGGGGTTGTCAAGCTGGACGTTCCAATCCCCCGTGCCCCTGTTGTAGGAGATGACCGGCTTCTTGTCGCCATAGCCCGCTCGCAGCAGCCCGGAGAAGAACTCCTGGTAGTACTCCACCGGGATCCAGGTCGCTCCCAAGCGCGCGCTGATCTGTGTCGGGTCCAGATCCTCCGGCTGCACCGCCTTCAGCGCCTCGACGTTCGGCGCGAACGACCCATCCTCCCGCGCCGCCGCTTCCGCCTGCCGTAGCTTCGCCCGCACCGCGCCGCTGAGGTACTCGTCGACCGGCACCCACCCCAGGCTCACCGGATCGCTCACCTGCGACGGGTCGCGGTAGACCGCCCCCTCCGCCGCCAACTCGTCGCGGATCCCTTCCGGGTCGCGCTGCAGCAGCCGACTGATATGCTTCCAGTCGATCTTCCCCCGCTCGTTCAGGCAGATCCCGAGCGCATCCACCGGGCTGGACGCCGAGGCCGCGCGCGCCGCCGGCGTGATCGTCCGCTTCGCGAAGATGTCCGCCTTCGAGATGGCACCGCCGTCGCGCTCCACCCGCTCCAGGGAGAGGACGAGGCCGGAGTCCGGGTCGTCGCGGAACGCGCGCACGTTCGCCTTCTCGTGCAGGTTGCCGAACTGGCCCACGAAGGCATCATACCGCTCGTTTAGCGTCGCCCGGAGCCCCTGGAGTTCGGAATCGGGCACGTCCTCATACTGCGCCGAGATCAACGTCTGCGCCGCCTCCCGCAGCCCGACGAGGCCCGCCAATCGCTTGCTGTCTCCCCCTGCCTCCTCCAGCCGCCCCGGCACGCTCAGGCTCTCCCGCATGTTGCGGTAGACCTTCCCGTCCTGGATGGTGAAAGCCCCCACCTTCAGCGCCTCGGGCGCGCGGATCGCTTCCTCCTGCGCCTTCTGCGCCTGCTCATAGTCCGAGCCGTCGCTCATCACGTCTTGCGGCAGCCGAGAGATCGCTTCCTTCAGCGCCTGCCCCAGGTCGCGCCCGTCACTCTTCATCCCGGTCTCGGTGGCGGCCATCTGCCCGAACCCGGAGCCGACCCCCATCACCCCGAGCATCGACTCCGGGTGCGCGGCGAAGTACTCGTTGACCTGGATCTCTTCGCCGCCCTGCACCCTCAGCGGCGCCGTGGCGGTCCATTTCTCGATGAACCGCCCCTCGGGATCGCGCGGATGGAGCCGCTCGAACTCGGGGTCCTTCTTACGCAGGATCAGCACGTCCGTGGTAACGCGCGTGCCGGCGTTCTGGGCAAACGCATCGTTCGGGAGACGGATCGCCCCCACGAGATCCGCCTGCTCCGCCAGGTACTCGCGGAACCGCTCGTGCGTCTTGGCGTCCATCGTGTGGTGGGAGCTGATGAAGCAGACGAGGCCGCCGGGGCGCACCTTGTCGAGGCTCTTGGCGAAGAAGTAGTTGTGGATCTGCCGCGTGAGCCAACCGCGCCCGGTGCGCTGGTACTCCGCGTCGTGAACGGGGAAGTTGCCGAACGGCACGTTGGAGATCGCCAGGTCGAAGTAGTTCTCGGGGAGCGGCGTCTGCTCGAAGCCCTGGATCTGCACGTTCGCGTTCGGGTAGCACTGCTTCAGGATCTCGCCGGTCTGCGGTTCGAGTTCCACCGCCGTCCGGCGCGAGAGGCGCGTCAGATCATCCGGCTCGAACCCGAGGAAGTATCCCGTGCCCGCCGACGGCTCCAGGACGCGACCGCCCCGGAACCCCAAGTGCCGGACGGCATCCCATAGCGCACCCACGATCTTCGGGCTGGTGAAGTGCGCGTTGAGGGTGCTCTTCTGCGCCGCCTCATACTCCTCGTCGCTCAGGAGCGGCCGAATCTCCTGGTTCAGCTCCCAGTGCGCCTTGTCGGCGTCCGTCCAGCCTTCACGCACATAATCGGGGATGTCCTCGTAGGAGCGGACCTCCACGGCGCGCGAGCCTCTGGCATACCGGTCGTAGTGGTAGACCGTCTGGCCGCGCGCGTAGTCATTGAACTTGGGGTGGAATGCCTGCCCGAACGATCCCCAGCCGCTGAACTTGGAGAGCTCCCGCCGCTCCTCGGGAGTGGCGTCTCGCTGCTCCTCCTTCAGCGTCTTCAGGATCTCGAGCGCGCGCAGGTTCTGCGCGGCGCGCTGGCGCAGGCTCCCCTCGCCGATGACGTCGGCAGGCGTGAGCCGCAGGTCCTGCTCGTTGCCGATGTATCCGACCTCCCCGGACAGCCCCCGCCCCTCGAAAGCCGGGCGCGGTGCCTTGCCGGCCGCCGGCTCCCCCGCGGCCGCCACGGGGTCGCTTACCGCTGGGGATACAGGTACATCGGGTAGGCGATCTCCGCCGCCTCGTCCCTCGTCAACCCCTGGCTCACCAGTTCGTCCACCCGCTCGTGGGCGCGTTCCGCCGCCGACTTCGCCTTCTGATCCAGGATGCCCTGCGCCTTCCACTCCCGATACGTCTTCGGGCTTCCCTCCCGCCATGCGTCCAGGAAGATCCGCTCGTATGGGTCGCGCTGCTTCGCCATGTTCCTTCTCCCCTTCCTTCTTCTTCAGAGAACGCAGCGGCGGCAGGATCGTTCCCGCCGGCGTGGGCGGCGCCTCCAACAGCGAGGGGCCAGTCGGCACCCCCGCCCGAGCACGCTTCTTCGCCACGGGCGCCTCTTCGGCAGGAGGCTCTCCCACCGCGGCCGCCGGGCGCGCGATGAAGACCGGGTGCACCGGCGGCCGGTCACTGGCTTCCGGCATCTCGAACAGGCTCCCCTGGCCTGGGCGCTTCCAGCGGTATTCATAGCCCGTGCTCATCTCGCGATGGACCGGCACCTTCTCCTTGATCAGCCCGACTCGCGGCGCTCCCGGCACGCTGGGCGGCTTCTTCTCCTTCTTCGCCGCCGGCACCTCGAACATCCCGAGTTGCCCAGCCGCCTCCCGCTTGCGATAGGCCGCCGCGAGGGTGCCCTTCAGAATGCGCTCTACCAGCAGGCGCAATCCGAGCGCCTTTCCTATCAGGGAGGGGTTCTCAGCCATTGGGTCTCCTGGTACATGCGAAGGGCCACCGCGCCTGCGGTGGCCCAGAGTCTTGACTCTCGGAAAGCTACTTGTCCGGGGGAGGATCGGCCAAGACTGGGGCCTCCTCCGCATCTTCGCCTCTCCCCTTCCGGAGTAACTCCAAGAGTTCCACTGGTTCATAGGTTGCCGCGAAGACATCCGGCTTGCAAGGGTAGAACTCCCCCTTCACGCCTCGGATGATCCAGTCACCGGGATAAGCCCACATATTGCCTTCGCGCGTCTGGATACAGACGCCGATCCCTGCGGCATCCGGCAGGTCGCCGAACAGCGGTGTCGTGCCGATGAAGTCGGAGACCTCGTCCGTGTTGCTCCCGTTCCACTGGATCGCACTCACCACCACCGGCCGCTTGCGGTAGCGAGCACCGGGCTTCCGGTGCTCGGCGGACTTCTCCCCCGGCGTGTTTTTCTCTTCCGCGACGGCATAGACGCGCTCGCCGAAGCCCTGCATCTCCCTGCAGACGCGATGCTCCAGTTCTCGCAGCGGGTCCGGGGTCATGTTGTCCGCCGCGGGCTTGCACACCACGTCCTGACTCCGCTCCGCCACCTTCCAGTCACTCATCGCCCACTCACCCACCCGGAGGTTGAACTCATCCTCGCTAACCTCCTGGCCGTCAATCCGGTAGATGGTCCGGGCCGAACACTCCCGGTGGTTGTCGTCCGTCCCTGTCTGTATCGCCATCTTCCTTCCCATTTCCCGCCAGCCGCCTGATGTAGCCCATCACCTCCGCGTGCGTCTTTCCCTCCAGTTCCGCGCTCAGGAGGGGGAGCGCGCACAGGCCCCGCAGACGCTCTCCGATGGGATGGAACTCCACCGTAACCGTCCTGGACTCCCGCGCCACGAACGGCCCCACATAGAAAGTGAGGCTCTCCCGCGCCACGCACGGACCCGGCTTGCCGCTGCTCTCCATCAGACCACATGCTCCAATAACCGCAGCCCGCCCGCCGTCAACGCCAGCCGCGCGCAGCAGTCGGGGCACTCCAGTTCCCGCCCCGCCAGCCGCACCAACTCGGGCAGCAGCTCGCCCGCGAGACGACCCACGGCGGCCTGGTAGGAGGCCAATCCCGGCTCCGGCTGCAGCAGAAGAGGCCGCAACCGATCCAGGGTTTCAACGAGCGGTTGATTGTTGTTCATACGCCTTCCCCAGCCACTCCGGCGGCACGATCCCCCGCCCCAGGCACGCCTTGCGCAGCGGCTCCACCAGCCCCGGCGCCATCGGCACGCCCACCTCCCCCAGGTCCAACAGGCACGAGAGGAAGTCTTCGGTGAGGGGGATGGACTTGCGAACGCGGCCCCGAGGGGCATCGGAGACCGGCGAGATGTGGAACTGGTGCAGCACCCCGCCCAGGTTCAGGTTGACGTGATGGGAGCCATCAGCGAGCGCTTGGCAGCGGGCATCAAGCGCAGCCGCGGTCGGCTCCTGTAGAATGGCACGACTCACCTTCGCCGGGTTCTGCGCCTCCAGGAAGTGGTGAGTGGGATAAGTGGGCCCGGGCGCCCCGAAGTAGTCAGCGTGAGTCATGGAGCGCAGATGCTTCCCGCCCGCCTTCGCGGCGGCCCGATGGAGGTCATCCAACCGCGACACGTCTACCTCTGCCGACCGCTGGCCGGCATCGTAACGGTAGCGCCCCCCCGTATCATGGACCCATGCCTTCACCACCCGCTCCCCCCTTAGCGGAATCCCCACCTCCTGCCGGTCCTTCCCCGAGAACGTCACCATGCTCCCCGTCACCAGCGTGCCGATCAGCGGGTTCTCTCCCGCGTACTGCTGCCCCCGCCCCGGCTTCACGTAGGCGAGGGTGAGGTGGGGATAGTACTCGGGGTACGTATCGGTGTGGGGCAGCGCACCGGCCAGCTTCGCGTTCAGCCGCTCCAGGTCCGGGCCCGTCACGTCCAGCTTCACCACGTCGTAAGCGGCGCCCGCCTTCGCCGGGAAGAGAGACGTCTGCCCCAGGGTGAACTCCACCGGAGGCTCATCGGCCACCACCTTGCGCACCTCCTCGGGGTCGTTCGTGTGCAGCCCGAACTGCACCGTCACATGCGGGTCCTTCTCCCGCCCGTCGGCGGCCAGGTCCTCGTCGCGGATCTTCGCTGCCAGCGCGCGCACCTGCGCCGCGATCTCCTCGGGGAGGTTGATCTGCGTGGAGCTGAACTCCCGGTCGGGCTGGATGCCCATGAGGACGGCCTTGACGCCCTTGAGGACCCGGGGAAGGTCCACCTCCCCGTCCGGCTTCCCGTAGATCCTGCGGATGTGAGCGCGGACCTGCGCCAGGTGCTTCTCGCACGCCGGCACGAAGGCCATCCCCTCGGCCCACAGAACCGCCTTCACCGCCGGGGAATCGCAGTGCTTGCACTTGTGAGGGCGGTCCAGCGGGGTCCTCTTCAGGATGGCCTTCAGCATCCCCCGCACTGCCGGCCGCCCCTCTTCCTCCCGCACCCGCGCGTTGTCGCGCCGGTCCGCGATTCGGTCCTTGAACTGCTCCACGCTCATTGCCGTGAACGCCCGCTTCGGGTCCGCCGGGAGGAACCGCTGATCGTCATAGTGTGCGAGGTAGGCATCGCGCGCGGCCTCCCACGAATCCCACCCCAGCATCACCTTGTCCTCGTCGAACGTGCTCGTCTTCGGGTCCTGCTGGTGAATGACGTAGACGGTCTGGGCATTCTCGTTCGGGCCGAGGAAGCAGTCGAGGAGGTCCGAGTCAACGGTGAAGCCGCTCGTGCCGCGGATGCCGCCGTAATCCCAGAGCATCTTTGTGCGCCACGGCTTGCCGTCTTCCACGACGCCGCGGCGCACGCTCCCCTTGCGGTTCTCAATCGCGACGGTGAGTCCCTGCCACTGGCGCATCCCCTGCAGCTTGTAGCCCACCGCCTTCAGCACCGCCCGCACCGGCAACCCCCGCGTGGGCGTTGCCGCGAACTCCCGCAGCTTCTCTTCCGGCATCTCCTCGGCCAGCCGCTTCACTTCGGGAGAGGCGTCCTTCAGCTCCCCGCGCTTGTAGGCGATGGCCATCCCGAACAGATGCTGTTGCCTCTGCGACTCTGCCGGCATCGTTCCCTCACCCCCCGCTCAGTTCGGCCCGCGTCCGCAGCGCCTCTCGATAGTGCAGGTAGCGCCGCAGCGCGCCCGAGACCATCATGTGCAGGAACTGCTGCGTGCCGTCCACGGCGCACGCGCTGCACGAGAACCAGGGGATCCTCGGCGCCCGCACCTTCCTCGGCCGCCCGCCCTTGGCCTGGTAGCCCACGGCCCCCTCGTCGTGGACCGTCACCATCCACGGCTCGTCATGGCCGTGCAGGATGATCTCGCCTCGACGGCACCAGGGGCATATCATCGTGCCCTCCCCGCGAGGCGGCTCTTCAGCGTCAGCCCTTCCCGGACGCCGCCCCGTTCCTCTTCACGCGGGCATAGTGCTCCTTGCGCTCCGATACCAACGCGCCCGCCGTTGTGATGCCCTTCTCCGTGATCCGAATGGCAATGGCACCGATGCCCAGCGCCACCTCATCCCGATCCTTCAGATCCTGAAGCGCCCGGTAGCAGGCGGCCGCCTGGTAGCCCGCCCGCGTTGCCACCTGCTCCATGTTCGGCGTGCCGTTCCCCCGCCCGCGAAGCTGCGCGAGCGCGATCAACACGTTCTGCCGGCAATCCTTACTCGAATGCACCGCTCCTGCTGTCATCTTCAGCCTTCCGCCCTCGGACCGCCCTGCGCCCAGACGACCGCCTGCCGCATCAGATTCTGCGCGCTGACGAAGCGGGGATCCCTCGGGCCCAACTTCGTCGCCCATGCCTCGTGGATCTGCGCTTCCCGGAGCCAGAACTGCTGCCACCACTGGCGCAGCAGACCGGCAACCCGATCCCTCGTATTCAACTTCCCATCCCCTTTCCCAAAACAGACTCCAAGCAGTCGCTTCCTCAGCCAAGGGCCGGCTTCAGCACCCGCCACCAGCGCCGCAGCCAACCGACGAGCGTCCACCGCCCGCGCATCCGCTTCTGCCAGGATCGAACGTGCATCGCGCTCCTCATTCCTGCGCCCGGACGAGTTCCAGGAGTTCCTGAATCCGATCCAGCACCGCCGCCGGCGCGTCGTCGAACCCCACCGCGCGGATCCTGCCCTCGCAGCGAACGCAGTAGAGATCCACCTTGCCCATGCCGGGAACGAAACCGATCTGGTGCGGGTTCTCCACGTGCCCGGTTCGCAGCCAGCAGAGGAGCTGGCGGAAGTGCCACCAGCGCAGCCGCAACCAGCCCATCGAGCCGTGCCTCAATACCAGGTGCACATCATGGGGGTCCCTCACGGAGATTGCGGCGGGAAGCCCCTGCCTTCAGGCAGGGGAGGAAAGCCGCGTCCGCTTCCAAAGCGGACAGATTCCCACCGCATCCTCCCTTCCTTGACATTCCCTTGTGCTGACACTCGCGGTGAAGCTGGCTCCCGATATGGAGCAAGCGAAAGCTCTCCTGGAAACCCTGGAGGCGTTCAACGCTGCCTGCAACTACCTGGGAGAGATAGCCTTTCGCCTGAAGACCGCGAGCAAATACAAGCTTCAGCACGAAGCGTATCAGGACGTGCGCGAACGCTTCCACTTGTCGGCGCAGATGGCGATCCGCGCTATCTCCAAAACCTGCGAAGCCTACAAGCGCGACCGCAGCATCCAGCCGCACTTCCGCCCCCACGGCGCCATGTGCTACGACGAACGGATCATGGCCTGGAAAGCTGCCGACCGCGTGTCGCTGCTGACGCTCTCGGGGCGCGTCGTGGTGCCCTGCCGCTACGGTGCTTATCAGGCCGCCCGTATCGAGCGCCGCCAGGGGCAGGCCGATCTGGTCTACCGCGACGGCGTGTTCTACCTGTTCGTGACCGTGGATGTGCCCGAAGCGGAACCCTTCGACCCAGAGGGCTTCCTCGGGGTAGACCTTGGGATCGTCAACATCGCCACGGACAGCGACGGCGCTCAGCACTCCGGGGCGGTGGTGAATGGCCTGCGCCACCGGCACCGCCGCCTGCGCCAGAAACTGCAGAAGAAGGGTACGAAGTCGGCCCGCCGCCTGCTTCGCCACCGGCGCCGCAAGGAAGCCCGCTTTGCCCGCCACGTCAACCACTGCCTCAGCAAGGAGATCGTCGCCAACGCCAAAGACACAAAGCGGGCGCTCGCCCTGGAAGACCTCCAGGGCATCCGCGCCCGCTGCACGGTTCGCAAGGCTCAGCGGGCAACGTTCTCCTCGTGGTCGTTCTTCCAACTGCGCTCCTTCATCACCTATAAGGCGCAGCGCGAGGGCGTGCCCGTGGTTCTCGTGGACCCTCGCAACACCTCGCGCGAATGCCCCACCTGCGGGCACACTGATAAGCGCAACCGGCCTTCGCAGTCCGTCTTCTGCTGCACATCCTGCGGGTTCGCTGGCCCGGCGGATGTCATCGCGGCGGGCAACATCGCTCGCCGGGCCGCCGTAAACCGGCCATACGTCTCGGAGACAGCACTCGCTGCCTAGCCAGGGACAAAGCCCCCAGGCTTTAGCCGGGGGATTGTTTACCCACAGCCCAAGCCCATCGCGACGTTCTTCATCCTGCTCGTCCATCGCCACCTCCACCCCTGCTAACGCGCGAGGCGGCGAAGCGTTCCCGGAAATCTACGCCACATCCCCGGCGACGACCGCCGCGAGGTCCACCGCTGCTACCCCCGCGTTGCTGATCGTCACCCCGCTCACGTCGCCGGTGTGGATGTGGATGCTGTCCACCAGGTGCCCGACCGCTTCCCCGTTCAACTTCACCGTGACGGGGCCGGCCGCGTAGATCGCCACCAACTTGACGGTGGTGATCCCGTGCAGCGAGAGGGCCTCATCGCTCACCCCCGCCCCGATGGTGCCCTCGTACTCCCCCACGCGGTCGCAGGTGAAGGTCAGGCTCTCGGGCAGGAGACTGGCGAGCAGCGCCTTTACGCTGCTATCGCTCAGCACCTCTTCCAGGCGCGGCTTCAGGCGAATCGTCTTGTCTGTGGTAGCCATTCAGAACTCCATCGGGGCCTGCACCGCCCCGCCCACGCGCTCCTGCAGACTGCACCCGCAGCGGATCCCTTTGCACTCGAGCTGGCCGCTCTTCGGCGCGTAGCCGCGGGAGAGCACGTCGCGAATGAACGCCACCACCGGCATCCATCCCATCCGCTCGAAGCGCAGGCAGTCGCGGCAGCTCTCCCGCGCCGACGTCACCCAGCGGATCGCGCGCTCCTTGCGCTGATCGCCCATCACCCAGCCGTTCCAGCCGGCCTCGCGCCCCGCCGCGGCGTACATCGCCATCCGCTCGGGGTAGGGGATGACCCCGGCACCCGCCTCCACGTCCGCGCCGAACGCCCGCAGGTAGTCCAGCTCGTCGCGCACCAGCCGGTTCAGGATCGCCCGGTCCTGCGGGTTCAGCGCCACCCCGGGATCCCCCACCGCCTGCTTCCCCAACCGGTACAGCCGGTCGTAAGCATCGCGGATGTCCCTCTCGCAGCGCCGCTCCCACTCTTCGCGCGAGAGCCGCTTACCGGTGAAGTCGCCGATGTGATCCCGGAGTCTTGACTCGAACATCGCCACGCGGTAGGCACGCGCCTCGGCCGCCGCTTCCCGGCACTCTTCGCGCGAGAGCCGCTGGCGGAACTGTCCGGTGGGGGATCGTGGCGTCACGTGCGCCGGGTGCCTCCGGGCGAAGCGCCCGCCCCCGGTCCGCTGCTGGAACTGCGCCGGGTGTGCCGCCACCGCCTTGGAGAGGGAGACCGGCACACCGAGCGCGTCGGCCACCCCGACCACGGCGCCTTCGAGGGCTTCTCCGGGAGGGAGGTCTTCGTCTACGCGGATCAGAAGCTCACGCATCTCACGCTTCAGCGGCAGCCGCATAACGGTCGCTCAGGATCTTGTGCCAAGCAACGGCATCCTTCTTCTTCTTGAAGTAGTGGTGATCATCGCCGGTTGACCAGTTGTGGACGATAGGGTGCATTGGTCCTGTGTTCCAATCAGGGTGGTGAGGATCGGAGTATCCCGGCAACATCTGCGGATCGTGCCCTGCACTTTCCATCCTCTCGACATGCTCCTGTGCTGCCTGGTTCGGTTTCGGATGGTGGTGAACGTGATGCAAACCCCTCGCATTCTTGACGTGCCCAGTGTCGAAAAGCCTCGTCTGCCCAGCCGTGCCGACAGTGCCCACTCCTGGCGTCCTCGGTTCGCGGACTGCGTGCGGCTTTGGCGCGGGCGCGCTGAAGTCCAACTCCCCCTGCCCAGCCAGCGACCGCTTGTCAATCGCCTTCAGCACGCGCTGCACGAGCACCGACAGCGCCACACACTTCGCCAGCTTCTTCACCTTGCACCTCACAGCCACCGCAGCGCCGCCCCATTGATCAGCAGGTGGATCGTGTTGTCGGCGAGGATCATCAGCCACACCGACAGCCACGCCGGCCGGTCGTTCGGCGAGCCGGTAGACCAGCACTCCGCCCACGGCGCGTTCGCCCCGCGGGGCGCCAGGAAGTTCTTCGCCCAGCACACGTACCGCGCCAGGCGCCAGCGGTCGAGGAGGAAGTGACTCGCCACGATGACCGCCCACGCCGCAAGAGACGGCCGCAGGCAGAGGAACGGCAGCCCGTAGGCGAAGGCGTGCGCGAACGCCGGCAGGTGGCGCGCCGTCTTCCCCTGCGCCATCCAGTCGCTTTGCAGGAGGTAGTCTCCCACCAGGTGCGCGACGAACTGAGACGCCGAGAACATCCTACTCCTTCATCGCCGCCCGCAGGAGCCAGAACGCGAAGATCAGGACGCAGAGAACGAAGGTTTCCACGACCTATCCCTCCCCAACATTGTTCGGTATTCGCGCCCTGTCATACCTGATACCACGGCGGCGATCTGCGGCATCCTGCTAGTCACGACTGGTCAGGCGGCACCGACGGCGTTCGGTGTTTCGGCCGTCAGTCCCCCTTCTCAATCGTGATCACCGTGCGCCCCCCGCCCACGGCCTTGCGCACCGGCATCGGCCGCCCCTGCTGCGCCTGCTGCTGCTGTGCCTGCTGCTGGAGGTCGGCTTCGTTCGCCTGCTGCCCGAACTGCGCCATCTGCTGGCGGGCGTCCTCCTGCTGCGCGCCCTCCTGCTCCATCTGCTGCTGATAGTCGTTCTGGGCCATGCTGCCCATCATCTGCTGTGCCTCTTGCTGCTCCCCCTGATGGTCCTGCATCCAGAGCTGCAGCAGCGAGGGGTTCCCGCCGGGCGCGTCCGGGTAGGAACCGAGCTTCCCGCCCTTGCGCTCGTACTCCTCGGCGATTGCCTCCACCCGCTGCGACTGATCGGCGTAAGGCCGATCCTGGTGGCTCTTCTCGATCTTGCGCCACAGGTCGATGTCGAGCGGGTCATAGAAGCGCGGCTCGTCGCGGATCGCCGCGATCTGATTCATCGTGTAGCCCGCGCCCATCCGCTGGATGTCGAGCTGCACCTCGGCCAGATATTCCGGGTTGTAGCGCGCCTCCAGTCCCTGAATCGCGAGCTCGAAATGGTCGCTGATCTGCGAGACGATGGCCCGGTTGAACACCTCGCACAGCCAGAGCACCAGCGGGAGTTGGCAGCGGTACTTGCCGTTGTTGAGCACCGCTTCCGGGTTGTCGGGGTTCAGCGTCTGCTGCGGCCCGCCGAAGGAGGCGAACCCGAACGCCTCGGGCGGCACGCCCCACACCGCCGAGGCGAACGCCACGCAGAGGGTGATGAACGGCTCACTGATCATCCCCATGTGCGTGCGGTCCACGGCCGGGATGTACTGCACCCCATTGCCCGTGCCCGGCTTCGTCACCAGGGTGAGGAGTTTGAAGGCGTTGTCCGGCCCCATCAACTCCTGAAGGATCCGCACCTTCATGGCGCGGACCTCGTTTTCCGTGTAGTCACCGATCAGGTTCAGGAAGCCCGAAGGGATGTGGTTCTTCTGGTGCCATGCCTTGTTGATGGCGATGCCGTCGAGCACCCCGAGTAGGGCATCCACGCACTGCTCCACCTCCGGGTAGCCGTACCCATAGGCCAGGAACTCGGTGCGCGGGTTGCGGACCGCGAGATACCCCTCGTTCCAGGCGAACTCGCGCATCATCGTGTTCGCGCCCGGCATCCCGGGGTCGGTCATCACGTAACGCACCAGGGAGGGGCCGTCGTCGCGGATCTTCTTCAGGTCGTCGCGAAGCTGCGGCTGATACTGTTTCGGCTCGGAGAAGTAAGCCAGGCTCCCATCTTCCACCTTCCAATACATCACCGGATGCGTCCGGCGGTTGTCGCTGCTCCCCTCGGTGGAGAGAAACACCCGGTCCAGAACGAAGGTATCCTCTAGGATTCGCGAGACCGCCATCTGCAGCGTGTCCGCGCGCGTCTCGTAGTGACCATCCCAGACCGCGACCTCGCCGGTATCCTCATGCTCGGTGCGGATCCCGCCGTTGAAGAGGATGCCGGCGATATAGTCACGCAACTTCGCCCCGTTGGGCGTGAGCGGCCGGTTCCGCTCCTTCTGGCGGATCACCGCGCCCACCGCGCGCTCATTCTCGGGGCGCGCGAAGTGGCGGGCCACGTCCGGAATGATCGTGTTCAGGATCGCCCGCACCGCCAGGTTGTGCCGGGCGAAGTCCCTCTTCCACCGGTCCGGGATGTGCGGCGTCTGATCCACCAGGATCCCCTGCTGGACGTAGCCCATCCGGTTGGCGACTTCGCCCATCCGGTGGCGAGTGTACGCCGGGCGGACGTTACCGGAGGCCGCCTTGATCAACTCGCCGAACTCCGGCATCAACAGCGCCGTCGCCGTGCCCGGCGCCACCGGGGTATCGAGGATCGCTTCCGGCATCATGCCCCCTACTGATGCGCACCCCACGCGCCGCGAATCGTCACCACTGCCCCGGCACCCAGCGAGGAGACGCGGAACGCCATCGGGTACGTAGCGAACACCTTGAAATCGTGGATGCGACTGCTCGCGGCGTTGATGACGTACTCCTGATCCTCGTCCTCGAATTGCTCGCCCGAGGAGAGTTCATAGACCGGGATCAACGTCGCCGCTCCCGTCGTTTGGATGAACGTCTCCAGCACGTTCCCCTGGCCCGACGCGGTGAAGCGCGCGCGCACGAGGGGCGTGGTAGCCACCGGGGCCGCATCGGCCGCCGTCACGCGGTCGATGCCGAAAATCTCACTCACCAGTCTGCTGCCGGTCGCCATCGCCTACCTCACTCCCTTCGGCTGGCACAACTCCTCCCACGGCCCGCTACCCGCCACGCTCTTCACCAGCGTGCGGTCGATGCCGTCGAAGCGGTGGAACTTGCGCGAGATCGCGATCACGGCCGAGCTGATGCTGAGCACGCGCCGGGCAGCTCCCCGGCACTGCGGGCAGGCCACCGGCTCGTCGCGCTGCGCCAGCCGCCGCTGCAGGTCGAACCTCCCGCAGCCGCGCTCACACTCGTATTCATAGAAGGGCATCTGTCACTCCGCGTCTCTATAGGCCGCCCAGCCCGGGCATCAGCTCGCTGGCGCCAGCCAGCAGGTCGCCTAAGAGCACCCCGCTCGTCTCCTCCTGCGCCGGCTGCACCTCGTGCAGGCCGACCACGCCGGTGAAGGAAGCCCGGGCGAACGCCAGGTTGAGGCCGTCCATGTCATCGGGGCTGCGGCCGATCCGCTCCTTCGTCTTCTCCTTCGGCTCCACGACCCGCCGCCCCGCCCCATCCAACTTGTAGGTCGGCGCCATCGCCTGCCGGCGGATCAGGCTGAGGCTCTCCGGGTGCAGGCGCGTCAGGTCCAGTTCACCGCGCTCGGCGCGCTCCGCCACGTCGAACCAGAGTTCGGAGCGCCGGTTTGGATAGTCCTCCGAGGCCGCCGCCGTGCTGGCCCCGCTCACAGGCACGAACTTCCAGCCGTCCGCCTTGTCCACCACGCCGCCGCCCACGCCGTCATCGTCGATCTTGATCTCCACCCGCCTGGGGTCCTCACCCGGCACGGCGAACCGCTGCGCCAGCCACTTGAGTTCCCCGGCGGTCTGGGTGGTATCCCAGCCGTTGTGCGTCTCGTGGTGCAGCACGCACGGTCCGCGGCGCACGAAGATGGAGGTGAAGTCATCGCCGAAGCGGGCGACGTCGCAGCCGATTTCGAGGGGGTGCCCGTCACCGGAGAGCTGACGGAAGCAGCCATTCCAGACGCCCTCACTCCACACAGAGTAAGATCCAGACGTCGGCCAACGCCCCAGCACGCGCCCCTCGAACAGGGGCCCCGGGCGATACCACTTCCCCGCGTCGGGGGGGAACTCCACGTCGCTCGCCTTGTGGTCGCCCGCCGCAATCGGCGTGCACCACTTCCGAACGCGCTCCTCCACCCACTCCAGGTTGACCGCTCCGGGGAAGGGCGGAGGATGCCCGACGAGCTGCGCGGCGATGTTTGGATGATCGAGCGCCGAGACGGTGATGACGTGCCAGTCGCCGGAGAGTTCCTCTTCGTAAGCCCGCGACGAGGTGTCCGTGGGGTTCATGATCACGAGCCAGTAGGTCTGGCCCGACGCCATCATGCCCTCGGCGGCATCCCAGAATTGCCCGTCAATGCCGGTCGCCTCGTCGAAGATGATCAGGACCGACTTCTCGTGACGACCCTGGAAACTGTCGGCATCACGCGCGGTGTAGCCGGCCGCGAAGTGCTCCGGACTGACCTCCATCCGGTCCGCCTTCGGCAGCAGGCCCGGCCGCCCGCCGCGCTGCATCCGCACTTCTTTCCAGAGGAGGTCGTGAACCTGCGCCTGCGTCGGGGCGGTCGTCAGGCAGATCGAGGGGCGGAAGCAATCGAAGAACCAGTTGACCAGGCCGCCGCCGAGGTGCGTCTTGCCGATGGAGTGGCTCGCCTTGACGAGCACGCGCCGATGCTGCACCAGCGCGCGGGCGATCTCAAGCTGCTTCTCCCACCAGGTGACGTGGAGGACGTCATCTGCGTAGGCGTCAGGATACTGCCGGTAGAGTTCCAGCAGCCTCCATAGCCTCAAGCCGTGCAATTCGCTGCTTGAGTTCGTCTCCTGAGAGGTCTCCCAGGAAGTTGAGGGTAACGCCGATGTTGCCACTGTGCTCGACGCCCTCCCGGAACAGCTTGTGGTACTTACCCATCAGCTCGAACGCCCGTTGCGCGTCGTGGAACTCCACGATCAGCCGCCCCTGCCGGTCGTACCTGAAGCCCTTGATGAGGTGCAGCTTGCCCGCTTCCTGCGCCTTCCGCAGGTCGAGGATCGGCTTGCCGCTCTTGCCGATGCGGAAGAAGTCCTCGATGTTCAGCGCCGCTTGATCGGAAATGCCGGCCAAGACCTGCCCCTCCGGCATGGTCCGCTCGCGCCACTCCGCCTCCTGCTCGGCACGGATGGAGGCGTCGAACGCCTCGGCCCGCTCCCGCCAGCGCCACCTGATCACAGCGTCATCCCATGAGCCAGGAGTCCGCTTTTTCCCGCTTTCTCCCGCCTCGGCCCGCTCGCGGTTGTAGATCGCCAGCACCGCGCGCCGCTTCCCCGACAGCTTGAAGGCGTGGAAGCGGTTGTACCACAGCGAGGGCTCTCCCGGCTGTCTCTCCCAGATCGGTTCCATCAGATCCATTTCCAGTGCTCCAAATCGGGTGCGGGGCAGCGGCGGAAAGGGGAAGCTCCGCTGCCCCGCGAGTGGCCGCCGGCAGGCCGCGAACCGACGACCACAGGGGAAACCAGAGTCAAGATTCCTGGTCGGGTGGCACCGTGTTCCTCTCCCTCTCCCTCGAATCACGAGGGGCCGCGCTGCCCAGACGCGGCCCCTCGTTTGCCCCCGACCCTCTCGGCCCACGAACATCGTACAGAGCGAGGGCCGCGCTCCGAAGAACGCGGCCCTCTCACCTAATAGGACGGCGGGCCAGGACTATCCTGGCTTGCTCGGCGACATTCTATTCTGGTGGGGGGATACCGACGCTTCTTGCCTTACGGCTCATCGTGGGGCACACCGAGCACCCTACCCCTCCTGGGCGTGTCCCTCCACGCCGCCGCCGTCCTGTCCAGTTCTATGGGCCGGCCTCCCGCATGCCCTTGCAGCCGGCCCTTTCTCTCTTTGCGGCCCCCTGCCGGTCTTGATCGCCTGATTGGCTCCTGCCCCGGACCAACCGGCCTGCCGGGGCGAACTCCCGAGGTGGGTGGCTCCGCCTTGCTGTTGTGGGAATCCGATGGCCGCCGTCTTGCTTTGGACCATCCGCCGGCGTTGGTCGGCGGAGCTGGACGCGAACCAGCATCTGCGGCCCTGGTGGAACCCGAGGGAATCGAACCCCCGCCCTCGTCAGGGATCACCCGACGCGCTCTCCCACTGAGCTATGATTCCGCGACCCCGCTCTCGCTCAGGCGTAGCTAGCCCCAACACCCCTACTATACCATGCGCCCTAACGTTTGTCAACGCTACCGGTAGTGTTTCTGCGCGTTTTCAGTTGGCCAGCAGGCCGGAGCGCACCACCCCGATGAACGCTTCCAGCGCGTCGCAGGCGTGCGCGCGCTCCCGCTTCGGCAGGGCGAAGAACCCCTCCAGGCGGTCGGCCTCCTGCACCATCCGCGCCGCTGCCGCCGCTTCCCCCCGCACCTCGATGGTCGTGTACCGCTCCCCGCAGGTGAGACACTCCCGCCGACGGCGCACGTACCCCTCGGTGTGGCGGGTCTCCACCACGCGCGTCTCCCCACCACACTTCTCGCACAGATCAGGACACACCGCTTCTTTCACGTCGCCTCCTCACCCGCCGGGCGATCCACCCGAACAGGCTGCCGCCCCGCTGCCGCTTCGCCCACGCCGCCGCGTCGTCGGCCGCCGTAATGCCCTCCTCCAGGTCCTCGGGAGAGACCAGCGGGCTCCGCAGCACCATCGGCCGGCCATAGGGATCGGCGTGCTCCTCTTTCGGCTGGAATCGCGCCAGTGTCATGTGGTTATGGAACGCCTTCAGCACCTGGCGCGCCGAGGCAACCGGGCGCGGCTCCTCACCCCCCGCTGTGGATGCGATCGGATCGTCTGCCACGGCGCCCCCTCTCGGTCATTCTCGCAGCACACCTGGACTCGGCGCCAACGCGATGCCGCTGATCTTCCCCGGAGCGAAACAGCACGGGTGCGCCGATGGAACGAGCGGGTGTGGGAACACTATGCTGGGCGGTCCACCCTCCAGGAATAGCACCACCCCATCGCGGCGTACCAGGAAGTCGGCACTGAAGCCTTCCGGGAAGCTGCCAGCATCGCAGAGCGCGCGAGCATACCCCGCAACCCAGTCCACGAAGCACCGCCAGTCCACTTCACCGGGATCCATCGGCGCCTGCGGGTAGTAGTTTGAGATTCCCAACGGACCGTGCGGTCCGTAGAACGCCCGGAACTCAACCGGGTAGCGCCTTGGCCCGTGCCGCATCGGCACTACCCAGGGGCGCACACACAGTCGCGTCTCGAAATCCCCATGCGCGTTTTGCACGCCCACGGTGCAGGCGTCTACCCGCGTGTCGTCGCAGGTAACACTCTCGTGCCAGCGATACGCCCGGTGCTCTTCCTGCTCCAGTCCGATGCCGTCACAGGCCACTGATTTCTGCACGCCCCCGCAGCACGATTCCCAGCGCCACATGAGCGGTTCGCCGCTCTCAATGCGGCTCTCCACCCACCGAATCGCCTCCCGAAGTTCGGGGTGCGGCTCCCCGTCCATGCAGGCGCCGATCTGATCCACCGGGAAAGGGCTTGAGAACTCGGCGGGAATGTGTGGAACTTCAGCTTTGACACACAGCTCAAGCCACGGCCCCAGCGGCACTAGACGCTGGCACTCTCGGATGTACTCCAACTCGTTGTCATTCAACTCTTCACCCCTTCGACGGCTCCCCTGTCGTCGGCACCACCTGTTCCTCGCCGCAATCGGTAGCCGGTGCCAACGACTCCCGCGCTCGCTCGATGTCCGCTTCGTCGAACGGCACGAACTCCTCCTTGCACTCCTGCCCGAGCACGAGAGGCCCGTAGCCGAGGGAATACCCGCCCCACTGCTTCCTTATCTCCTCAACCTGATCTTCAGACACCTTGACACGGGGGATGAAGCCGAGGAGGCGATCCGGCCGCAACTCCTCCGGCCCCATGATCACGCTGAGGAGCCATTCCCCTGTCACCGGATCCTTGAGGGCCGCTCGGTGGTCGAACAGCCGCCGGGTGATGCCCACGTCTCTCAGGCAGTAGGAGACCACCGCTCCGATCTTCCCCTGCTGCCACAGCCGCGGCGCGTCCTCCCCCGAGCTGCTCTTGGCGATCCCCAGGTTCGCCTGCGCCAGCGCGTCGAGGGTATACCCGGCGCGCGTCAGGCCCCGCGCGTACTCCCCCGGCTGCCCCGATGCCAGGCGCACCTCACGCAGGAGGTCGTAGGTCGTCTGCACCCGGATCCCGTGCGCCGCGCACAGCCGGTCGTCGAACGAGAGCGAGTTGAAGCCGATCACGTGCTCGCGGGCATCCACGAGCGCCTGGAAGTCGGCCAGGTTGTCATCCAGGAAGACGGACGCCACCCCGTCGGCGTAGTCATAGACGCCGATGCAGGCGATCCCCATCCCCTCGAAGTCCTCCCAGCCGCCGCAGTACTCCACGCCCGACAGCGCCCGGCCGACGCGCGGCGGGATGCACCGCCGGATCTCCACGTCATACACAATGGCATTCATGCTCGTTCCCTTTCCCCGGGTTCTCGATCCGCTCGCGCAGCCGCCACTGGAGCGCCTCCCAGCACTCCGCGCACCACCAGGAGTGAGAAGTGCGCGCCGGCCGCCCGCACTCCTCACAGACCCCCTGCGGCGGCCACGGGTGTCTCATCGCCCCATCCGGCTGCGCGCCAGGCCCCGGTTCCGGCGCGACTCGCCCCACTCCCTGATGTAGCGCGCATGCGCCCGCTGCGCCACTTCCTCCTCTCCGGTCAGCGGCGCGGCCGCCGGCTTCTCCTCGCGCGCCTTTCCACCGGCCAGCGAGGCACCCAGCGCCCCCGCCAGAAACTCAAGGTAACGACACAACCGGTTCCTCACGCCTCCCCGCTGCCTTTGGTGTCCAGCGCCCTCACCGCCGCGGTATTCCTCCGGCCGGTCATCCCCTCGGCGGATCTCGAAATGATCCACAGGGGAAGGAGGATCGTTCTTCGCTTGCTCCACCAACTCCCGCAACTCCTCCGGCATGATTGCCTTTGCCACGTCATCCGGGATCGGCACGGCTATCACTTTTTCGAGTGGACAGTTCATCCCACGCTCCTCACGACACGCGAACGTCCTCGCGGTGCTGGGCCAGCGTCAGCCCCACCGAACGGATGACCCCTTTGTATTCCACGAGGTAGAGTTCGGTTTCCACCCACTGTGCCCGCACCGCATCGCTGCTCATCAGCAGCATCGGCATCGTCTCCACCAGCGTCACGGTCTGATACAAGGTCCGCGCCCGCTCGGCCAGCAGGTCATACTCCCCCAACATGAGATGGTGCGCGCATGGCAGCCCCTTCATCTGCTGGCACCCAAGCAGGCGCAAGCAGTACTGCGGCAGGAGTATCACCTGCCGGGCGGCGCTCTCCCTCCACGCCGTTACCATCGTCTGTGGAACCGCCACCGCCGCCTCCAGGATGCTCTTCGCCTCCTGCTCGTCCACCGCCCCGACGCAGGGGGTGCGCCGCAGCGCCCCCTCCAGCGGCACCACCCCGACATAGGCACGCCGCAGCGGCGGGAAAAGGAGCGCCTGCGCGCCCGAGCAGTCCATCAGGTGGCCTCCACCACATTCCTGGTCGCCAGCATATTGGCCTCGGCATACTGCGCGCACGCCTCCACCAGCATCTCGCGGGTCCAGTTCAGGCGGTTGGCAACGACTTCCGCCACATCAATCGGTAGCATCCGCCTTAGCTCCTCTCTCGCTCATCCATGTCATGTCTCCATCCACAATGCGAGCTGCCCCGCGGTCCGCTCCTCGAAAGCCCGGTGGCTCGCTTTCCGGGCGTCCTCCGCGGCGAAGATCCCCTCCACGTTGCGGGCACCGGTCTCCCGTACCATGCGCTGCCACCAGGCAATCCGCGCGGCGGCCAGCGCACAGTACTCCTCGGATTGCTCCACCAGTACCACTTGCTCCCAGCCAGCCAGAAGTGCGCCGATGGCTTCGCTGCCGGTCCCTCCGAATGGGATCAGGAGTCGGCGCGGCGCGTAGGCGGCAGGCGGGAGAAGGAGGGTCGAAAGCCAGATACACAATGAGATGGGTTTCACCGCCTTCACGTGGGGTGGGGATTGCGAGTCCCCACCCCACCTTGACCCTCCTCTACCGGCTCGAAGTACTCCCGAAGGTGTTCGGGTATATCAGTAGTGTCGAATACCATAATCGCCCTTCGTGCCGTCCGCGTCGCTGGTAGTGCAGTTTGACGGTGACTACTGGCATCTCGTAACTCCCTGAGAACGTATGCACGCTGTTCTGGCGTCAGGTCTGCACGCAGCTTCACCCGCTTCGCCCGCCCATCCAGCCCGGCGTCCCTCTCTCTCCTGCCGGCCTTCGCCTGGTATCTGACCGGCGCTGCCGCCGCAATGCGTTCGGCGACTTCGTGCTCCCACCCGAACTGCGGGAAGAAGCGGGAGACAGGGCCGGAATCGCCTGCGCGGTCGGTAGCGCCTACACCTTCCTTTCGCACGCCGAAGATGCCTTCGCGTTCCGGGCTCCCCTGATTGTTACCGCCATTCCGCCGCTCCCCCGCCTGCGCGTCAAGTTGCCGGACAGGGCACGTCTCCTCGCACTCCCAGGCGGCCACTTCCTCGCTGCCGTCGGCGTCTCCGTAAGCAGGCGTATTCTCGCCGCCGTGCCAGCCAGCGTTGTAGATGCCGTTCCCCCCCGGCGCCGAGAGTTGCACCTTACCATCGCCCGCGCCGCGCTTATCACCCGGAACCCGCCGCGTGCCCACCCGCCGGCACCCGCCCACGAGCCCCCCGTCGCAGGCGTCGCAGCCCGCGCCGCCGCAATTCGGGCACTCGCGCGGCGCGTTGTGGCACAGCACCAGGTTTGGCGGCCACCTTCCGTTGGGCATAGCAGGACCGCTGCGCTCCTTCGGTTTGCCGGTGCGGAACATGGTAGCATTCGGCCTATCATAGCCCTCCGCGCAGGCGCTGCGAGGCAAGTCCTCTAGTTCGCCCGATTGATCAACCACCTCTGGGCCGCAAGCTACCCTCCCTCCGTCAATCCACAGGCTCCCAGCCCCGGTGCGCGTGATGCACTCCACCGGGCGGCCCTCGTAGGTCTTCGCGAAGCACAGGATTGGCTCGGCGGCGTCCTTGAGGACCTGGCCTCCGTATCGGTGCCCGGACCACGTGCGCGCCAGGTCGGTGGCGGGGATTGACTGCTTCCCACTCCACCCCGGTCCAAGTGACTGGCTCTCGGCATGAATACCGCTCACGCGGCCCCGCGTGAGCGAGGCAAACCCACAAGGTTCCCGCTCCGCTCCCACCGCCGCGTCCACCTGAGTATCAATCCTGGTTGCTTTTGGGAACGAACTCCCCGTGGCCCACACGAACACCGACGGGTAAAGCCGGAACCCGGCGTCCTCAACGGCCACGGCCTGCCGGTGCCACCCGCGCGAGCTACAGAAGGCAAACCCGAACGCGCCGGGGTGCAGGTGCAGCAGGAAGGCAGCCCAGGTGTCAGGTCGGAAGGCGACGCCGGTAGCATCCCATTTAGATTGCATGAAGGCCAGCTCATAGGGTGGATCTGCCAAGAGCGCGTGGGCAGGTGCTCCCTCAAACACCTCTGCCCACTCGCGCACGTCGGCGCAGTAGATCGTCACGCCTTCCGCCTGCCAGTAGGGTGTCATCCCTCTTCCACCGCCTCAATCACGAACACCGTCTCCGGCCGCTCCCGCCAGCGCGCCCCGGTCTCCTGCTCCACCCCTCCCAGCCGCACCCAGCGCGGCGAGTCATCGGGCGTCACTCGCCCCACAAAGAGCGCGTCTCTTGCCCACTTTGTGCCCTCCCAAGCGGCATCGTCGTCCATCCGCCGGCCGCGACGCACGATGAGCGAGACGCGCACCTGACCGGCGATCGCCGGGCACCCGGCCTGCGTCCACCCGGACAACGCCGCCTCCTTGCTTGCCCGGATCAACTGGCCCTTCCTCCAGGGCGGCATCTTGAAGGTGCGGTTGGCACACAGCAGGTGCGGGTCGAATGGCACCGTGATCCGCACCGGCCCCTCGCTCCCAGTGGTGCCCGCGGTGGTGGCGGCCGTCGAAATAGTGATCTCTGTCTTCTCAGTCCGACGCGACTTCGCCACCCAGCACCTCCCGAATATCGCGGCCGTCCACGGCATCCCCGATGGCATCCCAACCGGGGATGCGGCTTCGCGCGAACAACTCCACCCGGCGCCGCTCCCCGTAGAGCGCCTCGATACGATAGCGCACCTCGGCAGGCTTGACGGAGTGCGCTCCCCGAGGCGTCATCACCACCTGCCGCACCCCCTTCGATGTCCTTGGCAGCCCCTTGCCCCGCGTGCCTACCAAACACACCTCCATCCCCGAGCGGGTGTAGTACCCCAGGCCCGCGAACAGATCCTGAGCGCACCAGAAGAGACCCCCGCAGCGAGGCCGCAGCTTGACCCAGCAAAATCCCACCGTCTTATAGCGAAATCCCCAGGCCGACATCACACTCAACGCCTCCTCCAGGCAAGGAGAGGTCGCCCAGAGGAAGAGCACCGAATCTCGCGCGGCAATCGAACCCACCGGCAAGGCGCGGATCTCGTCGAGGGGCATCGTTCGGTAGTGATTCTCGGCACTGCGGGAGAGTCCCTTCCGGGAACGCACCCTGAACTTCCACGGCGGGTCCGCCAGGATCACTTCGTAGCCGTCCATTGCCTCTCCCATTACTGGATCGCCATCGGCATCAGCACGCTGATGTAGGAGCGCCCCTCCGCTGGCGGCTCATCCCAAAGCGGGCGCAGCATGCCGGGATTGAGGGGTCTGCTCACTTCCAGCGCCACCTGATCCGTCTCCATCGCCGCCAGGGCATCCACCACGTAGGCGCCATTGAACGCCATCTCCACCTGGCCGCCCGTCAGCGTCGCCTCCACCTCCCCGGCCGCCCGGCCCACCTCGCCGGCCTCCGTGGCGAGCGAGAGAAGCCCTTCTCCCGCCGCCTCCATGCGGAAGATCACCTTGTGAGTGCCTTGGCGCGGCAGGATCCGCAGCACCCGCTTCAGCGCCTCGAGCAACTCTTGACGGTTCGCCACGATCTGCTTCTCCCACTCTCGTGGGATGACGCGCTCGAAGTTCAGGAACTGCCCCTCAATGAGCCGCGTGGTGAGTTCTAACCCATCGAGGACGAAGCGCGCGTTCCCCTTCCCGAACTGAACCTCCACCGACCGCTCTCCCTCGTCGGCGAGGCCCCGGCGCAACTCCTCCAGCGCGTGGTTCGGCACGATGACGCTCTCCTGCCCATCGGCCGGCACCAGCCCCGGGATCGGCAGCGTCGAGACCGCCAGGCGGTACGTATCGGTCGCCTCCATCTTCACCGCCCCGGGCAGGATCGTCACGTTCGCCCCGCACATCAGCGCGCGCGTCTCGTTATGGCCCGCAGCGTAACTCACCTCCCCGATCAGCCGCCGCAGGAGCGCCTGCTCCATCGTCAGCGACATCCCGCCATCCACTTTCGGCGGCACGGGGTAATCCTGCGCCGGCAGGCCCCGGATCGTGTATTCCGAGCGCAGGCAGGTGAGGAGAAGCACGTTATTCTCGTCCACCGCCAGCGACACCTCGCCGTCCGGGAGGCTCCCGACGATCTCCGTCAATAGCTTCCCCGGGAACGTCGCCGCGCCCGGCTCCACCACCGATGCCGCCATATCAGCCTTCATCCAGAGTTCGAAGTCGGATCCGTTCACCTCCAGCCGGTCTGCCTCCGCCCGCACCAACACGTGCGAGAGGATCGGCAACGTGGAGCGCCCATTGACCGCCCGGCTGGCCGTTGCCAGCACCTCGTGCAGCGCCTTCCGAGAACAGAACAGTTTCACCACGCACCCCTTTCCTGATCCGGCTAACGCGCGAGCGCCGGATTCGTTCCCGAAAACTGAGCGCCCGTCCGCCCTTCAGGCTCCTTCCCGGAGTCAAGACTCCGGCTGCGGCAGAGGCACACCCGGCCGCCGCTCTCGTCGCAGACCATGCCGGTTCCGGCGCAGAACGCGCACGAAGTCGGGTGATACACGCGGTCGCCCTCGGCGGGCACCGCCTCGACGGGCCGCACCACACCGCGCGTCTCCCCCGGGTGATACAGCACATCGCTCACGTACTCCCGCGGCTCGAACTTCTTGATAGGCATCTTCACCACTCCTTCCGAAGGTCCGGCCCCGAGAAGGCGATCCAACTCTCCTGCCGGGCCGTCATCCCGTAGACGCGACTGTAGAGGTCGCGCCCATACCGCACTTCGTACTCGTCTCCGCTCAGGTTGGTCGTGATCAGCACCGGCCGGTCGTCGGTGCGCGTATCCAGCACATCGAACAGGTTCTGGCGCAGGAACTCCCCTACCGGCGTCACCCTGCTGCCGGTGAAATCACCAGCCATGCCCATGTTGTCGACTGCCAGGCAGTCGATCTCGCAGAGGTGATCGATGAACTCCGACAGTCCATCCTCTCCCGAGAGGCGTATCCTTCGGAAGAGCTCTCGGATCAGCCTAGTCTCCGGCCAGAACTCCGCCTGAATTCCGTCCCGGCACAACGAGACGGTGAACGCCTGCACCAGTGCGGACTTGCCGATGCCGTTCGCCCCGGGATTGCCCGGCTCCACCCCTCGCTGTCCCTGGAGCACCAGCCACCAGTCGCGCCGACCGGAGAGGAACTCAGCCAGAAGGCCGGACACCATCTTCGCCGCTTCTACCTGGTGAGGCCGCGGCGTGAACTCCTCCATGCCCCGTCCGCGCTCCCGATTGGCCACCCCGCAACGCTCAAGCAGGCTCTCCACATGCTGCCGCTTCTCCCGCTCGCGTTCGCGTTTCCGATCCTCCTTCCGGCACCGCTCCGCTTCTGCCCTCTCCCGCGCCAGTCGCGCTCTCGCCCCCGGTGGAATCGCCTCCCGCCGCTCCTGTAGGCGCGACAGCAACACCTGTAGCCCATCTTGCCCGGCGTCGCTCAGCCTGGGCATCGATCTCCCGTTGCCGTGGCCCTGCAACCGGCGCATCTTCTCGACCTGCTGCCCCAACCGCTCGATTCCATCCCGGTCGGTAGCCATTGCCATTCCCTCTTTCCTGCTGCAATACGATGCTGTTCCAGTGCTTCCGCATGGCCGCCCCGCTCTGGATGACCCCACTCCAGAACTCGTGACCCATCGCGAAGCGCACGGTGCGCCGCACCTCGTCCGGCGTCCGCTTGTCGATCCGCTGCAGCTTGTGCAACTCGTCGGCCCAGCGCCGCAAGCGCACCTCACTCGGTCGGGTGAAGCTGGGAGAGCGCGCCGCCATCGCCTCCACCATCTCCCCGGCCAGCGCGAAGCACCACTCCGGCGGCTCCGGCACGCTCGCGGCCTTGCCCTCGGGGTCCTTGCCTTCCTCGCTTTCCGCTCCCGAACCGGTGTCATCAGTGATACCGGTTGATCCTGCACACGATTCAGTACCTGGATCTACTTCCATTGGATCTACTTTGGGTGTCACTGGTGCGACCGGTTGCTCGTCACTGGTGACACCGGTTTCACTGGTGCTACCGGTTCCAACACGTATCACTGGTGCGACCGGTATCACTGGTGACACCGGTTCACCGCGCCGGAGCGCGTTCACCGAGTAGACCGGGACGTATCCGTGCTTGATCTCCTTCCAGCCTACAAGATCCAGCCAGCCGGATTCCCGCAGACGGTGCAGAGATCGCTGGATCGTGCTGTCGCTGACATTCATGCAGGAGGCGAGAGTGCGGATGCTCGGCCAACACTCGCCTTCCGCGTTAGCGTGCGCCAGGAGCACCGAGGCCACCGTCCAATCAACTGGACTCAGCCCTAGCTTGCCGAGCTGCTTCACCAGCCGCGCGGGCACGATGACCACCGCCTCATTGCTCTGTTTGCCGTTCGGATCCATCCTGGCTAATGCTCCCCGAACGTGGGTCTATCTGCTGACCAGATGTGCCCCGAGCCACCATCCCGCTGCTGCACCCGCGATGATTACCATCAGACGCGCGCACAGCTCGGGAATCATCCCCGCGATCCACCCCCCTGCCAGCGACAGGGAGGCCGCGAACAGCACCTCGCTCCCGCTCCACCGACTCCGGCGCCAGCGTCTCATTGCGTCCGGCACCAACTGCACCTCATTGTGACGGGCGTCACCCACCACCTCACGCCTCTGCATCGCGGCCTCCCTCTCTCCAACTTAGAGTCAAGACTCTGAGAAGAGCGCCCTGATCGCGATCCGCTTCGCCACCTCCGGGCGCGCCTCTCCGTTGCGAAGCGCGCTGACATCTCTCAGCGCGGCGCGGTAGCGATCCCGCTCCCGCGTCACCTGGGCGCGGCCCAGCCTCTCGGCCCGCGCCACGTCCACGGCTTGCTCCAGACCCGCCTGGAGCACATCGGCTATGATGCGCTCCGGTGTCGGATCCATCATGTCGGTCTCCCTTCGCGGGGTTCTGTGATTGCTAACGCGCGAGCGCCTGATTCGTTCCCGGATCGTACACTCGCAGCCGGAGGTCTCGCCGCAGCGTCTTCAGCGCTCGGCTGCAGCGTGATCGCACTGTGAGCCGACTTACATTGAGTGCGCTCGCCACGCTCGCCACGGGCGCGTCCTCGACGAGCCGCATCCAGACCGTCTCTCGATACGGTTCACGGAGCGATGCCACGGCATCCCGCAGCCGCCGCGACGCCTCGCGATTCTCATAGGCGTGCTCGGGTTCGTCGGCGGCCGGCGCTGGCATCCACTCGCCGGACAGTTCGTGCAGCGAGACGAACGCCGGCCCAACGGCGCGATTCCGCCACCGGGAGATGCAACGGTTCCGCAGAATTGTGCACAGGTAGGCACGGAAGTTGCGGCGGGCCGCCTGTTCGTCGGTGTCGCCTTCCTGACGGATGGCGAGGGGATCGAACTGCTGGGAACATGCGGAGACCATGGCCAGCGCCACGGCATCCGCACACAGGTCGAGCGCGTCCTCCTCATTGCACACCAGCTTGCGCGCCAGCCCGAGGACCTCCTCGCTGCACGCCGCGTACCAGCGTTCCAGCCGCAGGTTGCGCTCGGATTCGGAGACGCCTGCCCAGTATCCGGCGGCGCCATCCGATGGTTGACATCTGCCGCTACCCAATATATAATCGGGTGCAGGCGAGGATGCCGGAGAGGGTGAGTGCTTTTCCATCCTCGTCTCCCGCGGACCCCCGAGCTGGTTCCTCGGGGGTCCGCACGCTCATCTCACGAGAAGGCGCCCTGTGCCTCCTCCTGCTCCTGCGTCAGCGCATACTCGCACGCCTCGCACAGAATCGGGGTGCGGTTGGTGGCCCGGCACTGCGCCACGTATTCGTCGGCGATCGGCACGCGCCCGCACCGCTCGCAGTAGAACACATCGGCGGTGACATCGTGCGTACGCTGTGCGTCGGCGCTCGCATGGGCAAGGGGCGCCGCCGCCTTCGTCTCCTCCCGCCGCTCCCGCTGGCCCTGGCGGGCCGGGTGAGGCGCATCCTCGGTCGGGGGGACGTCCGCATCCTTCGCGGCGCTCTTTTGGCAGGTCGGACAGAGGTAGCGCCCGAACTGCTTCTCGCTGAAGTTGGCCTGCCCCTGGGTCAGCTTCATGCCACAGCCGGGCGTGGAGCAGACGAGGGGTTGGCTCGCGTGCCCTGCGGCAGGCCTGCTCCCAGCATCGTCGCCCATCTCCTCGGCGGGAGTCGGCCGGTAGCCCGCCAGGACGACGACCCAGGCGAGAACGTTGCGCAGCGCCTTCGAGCACGCGCGAGTCTGCGCCATAGAGCGCAACTGCACGAGCGGCCGTGTGTTCCAGGTCCGCTCATCGCTCAGGCACATCGAGTCGGCGGCCGAGACCTCGACACCGGTGGCCGCGTGGATCGCCACGGCCCGCGCCTCGAAGCCGCGCACACCGTCGAACTCCACCGGCGCCGTGTGTACCACTTTGGCGGTGATGCCGTAGAAGCGGCCAACGGTCTGCCAGTCCTCGAACTCCAGGTAGGTCTCGTTGTTGAAGCGCACCGGCTTCGGCTTGGAGTCAATGACGCTCTTCAGGGCCTGGGCGGCCCGCCGCGCGTCATCCAACACCTGGACCGGATCCCGTGCCAGGGACAGGTCTACCGAGGCCAACTGATAGCCCCGACCCGGATCCTCGCCTTCGTAAGCGTCCATCTCGTCTTCCCCTTTCCCTATCACTCACTCGGCCGCCAGTTCCAGCGCCTCCAGACTCTCGAGCAGCGCCCGCGCGGCCGCCGCCCGGGAGCCGCGCTTACCGTGCGCCTCATCCATGATCGCCGTGTTGATCAGGGGGCGCAGACGGTCGCGGTAGTACTGCGCCATCCCATCCACCGCGTCGGCGGAGTCCTGCGCCCGGCAGAACTGCTCCTTCATCCGAACAAACATCGGCCCCTCCCATCAGGGCGCACCGTAGCAGACGTCTCGCTCCTGTCCACCAACGAGGTAGCGCACCCAGAGACGGTTTGCCTCGTCGCGCCAGCTCTCCACCACCTTCCGGCCGCGCGGCGCCCGCGGAATCGCCCGCGCCACGATCTCGGTGTGCTCCGCACAGAGCACCTGCCCCAGGCGACCACGAGGCACCGCCGGCTTGCCGCATATCTCGCATCGCCGCTCTTCTCGTGCTACCATGCTCCCTCTGTCCGTCTCCTCACCTGCCGGTCGGGTGCTACTTGCTCCAAGAGCAAGCGCGTGGTATCATTATACCGGGAGTGAGGGGATATGTCAACATTAAATGTTACGTCTCACACTAACAGACGCTGCGCGTTCCAGAACCGTCCGAAGGGTGTTACAATAGGGGCGGTAGAGAGTACCATGCCGCACTCCAGCAAATTGGCATCGCTCATTGCCCTGCGGAAGCAGATCGGAATCAGCGCGAACGACGTAGCCGAAGGCATGGCCTATAATGACAGCTACGTTCGCCGCATCGAGGCCGACTCCGAGCCGGAGCCACTGGGGTTCGCGCATCGCTACGAACTGGGTCTGCTCCGCGCCCTGATCAAGAAACAGATGCCGGCCGAAGAGCACTTTGGCACCAGCAACTTCCGCGCGCTCCTCGACGAGTTGTCGAACCCCAAGAGCGACGAAGCGCCTCCCTCCTGCGACCCCTGAAAACTCTGGGAACGCTTTTGCCCCTCTCGCGTTAGCAGGTTTAGAGGGGCGAAAGACGGCCATGAAGAGGGAGAATGCTTGTGGCGTCCAATACACAGATAGTGTTCCAGGCAACGCACCTGGCTCTGGGCTAGATGTCGCCGCGATCTCCGTCACTCCCCGTCTATCCCTTCTCCAGTAGCTGTCAGGGTGAGCAACCGCATCCAGGTCCAGCGGTCCTCACCTTGCTCAGCAGTATACATCCATGTGCGACCATTTGGAACAGAATAGTAAACACCTGTTTGCTTTTACACGTTGAAAAGAGAACAGGTGTGTGCTATAATACCGGGCGTATTACTAACGGAAGGTCATCTGCCCATGGCTAGAGGAAGAAAACCGGTCGAGGATCTCACCGACAGAAACCGAGGCGTGCTGCACGCCATCGTGGAGCTGACGCGGAGGAAGGGATACCCCCCGAGCCTGATGGAGCTGGCACAACATGTCGGGCTGCACAGCGCCTATGCCGTCCAGCGCCACGTCGACCGTCTGGAGGGGATGGGATACATCAGCCGGGAGCCGGGTCAGGCCCGCACCATTCATGTGCTGCGCCTGCCAAAAAGGGGGGAGGCGTAGGTGGTGAGTAGCGAGCAACTGCTGACGCCGATGGAACTGGCCCGGCGCTGGCAGGTCAGCCGCTCCAAGGTCTACATGATGATCCAGCGGCGGCAGATCCCGTTCCTGCATATCGGCGGCAGCGTGCGGTTCCACCCGGAAGACATTATCGCCTACGAGCGCCGCCTGCGGGAGGAGCAGGAAGCGCGCCTGACCCTGACAACGATTTGACAACGATACGGATGGATATTGTTGTCAAATCTGGTAAGCGTTGGACACAACACAAAGGGGGTGAACATGAAGAAGTAAGATGCTGCGTGGGTTTTGGACGCACGAGGGACCGTTGGACGGGCCAGAATCGAGCGTGGTATCAAATGACTACTTCGGCACCAGGGGCGCCATCTCTGGCGCCCCTTCTACGTTTCCGGCCCCTGAAATCCTGTTTGACAACGATTCTGACAACGATTCACTCCAGCAGCAGCTTTCCGAGCCGCTCCACCGCCTCCCGCTGCAGCCCATCCACCGCGTGCGTATAGGTGTCCATCGTGATGCTGATGCTGCTGTGCCCCAACAGGTCACCCACGACGCGCGGGTGAACGCCGAGCGAGAGGAGCAGCGTCGCTGCGGAGTGGCGCAAGTTATGGAAGGGGATCTTCGGGCAGGTCGCCCTCTCCAGAAGCCGCGGAAGGATGACGTCGCTCACCCATGCGGGAGAGAGGTGCCTGCCGGTGCGCGTATGAAACACGAGTCCGGTCTCCTGCCATTCCTCGCCCGCATCATGCCGCGCTCCGGGCAGCCGCTCCGCGTGCTCCCGGAGCGCGGCCACCACCGGCGCCAGGAGCGAGATCGGCCGGCTCCCCTTCGCCGTCTTCGGCGGCATCTCCACCCAGCCGTGCTCGCCGCGAGAGAGGGTCCGGCGAATGTAGAGCCACCCCATGTCGAGGTCGAGGTCCTCCCAATGCAGCGCCAGGATCTCGCCGCGCCGCATTCCGGTGGTGATCGCCAGCAGCCAGAGCGCGTGCAGGTTATCGTCCGTGGCGGCCGCCAGGAGCCGCTTCGCCTCGTCCGGCCCCAAGGTACGCTTCGGGGTCTTCAGGGGGCGCGGCGGGTCTGCCAGGTCGCAGGGATTGCGGTCGATCAGCCCCCAGCGCACGGCATCGCGAAACGCGCGGTGGAGGACGGAGTGCAGCAGCGTTACCGAGGCCGGGGCCGCCCCCGCCTTCTGGCGCGCGAGGTAGAGCGAAGCCAGTGTCTGGCCACTCACCCGGTTCAGGCGCGTGTGCCCGAACGCCGGCAGGGCGAACGCAACGATCATGTGCTGATACCGCTCGTAGGTGGATGGCCGCACGGTCGGCTGGATCGTCTCCAACCAGTGCGTCAGGTACTGCTCCACGGTCTGCTGGCCGGTATGCAGGTCCTGGCCGCGCGCCACCGCTGCCCGCAGGTCATCCAGCTTCCGCTGCGCCTCTTTCCGTGTCGGCGCGTAGCGCCAGCGCCGCTTCCCATCGGGCAGCGTGAGCACCGCATACCACCGCCCGTCCGCACGCCGACCGATGCTTCCCTCTCCTTTGCCTCGTGCCATAGCCAGGGTATTCGGCAGCCGGGGAGGGGGAGTCCTGCTGACGTTTTGCGGCAGTGTCCTCTCACCGCGGCAGGCAGTCCACCGAGAAGACGATCCCCTGGCACAACAGCATCAGTCGCTCCGCGAGCGCCACCTTGCCCTCGGGCAGAAGGAGCCAGCGTCACTCCACCTGCACAAAGCCCTCTTTGAGCAAACCCTGTCGGGCCAGCCGCCGCGATCATCACTTGGGAAACTCCTTCCACTCCCGCCCATCAATGAGCAGCGGCACGCCCGGGCCAGGACCCGGCGCCTGCTTCCCGAAGAACGGCACCCCCGCCGCCCGGCACTGCTCCCGGATCTCGCGCGCCCACGCCACCTCGAACGGCCGCCGCTTCGGACCCGACTCCGCGCCGACGATGACCCAATCGAGCGATCTCAACGGTGTGAAGCCGTCAGACCATCCGGGGTAGGTGGGGCTCACCATGCGCGCCTGGACATCCAGCGGTGGGTAAGGCCGCCCCTTCCCCCATACTGCGCGGTTCAGGTCAACGGCTTCCAGCAACGGTTCCATGCTGACGAATTTCACCGCCGCGTTAACCCGGAGCAGGTCCGGGATCCGCTCGTCGGCGCCCTTCTGCGTGCCAGCAGTCGTACCCACCCACAGATGTGCCGGCAGCTCCTCTCTGACGAGGAGCCGCGCCAGCCGCGCCGGCCTCTTCGTGAGGATCTGCCAGTCTACATCCGTTCTCAGGGTCAAGACTCCCAGCGCCCGCCGGATGAACTCGTCCGGCACGTTCGGGTGGCACAGGTCCCCCATATCGCACACGAAGCACAGCGGCCGGCTGCCCGGCCCCCGGCGATACGCCTCCCCACCATCCTTCGGCTCCCAGCGGGAGAGCGCGATCAACTTCTCGACGGAGTAGGTGGTGTGTTCGCCCGCCGCATTGGAACGCAGTAGGATGGCGCGAGCGTAACAGTGCTCACACTCCGGCGAGCACTCGCAGTCGCCCGCGGCGGTGCCGCGCAGCACGAAGTTCGCGCAGCCGCCGCTGTAATCGGTCCAGCCGATGGACGAGCGTTTCGGGTTCGCAAGTCGGCTCATGATCCCGTTCCTTCCAGCCACTCCCGCGTCAGCTTCTCCGCCTCCAGGGTGACTCCGGCCTCCAGGGTGGTGAGCCAGGCGACGGCGTAGGTGACAGACAGTTCGGAATCGTCGTCCTCCCAGTCCTCGGGCAGGTCCACGCCGTGATCCAGGTCGGACCGCGCCCCCGGCCGCGTGAACCGGCGATACTCTCGCTCCTGGATGTATTCGAGGCACAGCCTATCCCGATCAACCTCGAAGACGTAGCGGCCCGACCGCAGCGCCTCCAACACGAACTCCGTGATCCCGAACTCGGAGCACCAGTGAATCACGTGCTCGCGGAACGTCTCCGGGTCATCCTCCGTGCTACCAACTCCGGTGAAGTCGAGGCCATCCACATACCGCAGATGACGGCAGACGCAATCCTCCTGGTTCAGAAACACCCCCGGTGTGCAGATGTTGCAATAGGCGAACCCCCCATCCGACTCCGCGGAGACCAGAAACGGGTTGCGCGTGTCCTCAATGGGATACGCCTGCTCCATCCACAAGCGCCGGTGCCTCTTCAGATCGAGGGGCTTCCGCAGCAGGCGATGCCCCAGTGCTCGCGCCGCACGCCGGGTGATCGGCTGATAGACGCCATCCACCCACCGTCGCAGGGGCACGCCGGGAGCGACCCAGATGCGCGCATGGCTACCGTCAAAGAGGGTGGCATCGAGGCTTCCTGAGCCGCTGGAGTGACGATAGAGAGCGCCCCCGTTCACCACCTCGAAGTTCCACCAATCCATGGACTCGTAGGTCTCGGCGGGGCTATTCCATCTGGGAGTTTCCGTCGCGGTGATCGCCTCGAACGGGATGCCATCGTCCGCGTAACGGATCATCAGCACCCGGCGCAGACGGCCATCAAACAACTTGTACTCCACACAAGCATTCACAGGTGCCCTCCTCTCTTCAGCATCTCCTCCACCTCCGCCGGCAACTGCCACGTCCACAACCCCTGTGCGCCGCGCGCCGGGATCGGCGGCTCTAGGCGCAGGACCGGGCGCGTGATCCACCCGTAGCGGCCGGGAGCGTAGTTACCCAGGTCCGCCTCACACTCTCGCCAGAAAGGGCTGCTCCGGATGTGCGTCGTCGGCCAGGCGTCCCGGTACTGCACGATGGTCCGGACCACGCCTAGCGGGAGGTTCCATCGCTCCTCGCCGCGTCTCGTGATCTCGTGGCGATACCCGGCCGCCTCCAGATAGGATCGGATCGGCTCGCGGCAACACTCGCGCAGGCCATCCTCGCTTTTCGAGGCGTGGATGCCCAACAGATCCCCGGGCCGCAGTTGACCGGAAAGCGGCTTCCAACTCCGCGTTTCGATGCACTTCCACGGCAACTCGTCCGGGCCGAGGATCGACATCAGCGTCGCCCACGGCTCCCAGAGGGTCACACACCAGATCCAGGCCATGTCAGCTACCTCCTTCCCTGACCGCCTGCAGCGCCGCCAACACCAGGCATGGTCGCCAAGCCATCGTAGGGCATGGCGAGTTCGCGCACACACCTCACCGCCACCCGGCACACCGCCTCCATGAGCGTGGTGCCCGGCGATTGGTAGCCCGGGCGGCCATTCCAGCCTGCCCAGCCCTGCGCCGTCAACCCGGCCCAGTAGGTGTCGCCCGGCGCGAACGGTGTCAGCAGGCGCCAGTGGTGGGTGCGCTCCATGTGCTCGATCACGTGATCAAGGCATCTCCACCACTCAGAGACAGGCGTGACCATCCCGCCTGTGAACCCGAGCGCCTCCCATACCAGCAGGTTCAGTTGCGGCCCTGCCGGCAGGGCGTCCACCTCCTCGGCGGTGGGCTGCCAGCCGATCTCGATCGTCACTAGCGGCACTTCCGTCCTCCCGTTCTCCTACAGCGGCAGCGCGAGCTGCTCCACCCGCCCCCGGCGGGGTTCCGCCGGGGGCGGTGGCTCAACAGCAGGCGCGGCCGGTCCTTTCAGCTTCCTGCCGCAGTGCGTGCAGTAGGCCTCCCCCGGCACGCACAGCTCGATCTCCCGCGTGCACCGGGGGCAGGCCACTCTCCCCACGTCTCCCTCACGACGAGACCGGCGCATACGCTCGCTCCTCGCCCGCGTAGGCCAGCATCCGGCCAGTGAGCTCGCGCCGTACCAGCTTCTCGGCGGCCTCCATCGCGACCCGATGGAGGTCGGCCATCAACCCCAGCGCGGCGACCCGGTCCTCGCTGCACGCGCGCCTCAATATCTCCTGCAGGCGCTCCAGACCCTCCTCAGCCTCTGCCAGCGCCGTCTCGTGCGTGCCCCGGCAGAGATTGGCCCCCGCCACGTCCAGGTTCGCCCGTGCTCTCTCCATCACTCCTCCTCCCTCCTGCCACTGCTAACGATCCAAACCGGTCAGCGTTCCCGGAATCTGCACCCGTTCATCGGAGTCGAGATTCCGGGAACGCTCGGCCCCCTCGCGCGTTAGCAGTGGCAGGGAGGAAACGAATGAGCGACGTGGCGAGAGAGTTCCGAAACGCAAGGCGCGTGGATACGGCCAAGGACTCCGCCCTTCTCGGGCCGCGCGGCCTTCCCGACTACGACCGCATGGCGACCGTGTCGGCGTTCGGGCGCGCGCTGGATTACCTCTGCCAACTGTCGGAAAGCCGGCGGACGGCCCTCGTCTGCAGCGAGGGCGACCCGATGCAGTGCCACCGGGAGAAGTTGCTGGCCCGCGAGCTACGCGCCCGCGGCGTGGAAGTGCGGCACATCCTGAGGGATGGGAGCATCGCCCCGCCGCCTGCACAGGGAGCCCTGCTATGAAGAAGAAGGAGAAGACCGACAATGGGCACACATGACACCCCTCCGAGCGGCGGATCGCACGTCCGCTCACTCACGCTCTCTCACACCTTCGTCGTCGGCGACGGCGAGGACGCCCGCCTGCACTGCGACCACTGCGGTGAGGAAGTTCCGATGCCCTACGGGGTCGTCACCTGGGTCTGTGGCGTAATCGACGCCTTCAATGCCGCTCACTGCCGCTGCCACCCAGGCGACGAACCCTTTGGCCGCACCCGCTTTGCCGGAGAAAGGAATCCCGATGCCTGAGACGATCACCCCCGCGCCGGAGCCGGACGTCGAGGAACTCAACGCCGACCGCTGCCCGATGACGCTGCCCCTCTCCATGTGGCAACTCCTCGCCAAACTGTCCTGGCCCGACGGCCTCTCGAAGCGCCTTCGCAAAGCGGTGGCCGAGGCGGACATCAAGGATGTCATGCTCACCCTCTGGCCGAACCCCGGGGAGTATTTCGTCCTCGCCCCGACGGCGTTCGCCCTCCTCAATACCGAGATCGACCGCCTGAAAGGGCACGCCGAGTCGGTGATCACCGACCTGCGACTGCGGAGCCAGGAGGTCAAGGACGGCAAGTTCTGCCTGAATGTCGAAACCCGGCACGAGCTGATGACCGTCCTGGCTGCGAGTCTGGCGAACATCCTGTCATCAGCAGGCGCATCGAACTACGTCGAGTTCACGGTGGCGCACCCAGACTTCGGCCCGCTCACCCTCACCCTTCAGCGCCAGCAGGGCAAGACGCCTGGACAAGTCGCCGCCGAGGTGATCGCCGAGCGCGATGCCGCCCGCGCCGAGGTGAGTGCGGCTTGCTGCTTTAAGTTCGTCGGACCGGGCGGAAGGTGGGTGGCAAGTAGTATCCCGGACGGCAAGTGGATCTGTTACCGGAACGATGGGCCGCTCGCACTGCGGTTGCCGTGGACGGACCACGCCACCCAGGCCGAGGCCGTCGCCCATGCGCGCGCTGAGGCCGCTGTCTACGACGCCGCGCTGAAGGAGCAGGAGAACGCCAATGTCTGAGACGCACTCCGTATACCGCGCCGGCCAGGAGCGCGAGCCACTCAAGGTGGGCGACCGCGTTCGCGTGGAGGGCGTCGTGACTAACATAGGACACTGGAGCGCGGCGATCCGCCTGGAGACCGGCGATTTCGTTTTCATATCGCTACCTACCGCCAACCGCCTGCCGAAGATCCAGGAGGTGCAGGAATGACCACCGCGCAGGAGCGCCGGCATCCACACACCCTGGGCAGCGGAGAAGGTCAGCAGGTGAGCTACCAGATCCTTCAGGGTGACTGCTGCGAGGTGCTGGTGGGCCTGCCGGACGGGCACTTCCAGACCTGCATTACGTCGCCGCCCTACTACAACCTGCGATCCTATAATGCGGGCGACCGCGAGATAGGGCAGGAGAGCACCCCGGAAGCCTATGTGGCGCGCCTGGTGACCGTGTTCGCCGAAGTGCGTCGGGTGCTGCACGATACCGGGGTACTGTGGGTCAATCTTGGCGATAGCTATGCGAACTGCGGCGGCCCCGAACCGGCGCTGCCAGCGGGCAACCTCCTTGGCATTCCCTGGCGGTTCGCCTTCGCGATGCAGCAGGACGGGTGGCTCTTGCGTTCGTCTGTGGTGTGGGCTAAGGCGGTGAGCTATAACCCTGGCTACAGCGGGTCGGTGATGCCCGAATCAGTAAGGGGGTGGATATGGGGACGGTGCCGGGTGAAGGCGGAGGGGCGCCCGTACCGGCAGCATCAAAGCGTTGCCGGGGAAACGTGGACAGGAGACGTATCGCGCAAGCTGACTGCCACGTACAGTGACTGCCCCGGATGCGAACGCTGCCTTCCCAACGGCGGCTACGTCCTTCGCCGGGGTTCCTGGCGGCCCACCAGCGCCCACGAGATGGTGTTCATGTTCACGAAGGGTGGTGATTACTTCTGCGACAGCACGGCAGTGGCGGAGGTGGGAAGTGGGCGTGTACCAGGAAATGTGAAGCCACAGAAAGGTGTGGGGGATAAAGGATTTGAGATTCGCGGAGGGCTACTCGCTTCACAGCAGCAGCCACAGATGACCCGCAACCCACGGAACGTGTGGGATATACCCCTAGAAACCGACGTGCTGAAGCTGAGCCCGCGTGGGTCATCGCTTCCCCACTACGCTTTGTTCCCGCCCGACCTGGTACGCCCGATGATCCGGGCGGCAACCGGCGGCAGAGAACATCCGGGTGTGTGTAGCTCCTGCGGGATGCCGTGGAGCCCTGTAGTGGAAACACAGCGAGGGTTCCGCGTTGACCGCCCGGCGGTCAACGCGGAACAGACCGGACGTTCTGATGGGTTCACACCACCACCTGCTTCCAAGGATATATACCAAAAGCACGTTTCATCCTACCGCCCATCCTGCCCCCACGCCGACGCCCCGGCGCGGCCGGCGCGCGTCCTAGACCCCTTCTCGGGCATGGGCACCACCTGCCTGGTGGCTATCCAGGAGGGTTGCGACGCCACCGGGATCGAGCTGAACACGGATTACGCCCGCATGTCCGAGGAGCGCATAGATCGTGAGGGGGTGATCGGCCCCCGCGCCTACGACCGGCAGCAGGCCGGGCAGTTGCGACTCATGGAGGTAGGCTGACACAGTGCAACTCGTGCCGCTGAAACTATCCGACGCTAACGCCCTGGTGGCCCGCTACCACCGACACAACAAGCCTGTGGTGGGCTCCCGCTTTTCTATTGGTCTAGTGTTCGGCGGCCAGTTGGTCGGCGCGGCCATTGTCGGACGGCCAGTAGCTCGACACCTGGACGACCTCATGACCGCTGAAGTGACACGGGTGTGCGTGACGCCGGAAGCGCCGAGGAATGCGAACTCTTGTCTCTATGGTGCCTGCTGGCGGGCATGGCGGGCGATGGGCGGCAGGCGCATGGTGACGTACACGCCACGCGGGAGAGCGGTGCGTCCCTGCGTGGGGCGGGGTGGCGGTGCGTTAGCGACGTGCGTGCTGATGAATGGTCTTGCAAGAGCCGGCCGCGTCAAACACAAACTGTCTACGGCGAGACGAAGTACCGTTGGCAGGTAGGGGAAGATTCGCCGGAAGTGCCGACGTGGGAAACGAGTGACCGGCAGCTGGCCGGGCAACTTGCCCTGTTGGAAACCTGAGAGGAACTGAACACCATGGACTCGCGTGAACAAGCTGAAGACCGCCCCGTTTTCGACGAGTGGGCCGTTGTCGAACTCCTCGGCCACACCACCCTCGCCGGCCGCTGCACCGAGGAAACCATCGCCGGCGCGGGCGTCCTGCGGATCGAGGTGCCCGCGACGAACGACACTCCCGCCTTCCGCCGCTATGTCGGCCCGAAGGCGCTCTACTCCATCACGCCTTGCTCGGAATACGAGGCGTACCGGCTGGCCGCCCGGCTGAAGGCCGACCGCCTCCCATTCGGCTTCGAGCGCCCGGAGGCCGGCGGCGAACCCGAGGACCCCTGCGAGAGGGAGTAAGCACAAGAGTCAAGATTCCGAGAAAGGGAAAGAAGCGATGAAGAGAACCCCAGAACAGATCCGCGCAGAGTTGAGCGAGGTGTCGAGGATACATGCCCAACTGGAATCCCTGGTCAAGAATGCGAATACGTTCTTCCGGTCGAGTGCGGAAGAAGGATGCGACTCCAGCGTCTTGGAGTGCAGACGAAGCTTGTGTAGAGACTACCAGCGGGCAGCCCAGGTGTTGGACACGGTCACGACCATGCTGACCTATGAACTAAACGACTCGGTGCGGCTCACCCGTGGGGCCAAACAGGAGGACGCCCCGAACGCAGCATCCTCGTAACCCCGCACCCGCCAACCGGGCGAGCACTTTGGCCGTTTCGGTCGTTCCGACCACAAACGGGAGGAGATAGGAGGGCGTCATGTAGCCCGTACACGCGAAGAGGCCCGGGCAGGTTTCCCCACCCGGGCCTCTTCTCTCCGCCCGCCTGAAAATCAACCGCCGCAAAATGCGCGAGAGACAGGTTCAGCTACCCAGCGCCCGCAGCCGCTTTGCCAACTCTGCCGCGAACCGCACCCGCGTCTCCCGCGCCGCGATGATCCGCCGGTCCCTCGGGCAGGTGAGATACCCCACCTCCACCAGCGCGCAGGGGCCGCGAAAGTCCATCACCGCCAGCCGATGCACTGCGGTCTCCCGCTCGTTCCGCACGCCCCTGTCCCTCAGCCCGGTGGCTCGCAGGCAGGCAGCATGAACGATACAGGCGAACTTCTGATCCTCACCGTCGCGGAAGAACGTCTCCACCCCGCTGGTCAGGATGCTCCCGGCGTTGGCGTGGATGCTCAGGAAGTGCGTGCAGCCCGCCGCGCGGGCACGCTCGTCGCGGTTGCCTACCGGCGCGGCGTCGCGGTCGTCGGCGCGAGAGAGCCAGCAGGCGATCCCTGCCTGCACCAGTGCCCACTTCAGCGTCAGCGCCCACTGGAGCGCCAGGTCCGCTTCCTGGATGCCCCCCGCACACGCGCCGCAATCGTACGAGCCGGAAGTCTTATTCGAGAACCCATGTCCGGGATCAAGGGCGAGTTTCATCGATCCACCCCCCGTCCGGGTCCTCGTCCATCTCCGGCACGGCCGGCGACTTAGGCCACGGCACGATCAGCGGAACCGACCCCCCCTTCAGTTCAGGATCGGTCGGCGGCGCCTTCTCCCGCCGCCGCAGCCACGCCCCGATCCGCACGACGAGTTGCCAGCCCTTCACCGTCACGATGATCTTCTCCGGGATCGGCAGCTTCACGGCGCTTCTCCTTTCGCCCGCAGCCGCTTCAGCGCGGCCTGCACCAGCGCCTTCGCCCGCCGGCAGGCCCGCCGCACCAGCGCCCGCACCAGCGCATCCGGCAGGAGCCGCCCGAACCGATGGGCACGGATCCATGTCACCGCCGTGTCTTCGAGGACCCGCTCCAACTCCTCCTCACTAAGGCAGGAGTCGGGATCCACCCGCGCTGTCTTCTCCGCCTGCCGAACCGCCAACGCGGTCCGCTCCTCCACCGCCTTCAGGCCCGCCAGCAGCGCCGCGGCGATGGCTAGGCCCGTTTCGAGGTTCACTCTTCGGTTCCCTTCCTACCGACCATCAGGTGCTCTATCGTGCTCCTCATGCGGTCGATCTGCGCATGCAGCGTTTCGATTTCCGCCAACGCCTGCGAGAGCCGGGAGTTTACCAGCGTATGGATCTCGGCACTTGCTTCTGCTTGCGACAGAGCAATCTTCTTCGCGTTCCCAGCCTGTACCTCGGCGGCATTCTTGGCCTCCCGTGCCATTCGGAGTGCTGTCCGCTGTTGGACAATCAGGGTGAGGATGCCCCCGAGCAATCCTACCAGCGCCACTCCCACAGCGCCCAGTGCAGTCCACATCGCGTCAGTCATGGCGTTTACAATGCTCCATCAGCGCCCCGATGGCCAGGCGCAGTTCGACGAGGGCCTTCGTGTTCTCCGAGAGACTTCCACGAAGCAACGTATAGAGGAGCATGAATGCAGTGATCGGGAACCCTACGTCCCTGATCCCGGCCCACACGTCATAACCTCCCTGCACCGCTATTGCCGCAACGGGCGCCTGGCCCCCTGCCAACGTGGCAGCCAGAACCGCGGTCGCCGCCGATAGAACCATCACCAAACTGAAACGGATCAGTGTCATCAGGCTCCTTCCTGGCTCACGGGGCCAGCCGAATCCTATGGCAGCGCGTGTGTGCGCGCCACCAGTGCCGATAGGTCCGGGGTTCGCAGGGCCGTCTCTACGGCGTCCGCATAGTCGGCCTGCATCGGGCTGCCGACCCCCCGCCAACGCGGCGTCTGGTTGTACAGCCAGACGATGCCGTTCTCCTCACTGCTCATCCCCCATGCCTGGCGGATGGAATACGCCAGTTCCTGCGGTGCGAACCAGTTGTTCGAGAGATCGACGGCATCCCAGGGGTAGACGCCATTCTGGTTGTCGAGCCATATCCCTTTCCCCTGCGCCATCTGCGCCGCCGCCACGGCCGCCGCCGCTGGGGAGAAGGCGCTAATGGGCAGCGCCAAGGCGGTATCTCTCGCCGCGCGGAACTGCGCGCAGGTGCGGTAGCCGTAGGACGGCTCAAACCCCTCGATCAGTCGGGTGCCCGAGTCCATCGTCTCCAACATCCCTTCGAAGAACTCGAAGGCCAGTCCATAGAGCGCGTCCTCTGGGTTCGCTTCCTGCGTCCGGCGATACGCCGGGAAGTAGGGGCCATAGGGACAGAAAACGTGAATGGCTGGGAACTCCGCGTTGAGCGCAGCCATGAACGCCGCCCCCTGCACCTTCGCCTGCGCCTGGTATTCACCGAACGTGTGCGCGGCCTTGCGCCCGGCGTCGAAGCTGCTGTAAGTCCAGAGAACCGTGCCATACTCCTCGATGTCGAAACAGATCCCCCGGCAGCCCCCGAGGTAGGCCGTGCGCGCCATCAGACCGGCGTTGGCGAGTGTCGGCACCCAGTTTCCGAACAGATCAACGGCGTTGAGGATGTTGACGCGAGGGAAGTTGCTATCCCACCTCAGCCAGACCGTCGCCTGCAGATCAGCCAGCGCCGCCGCGTAGTCTCCCTCTACCTGCGTTGTGGACGAGAGCACGTAGTTCCCGAGGTTGGTCGCGCCGTCCATCACCCAGAACACCACGCCCTGGAATGGCTCGCTCGCCTCCATCGCGAGGGAGTTGGCCCGCAGGTAGGCCGTGTCCTGGGTGTCAAAACCCCATTGTATGATGCGCCTTCTCACATCTACTCCAAATCCTCAACCCAGACGAAACGCCCGTCGGCCTTCATAATCGCTATGGTTGCGGGCGGCGCGTCTACCTCCACGCGCATTGGTGCAGCCGGGCTTTCGAGGAGCGTTGCGCTGCCGCGAAGCTGGCCCTCATCGTCTATGTATGCCAACTGGACGCCGCCCCCGTAGGCAGGCGGTAGGTCATCCATGCTCGTCACCTCGAAGATCGATCTCATGCTAGCCCCTCTCAGGCGAACTGATTCAGGCCGTCCTCGTGCTCGCCGCTGGCCCCACCGGGCCACACCTCGAAATCATCCAGAGTGTTCCCCTGGTAAGTGGAGAACACGCCCGCAAGCCGTGCGCTCGCGATGTCGGCATCTGCGATAGTACTGGCCGCGCCAACGGGCGTGCCGTTGTAGAACGCTCGGTAGGAGTTGTCGCGCCGGTGGACTTCGACGGCGGAACCGGCCACGTAGGTGATTGCGGATGGCACGATCACCGTTGACCACGAGCCCGCGACACACTTCCTGAGCGTGAGCGTGTAGTTCCCGGCTCCATCACTCACGATGGACGCCAACACGAGATTGGCTGGCGCCGCTGCGCTGTCCAGGGAGATCGCCACGCCCGCCGGGTGCGTCGGGTCGGTAGCGTCGAGAGTGACTTTCGCTGAGACAATCACATCGCGGGTGGCCGGGTTGACCGATGAGAAGAGCTCACTCAGGGTGAGCGGCTTCAGGGAGGCATCGTCTATCGTCACGTCGCAGGCCGCCGTGCGCACAAGGATCACGTCCGCATGACTGGCCAAGAACGAAGCCGACCGGACCCCGGTGGCGCCGAGCCGCCGGATGGCGGTGGCGTTGTTGAGGATGTCCAGTGTTCCCGTGGTGAGCGCCTTCACGTCCACACTCACCCGGTGCCAGGTATCTACGACGGCGACGGCCTGCTTGACTCCCATCGCCTTGCCGTTGTCAGACACGATCTGCGCCTGCCCCGCCGGATTCTCGGAGACGTAGTTCGTGCCGTCCTCCACGGCGTTGAGCGTCCAGTTGTCCGGGTCGCCCCCCGTCCATGCCGCGAAGTTCCCGTTGACGAGTGCCTCCGCGCCCGGCGTCGGGGTATTCAGCACCGCCCCCGCGCCGTTGAGCGTCCAAAGCCCGTCGTCAGTCCATGCCATGCCCGCCCCGCCGTTTGCCTCCGCGTGCCCCTCACCGTCGCTGAGGCGGCCGTTCAGGACCCCCGCCAGCCCCCCGAACGCATCACTCACCAGCGGCTGGGGGAGCCACAGCGTCAGGGTACTGGAACTCTTGAGGTTGTCAGCGGTGAGACCCGTGGCGACGGTGGCGGAGATGTAGGCGGTGGCACCGAGGTACATCGTCGCGGTTGTGCCGATTCGACAGACGTACACCAGGGTCCACTTTGCGAATGCGCCTCCACGGACGAAGAAGAACGCACCAGTGCTCCGAAGGACAATGGCAACCCGGTACGTCGCGGCTGCATAGGTGGCGGCGGTCTTGTTGCCGCTGCCGGAAATCATGCAACGCAGGTCCGCAGCGGAGTCTAACCACAAGGCGTAGGGAGTGCCCAGGATCCCGGGGTTGGATGCGGCAAATCCGAACCGCTGTTCCTGGTTCGTTGCCGCGGGCGTGAGATCGGCACAAGCTACAAACCCCGCCCGGCGAGTGATTGCCCGGTCGTACCAGAGTCCGGGGTTCTCCCACGACGCCGGGTTGCCCGCGTCCGCCGCCTTGGAGAACGTCAGCTTCCCGGCGGCCACCGAGAGCGCGTTGACAGTATCCACCACGTTTCTGGTATCCGCACTTCCGTCCGAGGCCGTGCCATCCACCGAACCGGCGCCGTGGGCGGTCGTGAAGGCATCCACAAACGCCGTCAGGGTCGCCAACAGGTCCACTCCGCTGGCGATCACCAGCGCCTTCAGGGACTCCAGTTCGGCGCGCAGGCCCAGGATGTAGTTCGCCACGTCTTCGCCGTAGGTCACGGCGCTGAAGACCCGTTTGTGTTCTCCCGGGGGCAGCGATGACGAGCGACCGGAGGCGCTGAGGCCCGAACGCGCCGCCGCTGCCGTGGACGCTCCGGTGCCACCGTCGGCAACGGCCAGGTCGGTGATGCCCGTGACCGTGCCCCCGGCGATGGCCACGGTGGCGCCGATGATCGACCACAGGTCCGCCAGGGCGGCACAGGCGAGGGTCGTTACCGAGAAGTCCGTGACAGGGAGCCCCTCGAACTTGCGCAGCGCGGCGTTGAAGCGGGGGAAGTCATCGTCGGCGAAAGTGGACGGGTCTACCCGTAACTGCTGGGCCGTTGTCGTCGGGATGGATGGCATCAGAGCGTTCCTTTCACGTCCAGGACAATGACATCGCCAGCGACGAGATCGTTGACGCCGTCATTCACGAACTCAACCTGGCCGTTCGCATCCGACGTGGAGCCGTCGAACATGCCCGGATCGATGTCCGCGTGCCAGCGACGGATGTCACTCAGGCCGGTGATGATCACCACGCGCCCCCATGCCACCTCGGCGGCTGTCACGGTGTGCTGGACTGTATATTCGTACAGGACGGCGGGTACCAGCTCGTCCGCATTGTCCTGCGCGGCCACCTCAGCCGGGTGGCTGCTCGTCAGCGTCATTGTCGCGCCGGGCTCAACCGTGGCGATGTCGATGTAGGCGGTATCGGTGGGATGGACGGCCGAGTTCAGCACCGTGCCCTGGTTCGCGACGATGGCTGCGCGAAGCGCCGTAGCGGTCAGCGCCGCCGTGCCCCCGATCAGCACCTGCACGTTCCCCGCGCCCACGCCTCCGCCGTCGTCGAACTCATAGACGACGCTGCTGAGGACTCCCCCGGGTGGCGTCACGTCGATCTGGAGGGTACGCCCGTCGGCGGGGTTCGAGAGGATGCCGAGGAAGCCTGTGGCTGGACGCCCGGCATCGAGGATCGTGTTGACGAGCGCGAACGTCGGATTACCAGCAACCCCAGCCGGGTTGGTAATGCCAAAGCCATCCGATGGCGCGGTCAACGTGCGCAGAGCCCAGGTGTTTCCTGCCGTCCTGGTGGCGATGCCCGTTGTAGCTAGTGCCGCCACCGCATCGAGGTCATCATCGTGCGCCTGCACGTCCACGCCGATCTCGGCGTCCAGCGGCACGATGTTCGTGGCATCGCACCATACGACCATCGCCGACCCCTGCGTCACCTCCACGCCCGTGCCGGCCGCTGTCTTGACCGTGACCGTGAAGGCGCCCGTGGTGTCGTTCTTGACCCAGAGGAAACGGCCCGACAAGGTCTCCAGGATCACGTTGCGGTTGCCGGTCAGAAGGCCGGTCAGAGTCAAGACTCCGGTGTCGAACTCCCCGGCGATGAGCGTCACGTCGCCCGGCCCACCCGCGATGCTGACCGACGTTCCCTCGGCCATCAGTCGCCGCGCCGCTACCAGCGCACTCCCCAGGTGCGTCCTCCCCGCGGGCGCGTCGTCAATACTCGTCACCTCCGTGCCGTCCGTGACGCAGGTGAGCAGGAGACATGAGTCGGCGGGCGCGACCCCCGTCACGTTCGCGACGATGTTCAGCCCCGTTACCGGGTCCGCCTCTTGGAGCAGGTAGAGGTAGTTCGTATCGCTCGCGGTGAGGTTCAGCACCTTCACGGCGGCCGCGTTCCAGACGATCTTCTTCGCCCCGGCCGCCCCTGGGAAGCCGATGCCGGTGGCGATCTGGATGCTCAGTTCTCCCGCCACGATGGACCCCGCGAAGTCCGTCGGGCTGCGCACCGTCGCCCCGAGGAGATCGGCCAGCAACACCAGCACCGACTCCAACGAGTCGCTCCAGTTGTTCACGTCGCTCGGGTTCAGGTACGAAAGCGGCGAGAGCGTTTTTCCGTTCGCGAACCTCCAGACTGTCGTTGACATCCTCTACTCCTCCGGCCCGAGGGCGTAATCCGTATCGCCCAGGGGCGAGAACCCCAGCGCGAACCAGATCGTCGCCCGCGCCCCGCCGAACCCCCCGCTCACCGCCGTGGCGCCACTCAGGCGGATCGGCCCCGATACGTCGCCCCCGACCACCCGCTGCACCATCGCCGCGCTCGTCTCGCTGTCCAGTTCGCTCGTGGCCGCCCCGGAGAACTCCTGCTCGCCGGCAGCGGCGAAGTTCACCTTCGCCATCGACTAACTCCAGGTCCAGGGGAGTTCCCATGCGAGTTCTCCCACCGGCAGCGCCGGCTCGTTCGTGGCGACGAAACTCTTCGCCGTGGCCAGCACCGCCGCCAGCAGCAGGTTGCCCGCCGCCGCGGCGTCCATCAGCGCCAGGTGCGTCACCGGACCGACGGGGCCCGCCAGCGCCGCCCAGGCCACCTCCGCCGCGTTTGCCAGGATCCGTCCGTAAGTGGTGGGGAAGATCGCCGTACTCACGTCTACCCGCGCCACCCCTGCGGGCTCCGAGAGGCCGCTGCCGTCCTGATCCGGGTCCGCCAGGGAGAGCGCCAGGTGGAGTGCCGCCGGCATCGCCCAGGCCCCCTGCCCCAACAGGTGCGCCAGGAGGGCGTTCGCCACGTCGTCGCTCGCTCCTCCGAGGGTTGCATCCCAGGGGAGAGAGAAGTCCAACTCCCCCGCGGGGATCTTCAGCGTGCCGCCGATCCCCACCGTCACGGCCGGCGCGAGCGCGTGGCTCGTCCAGTACTCGCTCCCCGCCGAGGCCGAGGCGTAGGGAGAGGTGAAGTAGTAGCCGATCTCTCCCCAGGCGGCCGTTGCCTTCGCGAAGCTGATGATGCCGCTGTTCGTCGCCGCCCGCGCGGCCGCCGCCCCCATCGAGGCGGTGATGTTCACTCGCGCGTAGGCGGCATCGGTCGGCTCGCTAATCCCGCTGCCGTCCGGGAGCGGGTCCGTCACCGAAGCCCCCAGGTAGATCGACCCGGGCAGCGCCCACGTCGCCTTGCGCGCGAGGTGGTTCCAGACGCGCTGGCAGAGCGCGTCGCTGAAACCTGTACTGGCCATCAGTATCCCTTCATCGCCGGGTTGCGGATCGCCGGCGTCAGCGTCTCACCCTCGGCCCACACCGGCCCGCCGCACCCCGGACACGCCTTCCCGCCGCTCTCCGGGGCGCACCGGGCGCACCAGTGCCTGCCGCACCCGAGACAGCGCCGGTCGGCCGCTCCGCCGCACCGGCAGGTAGGCCCCGCCGGTTCCGCTCGCGGCGCTTCCGTGCCCCACGCCCACCGCCGCCGCTGCAGTTCGCGCAGCTCCCGGTGCGCCTCCACCAGCCGGCGGCCCTCGGGGGTATTCGCTTCGGGATCCCCCTGCCGGAGCCCATCCATCGCTGCCTGGAACTCCGCTTCCGCCGCCTGCTCCAGCTCGGGGAAGGAGCGCAGCGGTGCCATCTCGTCGAGGAAGCCGAACAGCGCCGCCGTCTGCGTCAGATCAAGAACCGGCCCGTGATCTGGCTCGTCATGTCCTGCGGCCCCTGTGGGGAGAGCGTCCATGAGTTGGTCATCTCCATGATGTAGAACGGCACGAGCGCCGCGCCCGAGCGCAACTCGCTCACCCAGATCGTGTCCATCGGATAGAGCTGCGGCTGCATCCAGGTCTCGATCTGCACCTCCCACTCGGGGATCCGCAGCATCGCGAGGAGGCGGTTGGCGGCGCTGCTGGCGAACGGGAGACTGGCGAATCGGCTGTCCACCCAGACGAGCGGTGCCCGGTAGCCGACGTAGTTCGACGGCTCCGCCCCCGGCGCGGCCAGGATACTGGCGGCGTCCTCCCGCTTGCTGATGATCGGGTTCCAGCCGTTGGAGAAGACATCGATCCCGATCAGGAGGATCACGTTGCGAACGTTCTCCACCGAGGTGCGGAACCGGAAGTGGCGGAACTCCGCCAGGTCCTTTCCCCAGTCCGAAGCGCCGCTGCCCCCCTTGGGATCCTCGTAGAACGTCTTGACCGCCGTGCCGCGTGTCTCCGGGATCCACCGCTCGTACCGGAAGTAGGCCTGCGCGTCAATGTAGAACAGCCAGGCGCGCACCCGCCGGATGTACTCGATCAGGTCGCGCCCGGTCATCATCCGGTTGCGCGGCGTCCAGGCGTTGATGCCATACCCCATCGGCAGGAAGTATGGCTCCGGGTCTCCCGGCGCACTGCTGTAGGGATCGCTGGGGATCAGCGCCTGGAACGCCATCATCGAGCGGGGAATGCCGCACTTCTCCAGTACCCAGGCGATGGCCGCGTAGTGATTCCACCCGTCCATCACCGGCACGCTCCCCATCGCCTGATTGAGCACCGGCATCAGGTCGGTGCAGCAGATCGAGAGCGTTGCCCGGTTCGCCTCCATCTTCTCGAAGTCGAACGTGCGCGCCATGCCGGTGAAGCGCCGGTACATGTTCCCCGGGCGGTTCGGCGCCGGCGAGCCCTTCACGTAATCAAGCGTCGCCGGGCTCGCGTACCCCAGGTCGAGGCTGATGGCGCGCGCCCCGCTCATTCCCGCCCACTGTCCATACCAGTTGTCGACGTTGAACTCCAGGCTGTGGTGCACGGTGAGGGCGTTCGGGTCGAACCGGATCCGCTCCACCACGCGGTTCTTCGGGATCAGGTTCCGCCCCATCGCCGGGGAGGCCACCCAGATCCCGTCCGTGCGCACGTCCACCCGCGTCGCCACCGCCGTCAGGTCGGCGAAGTCAACGCCCTCGTACTCCCCCGAGATGTCACTGCTCTGCTCGTTCGTCAGGTCCAGCTTGTAATTGTGCTCGCTCGTCACCCAGGAACCGTAGGCGGAGCACTTCAGGATGCTCCCCGAGGGAAAGTTGACGTGCCACTCCTGCCCTGAGGCGAGTTTCTGCACGCCCGAGGCCCCCATCAGCGTGTAGTACGGCTGCGTCTCCGGAATGAACCCCAGGGAGATCGGCATCCCGCGCAGCCAACTCGCCGTGGCCCAGCGGTGCAGGAACACATCCCCCCGCAACCGCCAGAAGTAGGCGCCTCGCAGGTGGATCTCGCTGATCAACGGCCAGGTGTTGTTGTACCCGGCCACCGGCGTCACGTCCACCAGCGTGTCGGTGCTCGGATGGGGCACCGAGAAGTTCGCCGTGGCGCCGCCGGCGCTGATCTGCACGATCCCGTTCAGGAAGCGCACGTCGAGCGGGAAACTCCCCTTCGCCCCGTGATTGTTCGTGATGATCGCCGTGTCACCGGCCAACTTCAGGTTCATCGCCAGCGTCACCGCGCCGGACCCCCACACCGAGCCGTCGTTCGTCGCCCGCTGCACCGTGACGTACTCGGCGTTGCCGAAGATCACGCTGTAGAGGTAACTCCCGATCACGAACTGGACGGCGAACCAGGGCGCCACCGTCTTCGAGAGGTTCGTCGGCAGACTCCGCTCCAGGAGCACCAGGAACCCCTGCGCTTTCACTAGGAACGGCTGCGGGTCCTCGGTGCTATCGGTGTCTCGGAAGTAGATGCTGCCGGAGAAGGTGGTGTCGGTGTCGTTTCCCGTGCCATTCCACAGTACGTCGAAATACTGCTGCCCCCAGGGCACCCCGCGGAAGAAGTGGATCAGGGCGTTCGCCGAGAGGGCGACATCCTCCCACTCCAGTGCCGGCAGGTCGGCATTCACCCAGTCATCTTCGTCTACCACCTGCGCGCCGAGGCCGTGCCCTGCCTTCAACTTCTGGTGGAACGGCACCAGTACCTGCTTCGCGTGCACGCACCCGGCGATGGGGTCTACCCGCAGCCACGACATTCCCTGCGAGGTGGACCCGGAGTAGCGCGCCAACAGGTCCGGAATGCAGCTCTGGGCTTGCCGCTGGTAGGGGAACATCGAGTGCAGCGGCGTCATCTCGATCCGACCGGCCGCTTCGACTTGCATCTACGCCCAGCTCCCCGTGCCGTCGTTCGAGACCGCCCGGCACTTCACGATCTGCACGTCCTGGCTGGTGTCAATGTAGGCGAACGCCAGCACGTCTTCGCCCTCCTCACTCACCACGAACGACCCCTTGCCGCTCGGGCTCGTCAGCGCCATGCTCACCTCGCCGCTCCACACACCGTCATCCGGCTTCACCCGGCACACCCAGGCCGTGCCGTTCCACCCGGCGAACACCCGCCGCCGCTTCTGCCTCACGCTGCTCTGCGCCGTGTAGCTGCCCGCGATGCTCACCAAGGTCCAGGTCCTCCCGTGATCGTAACTGCGCGCCACGTAGGCGGTGCTCCCTCGCAGGTAGCTCCCCTCAATGAGCGGTGCCTCCGCCTGCTGGAAGCTCGGCCAGGTGCAACCCGCGTTCCCGTCAATGGTGAAGTCGGCAGGGCTGGCGTCGTCGGGGTCGTAGACACTGGCGATCAGGTGCCCGCTGGTGTCGACGTGGACGACGACGAGCCGCTCGGCCCAGGTGCGGAAGGCGGAGAGACTCCCGGCGCCGCTCCCCGGTCCGATCAGCCAGTAGCGGAAGCCGTAGCCCTCCACCTGCTCGTAAGCGGAACCGGCCCAGGATCCGTCAATGCTCGCGGCGTGCGCGTGCGGCCCCGGTGCGGCGTAGTCCTCCTGGGAGATGGCGTAGGCTATCGCCTGCGCACCCCGGAACTGCCAGAAGTAGAGCCATGGTACGAAAGGGGCGTCCCTCACGTCGGCGCCCGAGGAGAGCAGCGTCAGCGTCGGAATGTCGGCCGCCGCCGAGACCACCGGGGGCGCCGGGGGCGGAACCGCGCCCCCGGTGATGGCCGCCACGCCTACCCGGTGAACGAGCAGGCACATCACCACGTCATCCCAGTTCGCGGTTTCCGCCGCGTCGGGCGTCATGTCCTCGCTCTCGGAGACGCTCCCGCCCGCGCTCGGCCCGTAGTCCGCGTACAGGGACAGGGGCACCGCCGTCAACGTCCACCCCGACAGACCGTCGAGCCGGATGTTGCCGTCCGCGCTCCGCAGCGTGATCGCCACCGCCTTCGCCCACCACGTGGAGACGCAAGCGCCGCTCACCGTGAAGGCACCCGCGGCGTCTCCCGCGCGCACATCCCAGGCCCGGAAGTCCTGATACCGGCTGGCCGGCGAGGTGAACCGCAACCGACCATCGGCCGCGAACGTGACGCCCGAGGAGGGCATCATCCACCAGGGCGGAGGATAGTCGTGTACCTGGGCGGTGATGTTGTAACACACGTACAGGCACACCAGGTCGCCAACCTGCGTGTCTACGTGCGGCGTGATGGTGAAGGAGATCGCCCCGGCCACCCCGGTCTGCTCTACCTCCACCACGCCGACCACTGTCGGGGGGCGAGACATGGACTATCCCTCCGATTTCCGGGAACGTTTTCCACCCTCGTGCGTTAGCAGTGGTAGCGGACGACTTCGGCCGCCGAAAGGAGAAGAACTGTGTGCGCTAACCGAGAAACATCCGAAGAGGTGCCTGCCACGACCCCCGCGTTCTGCTGGAAGGAGAGCCTGGATCAGGACCCGCCATCCGAACAGGAGACGTTCTGGGGCATACGCCGCATGGGATTCGCGCGTGCCAAGCTGGACCCGGAGAAGTACGACCTCGCGGCCATCTACATCGGTTCGCATGGACAGATGGTGGAACACGACCCGGAAGTCCATCGATATCGCCCCGTCCTGGAGGGAGTCATCCGCGGCTGTAACGACGACTCCGGGGAGATGCACACCCTGAAGACCGCGCTGGGCCTGTACCCGGTCGCCGTGCCCAAAGGCCAATCCTTGCGTCAGTTCTTGTCCTCCTGGACCGGCGTCAACACGTTCGAACTTTCCAATGCCCCGGAAGATCGCGTCGTCTGGGGCAATCCCCCGGAACTGGTTGAGCGCGCTCGCCAACTGGCGCTGTCCTGGCAGAAGCAGAAGCCCTAGCCCTTCGCCTGCTCGGAAGCCTGGTATCTCACATTGAGGTCGTGGAGCAACTCGTCCAGCGGACCCATGATGTCTTCCGCTATCTTCCCCTGGCGGCTCGTGCCCTGCTCCGCCTGCGACGCCATCCTGGACACCTCCTGCGCCGCGTCCGCCAGGTTCGCCATCGCCGCCGCGAAGCTGCCCGGTGTTCCCCGCCCCCGGCCCGCCGACGCGCCTCCACCTGCCACGCCCGCCCGCGGCCCCGCCGTCTCGATCCCCGGCCCCGCGCTCATCGCCGCCCCCACAATCGGCGCCGCGCCCCACACCCCGGGGCCCCCCGTGCCGGGCCAGTTCCGCACCCCGGGCATGACGGGCTGGCCCACGAGCTGTGCCATCCGCAGGAACCAGGGGAGCTGCGCCGCATTCGCCCCCATCATCGGGTTTGCGATCCCCCAGCCTGAGACGGCATCCGCAATCGCGAAGCCGCGCGCCTGAACGTCGAACGAGCCGGGCATCCCGAGGGCCTGCGAGACGAGCCGGTTCTCCCAACCATACGAGAGTTCAGTGAAGGTCTGAAACTGGCGCGTCGCCACATCCTGCCGCCGCTGCTGGATGATGAACTGCTGCTCCGGCGTGATCCCGCCCGGCTGCCGCCGCAGACCGGCCTCAATCGCCTCGATCTGGTAGCCCTCCTGCTCCAGGGTGCCCATCACGCCCCGCAACGCCTGGCGCACGCTGCCGTAGCTGCCGGGCACCCGCGAGAGAATACCCGCCGAGAACACCGCCGCCGACTCCCGCATCTGCAACCCGATGTCTACCGGCGCCCGCGCTGCGTTCGCTCGCGCCTCGACGGCCGCCGACTCCGCCTGCTCCCAGGCGAGGCGGTACTGCTCCAACTCCGGCCCCTCCAGCGTGCCGATTTTCGACTCGTAGCGCGCCCTGGCGCTCTGCGCGGCAATGTCGCTCTGACTGATCGCCCCGCCCAACTCTCCCATCCGCGCCTGGATCCCTGCTCCCGTCGCCCACATCCGGCCGGCGCGCGTCATACCGATCTGGGCACCCAACTCCGCCTCCCGCTGGGCGCCACCGTACCGCGCCTCCGATGCCTGAACGCGGGCATACGTCTCCTGCTGGTGGAGAGAGTAGGTTTGGGTCTCCAACTCCGCGAGGATCCGGTCGAGCACCGAAACCGTCGCATCGTCGCCTTTGGCGACCGCTTGACTCCGCTGAAACTCCTTGATGTTGATGAGCCCCTCAAGCTCCATCCGCTCCTCGTGGGTGGCGCCGCGCGCCCGCCGCCACTGCTCTCCTGCCGTGGCGTAGGCGCCGATAGAGGTGTAGTATCCGGCCCCCGCGCGTGCGCGACCCGCCTGCGCGCCCGCGATCCCCCCAAACGTCGTGTACGTCGCCTCGCCACCCCGGAAGGCACCCGCCATCATCTGGCCCTGATACCGCTCGGTGTCGTCCTCGCTCATTCCGAAGAGCTGCCACGCCGCCGCATAGTCGCCCCGCGCCATCGCCTGCCGCGCGGCGTCCGCGAACGACGGCGTGCCGTTCATTGGCCACCAGGTCATCGTTTCGGGCGTGAACCGCTGCTGCAGATAGGTCTGGATGATGCTGCCCTGCAGCGGCACCGGTACGCCGCCGTTCTCCGGCGTGCGCCCGAACCGTGTCCATGCCTCGCGGGGAAGAGTCGCGCCGCCGAGGAGCGCCTGGCCGAGACCAGGGAAGATGGATTTGTTGGTGTTGATGAGATCCCATTCCCCACCAACAATGCCCTCCGGCACAATGCCCGCCCGGTCGATCCCCATGAATGCGCCGACCTGGGTTGCATTCAGCCAGTCCGAAATTTTCTCCATCGGCGGACGCCAGATGGGAGCGAGGAACGGCGCCAAGATCCCCATGAGCCCCGAAGAGCGCTGAGCGGCGTTCATCGAGGTGGCGTTCAGCCCCACATCCACGCCCGTGCCGATGGCCTGAACCGCCTGCTGCGCCGCCTGCACGGCCGCGACGCCCGCAACCGCCCCGATCGCTCCCTGGATGCCACCCGAAGCGAGACCACCGAGCATCTGATTCCAGGTGCCCCCACCCCTGGATGGCTGCTGGTAGCCCATGTAGGTCGCGAACCCGCCACTTGCGTCTCCGGTGGCCACCGCCGCCTGCCATCTCTCGTGGTGAACCGACATCCAGTCGGCGCGCGGCAGCACATACTCCGGCCCGACGGCCCCCGTGGTGTGGGTCCGGTACGCCTCGTACTGCTTCCGGAAGAATCTCTCTTCCCCGGTCATATCGGCGCCGGCCATCCGCCGGAACGTCGCATCCTCGTGCTCGCGCACCCGCTGCTGCAGCAGGTCGAGGTTCAGTTCCGCCCGCTGCTGAGATGCCATGACGATGGCGTCGGCCGCCGCTTGGCGCACTTCGGGGGTGGCATACCGGCCCGGCTGGAAATACCCCCCGCGCCCCCAACCTGCCCCACCGCCATCCCCACCTGCCGCGCCCGGCACAATGCCGCCCTGCGCGTTGACCACGACCGTGGCCGTCGTCACGGTCACGCTCTGCGCGCTGATGGTGATCGACTGGGCCGTGATGGATGAGGAGAACGAGGTGCCGCTCTGAGGCCCCTGGGCGAACCAGGGAGTCGTCTGCGACTGCGGCCCGGCAGGAGAGCCGTAGGGGGCGAATGAGGCGGGCGGCCCGCCGATGTTCGAGAGGGCGACCGAGCCGCCGGCGGCGTTCCCGTTGGGCGCCAGGATCTCGCGGATCTGGCTGCTGACCGAACGCAGGTCCGAAATCAGCGCGTCGCGATTGGTCAGTTCGAACTCGATCCCGACCTTGGCAGATTGCTGCAGCATGGCACCCCCCGAATCAGAAGGGGCGCCTCCAACGGCGCCCCGTACATGCGAAAGGCCGGGTCTAGACCCGGCCTATACTATACTCAGAGTCAAGACTCCAGATTACTGCCTCGTGAAGACCACGTCAAAGCGATCCAGGGGAGAGGTTGACTCGCCACGCACGAGCGATCCCTGCAAACTCGATCCGCTGACAGACCCTTGGAGCCGCCAAACGTCGGCGATGAGATCCACCCGTGAGCCGCGCAGATAGCCGGTCTGGATCTGATAGCGGTCACGCCATGGCACCACCACCAGCGTTCCCTTCACCTGGTTCGCAGACTGGACAAGAACGAGTTCGAACATCCGCTGGCCATTGCGCCAGCACACCCAGCTCCCCGTCACATCCACCGCCCCGGCCGGCGGTGTACTCGCCGCTGCCGGCGGCTCCACCGCGGGAGGAGCATCGGGTGCGGGTTGCACCGGCGTTACCGGCGCCACCCGCTGCCCCGGCGTTACCGGCATCACCGGCTGCGTCCGCACCCTCTCGCAACCGGCCAGCAGCACGAGCAGACATATCCCGACCCAGAGCAAACGAGTGTTCACCATCCGCGTAACCCCTTCCGCTATAGGACTACGCGGAGGCCTGAGATGTTCCCGCTCGGGCCTCCCGGCGTGCGGCAGCGATCTCCCGCTCGATCTCCTCGGGCGAGAGCCCGGAACGCCGTGCGTTCGCCCAGGCGCGTTCGACGATCTCCTGGAGGCCCTCCCACGCCTGTTCACGCTCCCGTGGGAGAGAGTTTGATATCACAATCTGTGATTTCAAAACATCCTCTTTCATGTTCGCCCCTCGCGTTCACCGGCTCCCGACGAACACTGTACTCATACCCGTCCACCCGCTGCACGACGCGGATCTCCTTCTGGCTCCTCGGGCTGTAACTGCGCTTCGTGCCATCGGGATAGGAGACGATCCCCTTGCCCGCCCGTCGCCTCCAACCTGGAAACCCGCCCACACCGGCCCCGGAACAGCACCATATCGCCGGTGCCGAAGTGGAAGCGCCGCTTCCACCGCCTGGCCGTCATCGGCAGGCCGTCCTTCCCCAGACGGGGAAAACCGGGAGCGCGATACCGCCGCAGTCCGCGGTCTCCATGCCCCTTGGCAGTCGCGAAGAGAACCCACACCTCCCGCGCCCCTCGCTTGACCGACAGGAGCGGCGCCTCGCTCCAGGCATACGCCGAGCGACCGACACAAAGAGCATCCAGCGAATGTGTCTTCGCCAAGCGGAACTGATCCCGAACGAAGTGCGTCATCCCGCCCGAGCCGGTTTCCAGGGGCAAGCCCATGCGCCGGATCCGGGCACAGAGATCGGTCCGCGCCGAGTTTACCGCCGCCGCGTCTTTATACGACTTACCCACCTGCGCTTGCACATCGGGGTGCCCAAACTCTACCGCCGTCCGGTTCTTCTTGGCCTGGTTGCACGGTCCGCAGGCGATGGTGAGATTGCTCACCCGATTGGTTCCGTCCCTGCCTTTCGGAATGATGTGCTCCACCTGAAGCGGCCCCGGAAACTTCTTGTTGCAGTAGGAGCAGCGGTGGTGGAACTTGTAGAGAAGATACTGCTTCAACTCGTAGCCGGCGAGGGTGCCGCGTTGATACTCCATCCCCTTGATGTCCGGCTTCTCCATCTTCTGGGTGTCGAAGCGCACCGCCTCGACCGATATTCCCGTCACCGGCGCCCACCGGCACAACCGCTCAATCCACGAAACCTGCGAAAGGACCCGCGCCTTCACCGCCGGAGACAGCCAGCGCCCGCGCGTGTCCTCGCCGTTGTGCCGCACGCCCTTGTGGCGCCAGCACCAGTCCTTGCCACTTCTGGCGTTCTGCCCGCAGATGTGGCACTTCACGCGCGGGCGGTTCCTGAAGCGCCGGGGGCGGTAGCGGCGATACTTGTTGCGGCGCATCCGGCGCCAGTTCCGACGCTGCTGCATCTTCTTGTGAATGCCCCGGCGGTGCTCAATCTCCATCAGCGCCAGGGCGCGCGGTCGGTTCCCGCCTTCTCGGACGACGGCCAGTCCAGTTGCCTTCGATCCCGGATCCAGCTTCACCCGCACCGACTGCAACTCGCTCTCTTCCACCGTTCGGTCCGCCAACCGGATCACGAAGGGGGAGCGGCGGTGAACACGCGCCCGGCCCCTCTCCAGGAGGAGTCGCGCCCGCTTCTCCGTGCAGGGCATCAGCGGATTCTGATGTTTGTCCAGAACGTAGACCATCTTCTTGTCCTTACGGACCTTGTGACGGTGGCGGTTGGCATCCCGCCACGCTCACCACGCCCATGTCAACCGGCAGTCCGGCATTGAGCCATGTCGCGTTCCGTTTCGTGGCCTCTCAACCATTGTCTACAAGTACCTTTCGGTACGAACGCGACTTCGAGAGGGTCAGGCTGGTGAAGCACCGACCGTCGGTTTTAGACATCCGGCCAACGTAGCTCACGGCCCGAAGGCCGCTTCAGCGGTTGTTACTCCCGCCTCCTCATCTGCCTTGCCATCGGCATCGGTGGCTCGGGCTAGTTCGCAGTTGACAGACTTTTCAGCCCGCGCGCTTCAACTCGGAATCCGCATCGCGCAAGGAGTCGCAACGGACTCCGAATAGAAGCGGAGAGTGCGACGTTCTGGCGGGATGCACGCCCCGAAGATCCTCCGTCGCAACGGACTCCGAATAGAAGCGGAGAGTGCGACGTTTCACGCCGCCGCTCCGATCCTGACCGGGCGAGTCGCAACGGACTCCGAATAGAAGCGGAGAGTGCGACCCTCGTTTCATGCCGATACCGGCAGGTGCCGGCTGTCGCAACGGACTCCGAATAGAAGCGGAGAGTGCGACTCGGCGCTGTGATCGTGCCGCCCCTCCTGCCGGCGTCGCAACGGACTCCGAATAGAATCGGAGAGTGCGACTCCCAACCGTTCTGGCGTCGCAACGGACTCCGAATCGGAACGAAGAGTGCGACTGACACTCACCGCCGTTATCCCCTTCCACCCTAGATAACGCTCGATGGCCGCGAGCGTTCCCACTTTTTTTCAAGGCGTTTTGAGATGCCGATTTGGCACCTCAAAGGTGACAATCTGTTACCTTTGAGGTCACAATCTGTGACCTCAAGATTCAGCGTGGCCTGCCGCCGTCGTTCCCACCCGCCGCGACCCGGCGGGCCGGCCGTCAACGTGGGCTTCCCCGGTCGTTTGAGTGACTCGCACACGAATACGTCGCGTGCTGATCCCACGCGGCATACGCTCGGCGCGGGGGCGGGCTCCCACCGCCAGGCGGCCACGCTCAGACCTCCCGCACCCGCCGCAGCGTCCTCCCCGGCACCACGACGAACGATCCGTCACCGAACTCCACCAGCACGTTCCGAGGCCCGGGCCCGCCGCTCCAGACCACCGCACGGCACTCCTGGCCGTAACGGCCGTTCCCCAGCGGGAAACTCGGATCCCAGGACGAGCGCCCGGCGCGGGCCACGTAACGGTAACGGCGATCAGGTTCCATCGTCTTCCGGGAACCCCGGCAGGAGCCGCGCCTTCGCGAAATCCCGCCGCCATCCCTTGAGCATCCCGAACCGCTCCCAGTACTCCACGACCTCCAGATCCTCGCAGTTCATCGAATCGCCGGTGCAGCCGTGGGCAGGCGGGTCGCCGTAGTGGATGCCGTCTTGGTACACGCCGCCCTTCGCGATCTGCTCCGCGAGGGTCGGGAACGGCTTGTCGGATTCCGCCCACTGGACTTTCTGCATCAACCCCCAGGAAATCGCCACGAGGAACTCCTGCAGGCACGCCTGGCAGCGAATCCGCACCAGGGCGATCTCGTCGCAGTAGATATCATGGGCCATCGCAGGCTCGAATGGAGCATAGCGCGGCACCCCGGCCTCGTCGTACCAGTCGGGTTTCCGGTCCGTCAGCGCCTTGATGTCCTCGTAGAGAGCGTTCACTCGGTCTCCCCTTCCTCCTCTGCTAACGCTCCACTCGCCGAATCGTTCCCGCTCCCTTCGCCCGGGCCACCTTCCGCATCGCCATCGCGAAATCCCACGCCGCCATCGCCTTGACTTCCTCCTTGGTCCACGTATCGGGGTCCTTGGAGATGCACGCCGGCCGCGGCGGCACCGGCGGCAGCGGCGGCGGCAGCGCCTTTCGCAGGTGCATCTCCTCGCGGATCTCGGGGAGCTTGCGCAGCAGCAGATCGCGCGCCCGGAACAGCCGAGTGCGCACGGTCGCGGGCGAGACGCCGATCCTCTCGGCTGCCTCCGACGGCTCCAGCCCCTCCATCCACACCAGCCGTGCCGTCTGGCGGAACGGCTCCGGAAACGCGGAGACGGCCCGCATGATCGCCGTCATCATCTCACGGCTCACCACGTGCTGCTCGGGGGTCATCCCGGCCGCTGCCAGGATGTCACTCAGCACGCCCCCATCCTCGCCCCCGAGCGGCGCGTCGAGGCTCTCCAGGGATGGCTGCCGGTTCCGCTGTCTCCCCAAGTCGCGCCATTTGTTCCTCGCAATCGTGAACGTCCACGCGCGGAAGTTCCTCACTTCGGCATCCTCCTCGCTCTCATCCTCTTTCTGGCTGGCGAGCGGGTCGAACTGCTCCAGCCCGCCCCACGCCGCGGCGAGGGTATCCTGCACCAGGTCGGCGGCATCATCCTCGCTCAGGCCGTGCTTGCGCGCCCAGCCGAACAGTTCCTGTTCCACCGCCTCATGCCACTCCTCGAACCGCCGCGTGCGCTCCGCGTCGGAGACGTGCCGCCAGTAGCCCTCGGCACCCGGCTCGCGAGTCCATTGCCCGCCCTCCGCGCTGCCCTTCGGCACGCGCGGCTCCTCACGCCATCCCTTCAACAGCCGCGACGCCAGGATGTCACACGCAATCGCCTTCGCCAATCGGCTCATGGCTCTCTCCTATAGATAACGACGAAACGCGCGGAGCGTTCCCGGAATCTACTGCCAGCCGTACAGCGGCAGCCGCTTCACCGGCCGGGCGCACCGGACGTAGCCGGCGTGGATGTGTTTCAGCGAGAGGGAAATCTGGCAGGGGAGATCGTGGAGCGCGATCGGTTGGAGGCCGTCGCGCCACTCGGTGTAGAGGTGCGCTTCCGGCACGCAGTAGCGGTCCTCAAGGTTCCCCTCAGTCGTCGCCAGCGCCTCGCCGATCTCCTCGAAAGAAACGGGCGAGCTGGGGGTCCAGCCCGTTACTGCTCCACATCCTGCTGTTCAGCGTGCGCACGATCATCGGCTCCCATTCCTCGGGGTCGGCCAACGGCAGCACCTTCGCCCCCGGCATCTCCTGCCCGGGCTCCCAGCCCGCCAGACCCCACACCCGCGGGTCCGTCTCCGCTTCCAGGAGATACCGCCCTTTCACCGCCGCGCGCAGCAACTCCAGGTCGCGCTCGCTCTCGTCCACCGTGCGCACGTTCGTCTTCGCGTTCACCTCGGTGTGCGCGCTCTCCGCCCGCCGCATCATCCCGTAGGTGAACGGCGCCAGGACGTAGGCTTCGCGGTACAGCGGCAGTCCTCCCAGGGCGAGCGCGTCCTGCATCTGCGAGAGAGCCAGTTCGCCGGCCGCGATCCGCGCGCTCAGGATCTCCCAGCGCGCCGTCCGCTCCGTCCGGTCCGCCCCGATGGTCTGCTCCGCCTCGGCGCGCTTCCCCTCGTCGCCGCTGTCCAGGGACAGTTTCGCCAGCTTCACCGGCGGCGGCAGCGACCCCTCCTCGAACAGCTTGTCACGGGCGTTCTGCAGACTGGCGATCTCCGCCCGCCGCAGGGCGATGTCTACCTCGTCCGGGCGCAGGATCTTCGCCCGCCCGCAGATGTGCATCTCGATGATCTCAACGTAGTGTTCCACAGAGACTGCGGCAGGGAGCCGCCGACTTCAGGCGGCGGAGGAATGCCGCACCTGCTTCGGAAGCAGGTGGAACTCCCTGCCTACTCCTTTCCATCAGATAGTTGACGGCAACCGCCAGTATGTTGATCCGCCAGTACTCCGCGAACAAGGCGCAGGAGTACTCCCTGGCAATCGCCGAAGTGGAGCCGCGCGGCACGAGCAAGAACTGCTCGCGTTGTGGACTTGCCGGTAAGCGCCGCCGTCACCAGTTCACCTGCCCGTCCTGTGGTCATGCGGAGCACGCCGATGTCAACGCGGCGCGCAACATCCGCAACCGCTATACCGTGTCACGGCACGGTGGGGATCCGTCAGTATCCCCCGAAGCCCGGAACCCCTCGGGGAACGCGGGCAAGCTGCTGCCTTCAGGCAGCAGTCACTGACCTCTTACGTGGCGCTGATCGTCATCGGGTAGGCCGCCGTCGTCGCCAGCCCCCGGTAGCGCAGGTCCCTCAGCACCCGCTGGTTCGGGTCCTGCACGCTCTTGGCGTTCGGGTTCGCCAGCAGCAGCGAGGTGAACGAGAACGTCGTGTACGTCGCCACCCCGATCTTGACGCTGAGGGTTGCGTCCGTGACCGCCGTCACGGTGTTGTCGTCGGTGAGACCAGGGATCGTCACCGCCGTCTCGGGGTAGACCTGGAGGTTCACGCTCAGGTTCGGGATCCCGGCGTTGTGTTCGCTTGGGTAATGGCTGCCGTTCATGTCCTCCAGGGGCGTCAAGCCGGTGTTCCACTGGATGCTCCCCGAGCGGATCTTCACCGTCGAGAAGGAGCCTCCGAAGCTCACCTCCGCGTAGGAGAGCGGTGCGGTATTCACGAATGCCGGCGCGGCATCGGCGGTATCCAGCGCCGTGCCGTGGAACTGCATCCCCATCGTCAGGATCGCCTGCCCGGCCGAGAAGTTGAGGCTGAACCCCGCGCCCTTCGGGGAAAGGATCTTGTGCTTCCCGAGGGTGCTCTCGTAGAAGTTCAGGTTCCCCGCGATCGCCGTCAGGTCGAACGGCGCGGCGCCGCCGCGGGTGCAGAACCAGGCGTTCAGGTTCGCCGCCGTAAACCACGAGGCGTGCAGCACCGCGTTCAGCGAGACCGCCGGGAATCTCATTCCCTGGCTGTAGTTCACCCCGCCGTAGCGGTTCCCCACCGGCTGCGGCACCTGTTCGCCCAACGGCCGGTCCATGTTCGAGCCGGGGATCAACATCGCCACCGCCGTGCCGATCTTGCACCCCCCGCTGTAGCCGTAATCTCCCGCGAACGGCATCTCTCACCTCCAGAAATGCGAAAGGCCCGGCTGTCACCAGCCAGGCCCGGAATCTCTCTTCAGATGTGCGCCCGCACCTGCCGTGCGTGCGTCTCTTCCCAGCCCCGTCGCGCCGCGGCGATCTCCTCGGGCGTCACCGCCACCCGCTCTCTGTCGTGAACGCGCGCATACAGCGCCGGCACGCCGCACCCCTGCAGCGCCGCCTTCTCCTCGTCGCCTCGGAACATCTCCCGCAGCAGGCGCGAGCAGAAGAGACGCGAGCCGTCTTCGTTCAGGCTCGTGAAGCCGCAGCAGTCAATGCACCCGTGCCCGAGCACGAGCGCCACCCGGGCGCTGTGTTCCTGCCCCGCCCGAATCCGCTCCTCCGGGGGGTGCTCCCCCCACTCCCGCTTGTTGACGGCCTCCGGCTCGGTGTCCAGCCCTACCAGCCTCATGTGCCCGACATCCTTTCCAGCACCCACGTCCGCGCCCGCGCGCCGATGGCCTCCAGGTCCTCGTCCTGGATCACTCCCACCGGCCGCGCCGGCATCTTGCTCGTGCCCGCCTCGTGGAACGCTGCCAGCGGAACCCGCGCCGATGCTCTCCCGCGGCGCCGCAACTCCCGCTGCGCCTTCTTCGTCAGCAGGTGATACGGCCGCACCTGCTCGGGCGTCACCGTGCGCTCGATGGTGAGCTGGCTGCCGAAGAACGCCCCGTCGGCCGTGACCTCGCTCACGTTGCCGCGCGCGCCCTTCTGCACCCACGAGTCGCGCAGGGTACCGCTGCGGATCAGGATCGTTCGCGCCGAGAACCCCATCCCGCCCGTCACCGGGTCGCGCTGCTGCAGCCGCGGCGGGATCTTCCCCGCCGGGGTGTGCTTCGGGATCGCCCGCGCCGCCAACATCCGCGACCGCTGGCGCACCGTGCTCTCCGCCAACGGCCGCCACGCCGGCCGGCCCCCCTCGGCGAAGTTCTTCCCGTAGGAGGCGCGCACGATCCTCCCGATCTCCTCCAACAGGCCCTGCGGCGCCTGCACCGCGCCCTGGACCCGCGCGACGAGCTCCTCCAACGCGCGCGTGTCCATCCGCACCCGCACCCCGAGCGGCCCCCAGAGCGGGAAGAGCACCTCGCTCATGTCGTCATCCCGCGGTTGTAGGCGGTCTGGCAGGTCCACATCACGGTCGCCGAGGTGAGCGTCCAGTTCTGCTGCAGGTCTATCTCTTCCGTCTCCAACGAGCGCGGCGAGCAGTTCTTCACGGTGAGGCCGCAGTCGAGGACCATGATGTTGTACTGATTCTGAGCCAGCACGTCGAAGACGGCGCTGCCAAGTGACTCGATGGCGCTCTCCCACGGCACGCGCGCCTGGTGAACGGCGTAGGCGAGGATCGTCGCCGTCAAGTTCACGCTGGCGCCCTTCGGCACGGCGTACCAGTCCTCTTGCCGCGAGTGGCAGGAGACTGCTACTATCGGATAGGACCCCTCGCCCTGCACGTTCGGCACGTCCAGGACGACCCGCGCCTGCGCCGCTTCCCCGTTCGGCCAGGTGCCTCCAATCTGGTGATACAGCGCCCGATCAATGGCGTTCAGGTTCAGCGTCAGCACCTCGTGTACCAGGCTCGCCGTCTGGCGCACGATGGAGAGGAGCGAGGTGTCGGCCAGCCACTCGCAGACCGCGCTCCCCTGGCCGGTATTGTCCTCTGCCGTGATGTAGTACGGATACCGCACCGGCGAGGCCGCCGCACGCACCGTCAGGGTGTACTCCCCGACGCCCGGCCCCGCCACGTAGGAGACCGACGACCCGAGCACCGACGGATCGCGCGAGGCATAGAACTTCAGCGTGCCCACCGGCGCCGCTGCCGGCTTCGCGATCAGGTGCAGGCCGTCCGGCGTCGCCGGGTTCACGACCGAGGTCAGTTGCAGGGCCACGAGAACCTCCGAGAGAAAACAGAGTCAAGATTCCGGGAACGCTGGCGCGCGGCCGTCGTTATCTAGGGTGGAGAAAGGAGAAGACGATGAAGTACTGGGTTGTCGCTACCGAGGAGCCGGTGCCGGAGCACGCGCCGATGTTCAACCGCGCCACCAACCTGCGCCACTACCTCGCGGAACACCCCGAGGAACCCGGCGCGCTGCTCTACTGGTGGTATGGCGAAGACCTCGTCGAGGTGGCCTTCCACTCCCGCGAGGAGATCCTCGCCGGCGGTGCCACGAAGGCGAAGCGCGGTGCCACGCTGGAGTGGCTCTCCGCGAGAGGGATGGTCTGATATACGGGGGCGCCCCGCCAGCCCCCTTCCGAAAGGAGACTCTGATGAAAAAGGATGATTTGGATATCGCGAATGCCGCCGAGATAGCTTGGGAAGGCGCTCACGCCACTCTTGCCGAGCACGGCATAGAAGTCACGTGGGAGCGCCACGGAAAGACGAAGTGGGTGTGCTACTATGAGCACACCGACCACATGAAGCAGTTCAACCCGGGCAAGCACGTGCTCATATCTGGCGTCAACCTCAAGGACGCAGAGAGACTCATGAGCTTCTGTGCCATCCTCCTGACGACGCCCAGGCGAGACGAAGAGGGATAGAACCCGAAAGGAGACTCCGATGCCCACCCTTGCACCCGAACCGCCGCGCCCGTCTCCTGCGGGATGCCGCCTTCTGGCGCAACGCCGCCGCCAGCGCCGAGGCCACCGCCGCCCGCACCCGGCACAGACCCCGTTCCTCTGCCTTCGCCGAGGTGATGGAATCGCGAGCCTCCGAATACCGGCGCATCGCCGAACACTACGCCCGAGCGGCTTGCTGAACCGCCGCGCACCCCCAAGGAGAGCAACCGTGATGCTATGGAAAGCCTACATCCCTGGAGACTCGGACTACGCGTCGGAACGCGCCGACTCGGAAGAGGAAGCCAAGAAGACCTTCGTCCGATGGTTCAAGGGAGTGGCCAAATCCTTCGAGCGCCAGAACATGCCCACCGCCGCCAAGGAGATGCTCAAGTACCTCAAGCACTGGCAGGAAGCTGGCAGCCATGTACGGCCAGTCGAGGATGAATGAACCTACATCCCCCGGTTGGAGAGTTCGGATACCAGGAAGCGTATCCGGGATGCCGACCGCGCCGGACCCTCAAGCCCCAGGCAGTAGGCCCTCACCAGGCCCGCCGCGTATCGGCGCTCCGCCCGGTGCAGCCAACCCTTCAGGAGCTGGAGATACCGGCCGTCGTGGTGGCTGTGCCCGCCGATGAGCCGCCCCGAGGTCGCCACCCGGCGCGTATCCCAGCGGTTCCACCTGCCGCCCCCCTTCCGGTTCGCCATCAGTACGCTCCTTCGGCCATGTCCGTGGGCGCCTGCGCCCAGATCCGCATCACCACCCGGTAGGGGAAGAGGTCGCCATCTGTCGCCTCCACCCGGCGGTGGAACGACCCGCTCACGATGAACAGCGTCGGGTAATACCAGTAGCTCACCGTGTAGACGCTGCCCGCCGCCGGCCCGCTGGTCCAGGTGATGCCGCGCTCGTCGGTGCTCACCGCGAACCCGGTCGTTACCTCTCCGGTGCTCTTGTACACCGCCTGAATCCGCGTCACCGGCCAGTGCTTCAGCGTGTCGCTGGCGCCACTCCCCCGCAGGAGCTGCTGGGTGAAGCGCACCTCGCGCGTGTCGAGGATGATCCGGTCGCCCTCCTCGAACGGGTACTCCGTGTGCAGGTAGGTGCAGTACACATCCCCGTCCTGGAGCAGGATCGGCGCCTTCACCTTCACGAGCTGCGCGTTCTGCAGGACGAGCTTCCCCCCCGTCGGCCCGGTCGTCGGCAGCGTCATCTGCTTCCAGAGGACCCCGACGCCGCCGCATACGGTGCACGCCGGGTTCAGCGAGAACCCCGTGCGCGGATGGTGGCACACCGGGCACTCCCCCTCGAAGCGCAACCAGTATGCCGGCACCTCGCCATACGACTCGATCAGGTGCTCGAAGTGCTCCGTACGCAGTTGACCCAGGGTGCCCATGCAGTGCTCCTACTTCAAGCAGGCTTCAGTTCTCCCGATGCCCAGCGGTAGTAGATGTGCCCTTCTACCCATTCGACGCCCACGATACAGTGAGTGGGCTTTGCCAGCCATCCATCCCGAGGCTTCCTTGGGGAGAAGAGCGGGAGATCCGAGGACCTGATCGGCTGGGGCGCCTGTTCCGGCACCCGAGCCACCCGGATCGCTCCACGGCGGCTGGACCGACAGGCGACCACCTGCGCGTTGGACGCACGCAGACTGCTCCGAGCATCGCACCCCATTGCCAAGCCGTCGATGCCACACTCCCACAGTTCCGCGAAGCACAACGTGTGAGTGTGAACCGTGCGCGACCCGCGCCCGCGCAGGCGAACACTGTCGCTATACAATCGATGCTTCTGTCTCGGCTCCTCCGGTACCAGCAGACTCTCTTCCGTAGTGCCCATGCGCTGCTCCTACCGATCGGACTGAAGGGCGCCAGCCGCCGCCATGATCGCCAGCCCCACGGCGTATGCCACCTGCGGCGGGTTGGCGTTGCCCAACGCCTTCAGGGCGCGGCGGTTGTGGACACGCGCCAGCCTCACTTTGTTGTGCCGCCACCACGCTTTGGCTTCAGCAGCAGGCCAACCAGTTCGCTCTCGGATAGCACGCACCAGTCCGGGGGCAGGCCCATGAGTTCCGAGACCCAGGCCGCGTTGAGTGATCCTCGGGGCTTCCCAGGGGTGCTGGGGTTCGCCGGGTCCAGCGGGCCACTCACCACACCAGGTATATGCACGTCCGTCCTCAAACTGCTGTGCTGCCCGCCTCCGTGGCTCCCTGGGCAGTGCGCTGTGCACGGCGTCGCCCAACTCCGCCGCGTCGCACTCGTCAGCGTATCCGGGGTGCCCGAGTGCGCCCCTGTCTGTTCGCTGTCCTCCGCTCGCGGCGTCAGCCACTGGCGGGAAACCGCGCTCGGTAAGTCGTCGTCGCATGGCGGGCGTCTCCCCTGCGGCTGGCTCTCGCCCTTCCAGTCCGTTGCGCCCGGCGTTGGCCAGTTCGCCCTCACTGCCTCCCGAAGATTGAATCCGCCGCTGCCCCGCGCCGCCTTCGTCTCCCGGCTCTCCGGACCGCGCTTGCCGTTGCGTGCGTTCGGCGTCGGCCAGGCCGACGCAGCGGCTTGCCACGATCCACACCCGTTTCCTTCGGTGCGGTGCGCCCACGTCTTCAGCACCCACCAGGAGCGGCCAGACGGTGTAGCCGATTTCCTCCAGGCTGCCGGCAATCCGGTCATAGCCGCGAGTGCGGAGACAAGGAACGTTCTCAGCGAGGATCCAACGGGGTCGGAGGTCTCGCACGAGCCGCCACATCTCCCACCACAGACCAGACACGTCTGTTGGCTCCTCCAGTGTTCCAATGCCTTCGCCGCGCCCGGCGACGCTGATCTGCTGGCATGGGAAACCGCCCGTGATGAGGTCAACCCTCCCACATCGAACCCGAACAGACTCGGCTGTGACATCGCGCACGTTCTCCCATCGGGGCAGGCCCAGCCAGTGCTTCTCCAACACGGCGCGGCAGTACGGGTCGCTCTCACATTGGCCCACGATAGTCATCCCGGCCCATTCCAACCCTAGGTCGTGTGCGCCGATACCGGAGAAGAGTGAGAGCGTATTCATCGTCACTCTTGCTAACGCGCGAAACCTCGATCCGTTCCCGCTTTCTTCAGATCACCACCATCACCGGACCGCGCTGCTGATCTCTCACCCGGTTCGCCCAGGCCATCGCCGCGTCGCTCATCTTCTGCGCCCGCTGATCCATCACCCCTGGGTTGATGCTCTCCGACATCCCATCAATCGCGGCCGAGACGCCGCCGGCATCGAGGGCGTTGCCGAGCTGCCACATCCACTTCGCCGCTGCCAGCCGCGCGATGGCGCTCTGGTAGGCCACCACCTCCATCTGCCCCCACGAGGTGCTCTTCGCCGCCGCGTCGGGGTCGTAGGCCGTCCGCGAGACGAGGCCCGCCGTGTACTGCAGGTGCAGCACCGCCGGCAGAATGCCCGCCATCATCCCCGGCTGGTAGAACGGAAAGAGGGTGATCAGGTTGAAATACACCGGGTTGCCTCCGTAGGCGATGGTGTGCACCTGCCCCTGGCGGGCCACCACGTTCAACCACTCGTCGGGAAGATCCGCGATCTTGTTGTCGTGCAGGGCGAAGCGCACCCGGGTGAGCGTGCTCACCGGCGTGTACCGGAAGTCTAACTCCCCGGTGTTGAAGCGCCACGCCTCGATCTCGTAGGGCACCGGATCGATCAGCTCGTCGTAATCGGTATCCAACACCAACGCCTCGGCCGTCGCCACTTCCCCAGTGACGAAACGGGTAGAGAAGAAAGGCATGCCGCACGCTTCGCGCAGTTCATACTGCGCCGTCAGGATGTGCTCGCGGGCGATGTCTGCCGAAGAGAGGAGCGGCGAGAGCGCCTGCACATCCTCTTCCTGCGCGTCGATCAGCGGCCCCAGCCGGGTCATCTGCCGCCGCACCCACTGCTCGCTCACTGCTAGGGGTTCTGCCATCGCCGCCTCCTCGGGCGTACTCCACTATGCCGCCACTGCCGGAGACACAGTGGAGTACGCCGACGCCACTCCCACGCTCTCTACGTGCCCCACGCCCGGAACACGAGGTTCACCACCGTCGAGAGGTTCGTGCCGTTCCCCACCTGCGTGGCCGTGGCCGTGTAGGCCAGCAGCTTGTTGTTCGCGGCATCGAACCGATACCAGCGGGTGCCGTCGAACCCCACCTCCATCCCCTCCACCTCGTGCATCCCCTCTGCGGTCAGCGCGTCCAGCACGTCATAGCCGCCGGTGGTGTAGGAGGAGTCCAGATCGAGCTGCCCGAACACCTCCACCTTGCGCCCCGTGAACTCCTTCGTCGCATCATGGATCGTAATCATCCCTCATCATCACCCTTCTTCGCCCGCCGGCCTTGCCGGGGCGGCCGCGGCGCGGCCGGCGCCGGCGCCTCCTCCTCATCGAGGATGTGCTCGTCCTCTTCCAGGTCGCCGGGCAGCACCATGCCGTAGTTCGGATCGGCCTCCGCGGCGGTAGGTGTCTGCGCCGCCACCGGCAGGGGCACGGTACCGTCATAAGCCCCCAGGTTCTGGAAGCCGGGCACCTCCGCCAACCCGCAGTTCTCGGGCGCCGCAAAGCGCCCCTGCGCGTCCATCAGGCACGCCAACCCGCTCGGGCAGGTGACCTGCTGCCCCGCCACCGGGCGGTCCTTGCGGATCGCCTGCGGCGGCGCCTGCCACAACACCAGCGGCCCATCCGGCGCCCGCACCTCACCTTCCACCTGCACGACCTCGGCGGGGGTACCATCCACCACGTTCCATCCGGGCACCAGGTGGATCGGGCAGGTCACGGGCACCTGCGCCTTCCCTTCGGCATCGGTGTCGAACTGTACCGCCGGCTGGCTCCCCAGCGAGGGCGCCACCACGTGCTGCCGCCGCACCTCCTGGTTCTGCACCGTCATCATCTGCATTGGAGTTCCCCTCTCTTCTCTGTTCCCGGAAAGGTGAGGGGTGACGGCTCACCCCTCACCGACACGCCAGCGCCCGTTCTCAGGCCGACACGGCCGCCACACCGGTGCGGCGCAGGCGCCCGATGTTCTTCACGTAGATGTTCTTCTCCGGCTCGGTCATGATCGGCGTGTGAATGAGGATCAGCGCGAAGGGATCCACCATCATCCCCGGCGGCAGCACGCGCTTCATGACCGGGCAGTACTGCGCGACGTAGGTCTGGTTGTCATCCATCGAGAGCGCGCACCCCTGATAGGTGTCGGGCTCCCAATAGCGGTCGTCATAGAACGTGGTGGTAGCACCGGTCGTGGTGCGGGCGACGGAGCAGAGGTGGCGCCGGTTGCCCGCCACGCTGCCATCGTCCGTGACTTTGTTCCGGAAGATGTGGAAGTAGATCACGTTGGCGTCGTTGCAGGTGATCGTCAGCGTGATTCGCTGCCCTGCCGTCGCCGTGATCGCCGCCGAGGTGGCGGCGGTGCTCATGCCGCCACGGCTGACAGCGCACACGTCGTAGTAGTAGGTGCCGGCCACCAGGCCGCGCCGGCTGTCGGTGGCGGTGTGCGCCCCGCCCGAGCCGGTGACACTCGTCGGTGCTGGCGGACTGTTCGGACCTCCCACCAGGGGCGCCACGCGCGGCATCCCCATCGAAACGCCGGGGCGCAGCATGTGCACCCCCTTGACCTTCAGGTACTCGGGGTCGCCATCGAGACTGGCCACGACGATCTCCCGGAACATCGCGCCCAACTGCCCCGCCCGCAGGTTCTCGTCCGCACGCTGCTCGGGGAACAGACTGCGCTGCAGATCGTTGATCGCCCCGAACGGCAGGTAGACCCGCGACAGGTCGCAGTTGTTCTGCTCGGCGATGTCGGCCAGTACGGTGAGGCTCTCCTTGTCGAGCGGCGCGTTGCGCATATCCCACATGATGTTGTTGTCGGCCGTCGCCGCCGCCTCGATCTGGCAGAAGTAGCCATCGTGCTGAAGGCTGCTCACGGCGCTGCGGTCGAAGAAGAGACTGCGCTCGCAGTGGATGAGGAGTTCGCGCATCTTGAGCTGCTCCAACGTCTGCGTGATGTTCCGGCCGACGCCGTTGAACCCCACGCTGCGCTGAAGCTGCGCGATCAACTCCGCCTCCGCCTTGACGTACTTCGCCTTGACCGACTTTCCGGCACGCCGGAAGGTCGGGTCACTCACCACCCCCACGTCGGAGAACCCGGCGGAGCCATCCATGCCGTAGGCGCCGAACCCGGTGTGCACGGCATACTCCACCATGATAGAGCCAGTCGGAATCTTCGTCACGTCGCGCCACGCCACGAGCTGGCGCTGCTTCACCTCGACGCTACGCAGAGTGCCGTCGAGGTACTCCACGCCCAGTTGGGTAGCGCTGGTGGCGCCCCCCGCCGTGGTGCGCGGGATGGTGGAATCGGCAGTGATAGCCTTGCGCACCTCTTCCGTGATCAGGTTCACCTCGTTATCGAGATCGGAGCCGCCGCCATTCGGGAAGAAGGCATCCGGCCCCAGCACACTTGCGAACTCCATGGTCGTCCCTCCAAACGCAGAGGGGCCGACCCTCGAATGGGCCAGCCCCCGCTCGTTATCCGCTCGGGCCGCCAGCGGCCCGCTTCGCTCTTGTCTGCTTCCGTCACTCCTGGAGACAGTTCTCCAGCACCATCTCCGGCGTCATCTCGGAGTCGGCGGGATGATCCACCGCCCAGCACGCATCGTCGAAGGCGGCCCCGTCGATCTTGCCGTCGAGGTATGCCTTCTGGAGGCGATCCAGCACCACGCCCTTCGTCAGTCTCCGAAGCGCCGGCGACTCCGCCTTGCGCAGCAGCCTCCGGGGGTGCGGGCTGGAGGGGCGGCCGGCCGCGGTCTCCGACATCTCCTCCAACTGGCCGACGAGCACGTCCATCTTGTCGGCCAGCCCCTTCATCACCCGGCGCGCCGCCGCGTCTTCCGGGCTATCAGCGGCCGGCTCGGCCGCTGCCGGACGCGCCGCTACCGCCTTCTGCAGCTTCGCCACGTCCCTGCGCAGCGTGCCCAGGCCCTTCGTCAGCCCCTCCAGGTGATCGGCCACCGCCTTCAGGTAGGGCACGGCATCGAAAATCAACTCGTTACCCCCGGCCGCCTTCAGGAGGGTCTCGTGGAGGTCGTCGGCATCCACATCCGGCGTCGAGACGCTCTTGCGCACCTTGCGCGGGGGCGCCTCCTCCTCCTCCTCCTCCGACTCGTCCTCTTCCTCCGGCTCCGGCTCTGGCTCCGGCTCCTCCTCCTCCTCCGACTCCTCTTCCTCGTCGTCGGGAGCAGGGGCGGCCGCCGGCTTCCGCTTGCGCTCCTTGCGGATCTCCTCGGCCAGCGCGGCCGGGTTCTCCTCCAGCGCCTTCACCAGCGGCAGCGCCTGGTCCAACTCATCCTCAGTGGCGGTGCCCGCTCGCAGGCGCCCCACGAACTGCTTCATCTCAGTCAGTAGAGACATCTCTCTCCTCCTTGCGCCCTCAAGCAGCGCGTTCCGCCGCCTCGATCAGCGCGTCAATACGGTCGGCCCACAGCGCCCCCAGCGCCTTCTGGACCGGCGTCGGCTTGCGGCGCTTCTTCTTCGCCGCCTGGCCTTCCTCACAGTGACCCTCGATCTGCTCCACCCCGAGCGCGCTGACCGTTGGCCCCACGTGCGGCAGCGCCGCGCTGGCGGTGATCGCCTTGATACAGGGCAGCTCGCTCACGAGCTCGGGGATGATCGGAAACTGAATCTCCTCGAATGGCAGGTCCGACCGGAGTGCCTTCGCGAAGGCGATGGTGCCCACGTTCCGGCTCTGGATCGGCCGGGCGGTGATTCCCACCGTCGAAATGAACGGAACTACCTTCGACCCCAGCCGCTTCTTCACGCACCCGGCCACCGAGTAGCCGTACTTCCGGCCGTGCGCCAGGCCGTCCACCATCTGATCGGCCCATTTGGTGCCCTTGAGGAGATTGGTCCGCAGCCACGGCACATCCACCCCACTCTGGGGATGGGGCGCCCGGTAACGCTCGATGCCGTACCCCATGATGTAGTTGTCATCGAGGGTGCGCTCGTAGAGGTGCTCGTGATCGACGATCTGACCCAGGCGGTCGAACCCCTCCTCCAGGCCCTTCTCGAACTCCTGCGAACAGTCCATCTCGTCGCCTTCAAGATCGGCCGTCGGCTCCGTCAGCGGCCCCTCCACGATCCAGGTCTTGCCGTCCGCCGACGCCGCCGCTTTCTCAATCGGCACGTAGAACGAGAACGGCTTGACCAGTTCCTCTGCTACCACGGCGCTCACCTCCTCGCGGGTGCCTCACGCGAAAGGCGGCTCTCTCCCCAATGGCGAGAACCGCCTTTCACCACTCAGTCAGCGACCGCTCAGGCTGCGTTCTGCAGCCCGCACTCGAACAGACTGAACACCACGGCGCCCGCCACCGGCGCGGCGGCGTTCAGGAAGAAGAAGAACGGAACCACTTCCTCACCCGAGTCGAACGAGAACGCTGCCACCGTCGTTGGCGCCGCATCGTCGATCTCATAGGTGACAACCCCGGTCGCAGACACCTTCACACAGAGCGTGTGGGTCTCCGTGTCCGCCCAGTTGTCGGTGGTGTCCGTCGTGGTCGTCGCGGCGCCGTTCAGGATCGTCTCGATCTTGATGTCGCCCGAGATCACGTTCAGGCAGGCCAGCTCGTCATAGTCATCAATGTTCGCCTGATAGGCCTCCGCCTTGCGGAAGCCGATGGCGCAGTCGTCCGTGCCGCTGACGTTGGCGATGGAGAAGGTCGCCTTGAAGTAGAAGGCGCCGTCAGTCCCCACCTTGAACGAGTGCGGCGCGCCAGCCCGGTAGAGGATCCCGGCGGTGATCTCGATGCCGTCATCCTCGGTCTGATCCATGTTGACGTCGAGGCCGGTGGCCGCCGTCTTCGGCGCGAGGATCGTCTGGGTGCCCTTGGGGCTCCACTCCAGGCAGACGGCCGGCTTGTTGCCGTAGCCGTAGCCCCCCACGATCATCAAGTCCTCGTCACCGCCCGCGCCGGTGGCCGCCCCGCCCAGCTTCTTGGAGGTCACGATCCCTCCCATGAAGTCGGTCTGGATGGATCGCTGGAAGTTGGCGATGTTGCGCAGCGCCCCCTCGACCGTATCGAAGCGGTCGCCGAATCCCTCAATGTCGCCGTGATAGTTCAGGGCGGCTTTCTCACCCGTCGTCAGTGCTGGTTTGAGCATGCTCTTCTGCCTTTCTCCCGCCGTGATGGCGGAATCAGAAGGGGCCGCCCCGCTTCCGGCGCGAGCGGCCCCCGAATCGAAAAGGCCAGCCCCGAGAGGGACCGGCCTTCGGTGTTGTGCTATTCAGTTGTCACTCAGAGAAACGTTGGGTCTATCTCGTGCAGGAACGCAAACCGATCCGGTGCTGCCGCGAACCTGTGTCCGATAACACCAGCACCGCCCGGGAGGATGACATTGTTCCGGCTCCAGTCATCCCCATCGGCGCCATTGTTCACTAGCAACCAGATGTGCTCTCGGTCGCCTTCGACCAAGAACTCTTCTCCGGTTCCGTAGATAGTGAATCCGCCGTGGTACTTCACTCGTCGACCATCCGGCAGCGGAACGTTCAATGGGTGTTCCGCATCTCCTGGGTTGAAGAGAGACGCCTTGCGCTGGGCGAGCATCTTGTCTGCCGAGTTCCTCTGCTCGACCTCACGCCGAGCCTTCTCAGCGCGCTCCGTGCAGGCTTTCGTATCGCGGCAGAATACGTGCCACCCAGGTCGAGCACCGAACCCGAGGTGATCGTCCACGTCATCCTCGTCATAGTGAACGAGGCTTCCTTCACCCGCTGGCACCATTCTGCCGCATGTAGAACAGTGCTGGGCGCGACGGTTCGTGCGCTTGGGCGCCGCACTTGCCTTCGGTGTTGCTGCGCGTTGGGGCGTCCTCTGCATCGCCAGCGAGCAATGCCTTCGGACACTCTCCTCAGCCTCAGCGGGGAAGACCCACATTTCGTTCACCGGACTCCACTGACCACCCAGCGCCCGAGCGCCCGACTCGAACGCAGGGTCCCTCAGTATCCACTTTGCCCCAAGCAACCTCGCTGACACAAGTAGCTTCTTGGACCCACGACTGGGGAAACGCCCGAGTTCGAACTCGAACATTTCCTCGGGGTTGTACTGCTTCTTTTCCATCGTCGTTTCCCCTTTCCCTGGAGATAACGACGATTTCGACGCCGCGTTCCCGGAATCTTCCCTCCCAGCGAAGAGATCCGGCCCCGCTTCCTTGACCTTCTCCCGCTTGGTCATGTCCGGCCGCTTCCCCTTCGCCTTCTCGGGCTTCTTGTCCTCCACCCAGTAGGTCTGGGTGAAGTGCTCGGTCTTCCCGCCCCGCTTGCGGGTGACGCTCTTGCGCTCCTCGTGCAGCCCCTGGCGGGGCGCGCTGTGGGGCGTGTCACTCTCGCCGAAGCACAGCCACCGCTGCCCGCCCCGCTCCCGCCGGCCGTACTTCGAGAGCGCCTTCTCCAGCAGGAGTTTCAACGCGATGCACTTCGCCAGCTTACTCATCTGAACCTCCGCAGGAAAGACATCAGTGGACACGAAATAGAGTCAAGATTCCGGGAACGCTCGCGCGCGGCCGTCGTTATCTACCGTGGAGAGAGGAACAAGACGATGAACATCAAGACGCTGGAGACGCTGGAATGGAAGTCCGGGCCGGAGTATCTCAGTGACGAAGCGAAAGTCGATCATGGCGTCTACTCGATTGACAGCCCCGAGGGTTGCGGCCATAGCAATGTCTGGTACACTCCTCGCGGCGGCACGAAGATCCACCTCGCTACGGTGAGTGACACGGATTCGGACAGCCGGGCGCACATCCTCGTGGAGTTTGCCGAGGAGACGGTGGCCACCATCCGCGACTGCGACATCAGTGAACCCATCTGCGACACCCTCGCAGATCACGACTTTGAAGAGGCGGTGCGGCGATCTTGGGATTATGACGACAACAGCAGGCGCGCCGTCTTCGCCGACTTCCAAGCATTCCGCACGTTGGTGGTGCGCCTGCTCCACCTCATCACCGCCTAACCCGCCATTGGGAGGAGTCCTGCTCCCCACGCCCCGCCCGCCGGGCCAAGGCGGGCAGAAGGAGACGGATAAGATGATAGTCGGTTACATCGGACGAAACACACCCAGCAAGCCTGACAGAACTTCGGTCTTGATGGCGCTGGGAGGACAGGTGTCACCCGGCGGTGACTTCATCTACTTGCCCGGTGATCAGTTGCCGGCCATGCTCGCGCACCTCGCACACGAGTGGAATCCCGTCACGCGCGAGCCCGAGTGGTTCATAGCACGATGACACCCCCGGGGGCGCCCCGCACGCCCCCGTTCTACCCCTCCCGCCCGATCTGCTCGTGCGCCATCGCTTCCACCTGCCGCGCCCGCGCCAGCGTCTGCACCGCCCGCAGGTAAGCGATGCGCGCTTCCCGGCGCTTCACCGGGTCCGGGTCATCCACCAGTGGCGCGAACCGCTCCTGCGCCGCCAGCGCCTTCTTGATCAGCGCCTCGGCCGCTATCTGGCACTCCCGCGCCCGCAACCGTACCGCGTGGGCACTCTTCTCCGCCCGCGCCAGCGCCCGCCGCGCCCGCTCCTGGCTCTTGGGGAGGGTTGGCATCAGTCCTCGTCATCCCACTCCATCTTGCCGGACAGGGTTGCCCGATGGTGAACCGTAGCAACCCGTATGGCACTCTCATGGGATGGCAGAACTGCAATACGCTTCTCCACCCCTCCCGCCTTCTGGTGGTAAGTGAGCCAGTGCCGGCCGTTAGGCGCGCCCTCAATATAGTAAACACCATGCCCGGCGTCCGCACGATGCACGGGGGCCCCCTTCGCTTCCCTGCTCCCCTGCGAGAAGTGGAGTTGCGGTTTGGCGTCCGTAGCATCAAAGTCCATGACCCCCTGCCCGGCCTTCTCCGCCCGCTGCTTCCCCGCCGCCGTCAACCCTTTCAGGAGCCGCTCCACCACGATGTTGAGCGCGATGGACTTGCCCAGTCTACTCATCCCCGTCCCTCCAGCCGCTCCAGGAGCAACTTCAGCGCGATCGCCTTCGCCAGGCGTCCGCCGCGCGTCGCCCGGCCCCGGATCATCCGCAGGAAGGTGCTCTCGCTCACGCGCGTCGCCTCATGGTCGAACTTCCCCAGGTCCGGCACGTGCTTCCACTGCCCGCGCACCAACATCTGCGGCCAGGAAGCGTGCGCCCGCCGGACCGCCGGCTGCCCATCCCACGAGTAGTATCCCGCGGAGAGCGCCGGTCGCCCCCGCCGCGCCACGTCCGGGTGGTGGAAGTGTGACCGCCGCTTCCCCTGCCCCTTCATCAGCCCGCCCTTCTTCCCCAGCACCGGCGTTCGCCCCTCCATATTCCGCACCGCCTGCCCGTAGAGGCGGTTGGAGCGCGCGTTCAGGTCCTGATACCGTACCTTCCCCTCCGGCGTCTCCAGGTCCGCCGGCTTCATCGAGCGCATCCCCTCGTAGAGCTTGTGCCCCGCCGCTTCCCCGCCCAGACCGTGCTGCTTGGCCTGCAGCATGTCGATCGGCATGATCTGCAGTTCTCCAACGTGCCCGGTCTGGGGGTGCTGTGGGCGCACGGTGATGTCCTGGTAGCCGGCGTCCGTCTTCTTGTAATCCGGGGCGCCCGCCAGCGGCATCCCCGCCTGCCGCAGGTGGTGCGTCACGTGCGCGATGTCGTCGGGGTGGCTCACGGCGATGGTCGCCCGGCTCACGTCCTTGAGCTGTCGGTAATCGCCTCCCTTTCCCTCGATCTTCTCCTTCGCCCGCTTCTCGCCCTTGAGCGGCGCCAGGATCACCATCCCGCCCTTGCGGTGCCCCGCCGCATAGTCCTCCGGCGTCGGAGAGTGCCCCTCGACGACGTGCAACCCCAGTTTCGACGAGAGCCCCTTCTCCCGGTCAATCACGTTGTCCAGCCACTCCTTGTGCGCCGCGGCGTGCTGGTAGAGCGTCGGCAGGTGGCCGCTCTTCTGGCGCACCTCGTGTTCCGGGGTGGCCGTCATCTCCTCGTGGGTGAAGTGCTCCGTGGCCTCCGGCCCGGTCCGCCGGTGCGCCGATTCCGGGTCGAAGTGCGGGGCGCCTATCGGCGGGGCCGCCGGGCGCGTGGCAGGAGTCGAGACTCCGGGGCGGGGTTGTGGGTAGATCATGACCTCTCCGATCCTCTCAGTACCTTCTGCCGTTCTCCATACTCGGGGTAATCGGCCAGCACTTCCGGCGGCACCGGCTTCCCGTCGTACCGCACCGCATCGCTCACACTCGTCCGGTGCATAGCCTCAAGATCGTGTTGCACCATCTGCATGTTGAAGCGATGCCCGGGAGCGAGTCCCTTTTCCTCCTGCCGCGTCTGCTCCAGGCCCGCTGTCACGAACTCCTCCCGCGTCATCTGCCAAGGCTCTCTCTTGGCAGGCTTCTCGCGCTTCGCTCCTGTGCTGCTGCTCCTCCCACCGTCAGGCGCTGCACCCACGCGGGCTTCCTGCGCCCCCCCAGTCACCGCGGAGAATCTCGGCGTTGGCACGGTCGTAGGTGTGCTGGGTGTCTCCGCCACCCGGGAACCCCATGCGCGCGCCACATCGCCCGCGAAGTCATCATGACTTTGCCACAGTTTGCTCTGCTCCAGTGGTAGGTTGAAGAATTCGTTGGCAGCAACGTTCCGCACTTGAGTGGCACTGCCCGAACCATGCAACTGCGTCCGTATGCGCCTAAGCACCACTTCAACCACCTTGGGTTTGCTGTCCGCACCCTCGGCGGCGGCCGCAGGCGTGCTAGGTGCCCCTCTCCCCTTCGGCACGAACTCCCCGCCCCGGTACTGCCCGGTGGCTCCCTGCTGCGCCCGAGGGTGCTGCTGCTCGAAGTCGAACCCCATCTGCCCGGCCGCCGCCGCCGCCCGGAAGGCCCGCTTCGAGGCCGCCTTCACCAGGATGTCGAGCGCGATCGCTTTGCCGAGAAGACTCATGGCAGGACCCTCTCTCTCTCAGGGCGAACTCGGAATCTTGACTCTGGAGAACACCATGCACCAGTACGAAGTCGGCAAGCCCTACCACCCGAACCGCCGCTCCTGGCCCGAGCGCGGCGTCTACGAGTACCGCGGCGGCCAGCACGAGCTGCTCCTCTTCTGGAGCCAACCCACCACGAAAGAGGTCGAGGACGTGAAGCGCGGCCCCGCCGAGTTCGCCCTCTACACCGAAGGGCCGCTGATCGTCTTCCTCTTCCGCTTCGGCCGAAACACCCCCTGGAGCGATTCCCCCTACACCATCCACCTGACGCTGCCCGACGAGCGCACCCTGCCGCCGCCCGTCGCCTCCACCGAGACGCGCATCCTGCTCCACGTGGTGCTCGTGGACGCCGCCACCGGCATCATCCGCGCCCTGCGCGCCGTCACTCTCTCGCCCGAGTTCACCGCCGCCCTCCAGGACGCCATCCGCGCCCAGAGCGAACAGCCGTTCCACCCCGCTGCCTATGACGCCGCCATCGCAGGCATCTACCGCCGCTTCCCCCACAGCGACCGCCTGGCCGCCGCCGCGTCGGTGAAGTGCATCGGCGGGGAGTGAAGATTCCGGGAACGCTCGCGCGCGGCCGTCGTTATCTACCGTGGAGAAAGGAGAACGACGATGCCGAGCACGATCGATCTGAAGGACCGGCTGGACACGATGCTCACCGGCGAGCCGAATCCGAAAGACACCCTCGCCTTGATCAGGGAGATGCTCCCCAACATTGCTTCCAGGATTCCAGCGATGCTGGAGCACGAGGGTGGATCCAACACGGTCTCCGCGCTCTTGGCGAAGACCCTGGCGAAGACCCCGATGGCGCCCGATGTGCCCGAGGCCGAGAAGGTCGGTTGCACCAACCCGAGCGCGGTGGCCGACTACCTGATCGTCGCCGCAAGCGACGTGTTCGGCCCGCACATGCGCGCCGTGGCGCTGGCTACCGCCCGGGCCTTCCTCGTCTGATCATCACTTCCGGGGGCGCCCCGCACACCCCCGGCGCGTTACCTTCCCACCCATAACAAAGGCCCGGTCGCTCATCCGACCGGGCCTTTGGCGATCCTATGGGTCAATCCCACTGATGCCGATTCGCCTTCTCCTCGCGCTCCTTCTTGATCGCAGCAAGAATCTCGGGGTGCTCCGCGTCGAACTGTGCCAGTCGCTCCCTGGCTTCCTCAGCAGCCTCCACATGCTTCGCCCGTTCGTGGTATCCCACATCCACGATGCCGCGATCGTGCGCGCGGTTCACGGCATCATCGGCATCATCCATGTGGCCTGACACCTCGGCCGCCAGCCGCTGCCGCTCCGCGCGAAGCGTATCCAACTTGCCCGATGGAGTCTGCCGCTCCGCCTCGTCGGCTACCCGGATCGCCTCGATGATCGCCTTGGCCTCTTCGCTCGTCAAACCGATGGCGGGCTTCGTGTGGCTCAGGTAGTGGGTCGTATCCCCAACCCGCTTGTTGAGTTTGGTAGGATCTCCGGTACCAACGTACTTGCCGTCCAGATACGCTTGGGCGACGTGCTGACCCGCGTACCGGTGCAGCTTGATCTCGACGGTTCTCCCGTCCTTTCCTGTCTTCTTGATGACCGCATTCATCGTCGTTTCCCCTTTCACTGGAGATAACGACGGGGAGGCGCCAGCGTTCCCGGAATACTTCTCTTCGGAAGAAGCCATCCCCGCTGCCTCTCGAAAGACCTTGAGGAGTTCTTGCGCCAACTCTAAACTCATGCCGTGTCCTGGATACTCCCCTGTGTCAATCCCGAGTTTGACAGTATAGGCATTATCCACGTTCCAGGCGACGCTATGACCTGCTGCGGCCGTCTTCATTTGCTCCAACAGCCTTGTTTCTTCCTGGTTCAGGCTTCTCTTCTCCCCAGCGTTCCCGGAATCTTTTCTCTCGCTGAAGAGGTCCGGTCCCTCATCCTTCGCCTTCTCCCGCTTGCCGAAGTCCGGCCGCTTCCCCTTCGCCTTCTCGGGCTTCTTGTCCTCCACCCAATACGTCTGGGTGAAGTGCTCGGTCTTGCCGCCCCGCTTGCGGGTGACGCTCTTGCGCTCCTCGTGCAACCCCTGGCGGGGCGCGCCGTGGGGCGTGTCACTCTCGCCGAAGCGCAGCCACCGCTGCCCGCCCCGCTCCCGCCGACTGTACTTCGAGAGCGCCTTCAGCACTCGCTCGGTGAGGATGTCAAGCGCAATCGCTTTCGCCAACCTGCTCATGTGGACCTCCCCATCACACCGCGGGCGAGCGCACCGGCACGCTCTCGACCACGAACACCCCCCGGCCACCCACGGTGGACACGACCCAGCCGGTGGATGACACCGCACGCACCCCGGTGTCCGCGCCGTTGAGCGTCACCCCCACGGTGCCGAGCGCCGCCGGGTTCCAGGGCGCCTGCGCCTGCGTCTTGGCGCCGCCGTCCTGATCGGTGTAGCTGACCGTCAGGGTCGCGGCCGCCCCGAAGGCGTTCAGCGCCCGCAGCCGCACGGCCGGCGAAGTGAACCGCGTGTACTCCGCCCCGACAATCGGCGTGACCGTCAGGGCATCGTTCGCGGTGATCACCCCGATCGCCAACGGCGGCTGCCTCACCCCGAGGTGCAGCCCGCTGCCGTTCACCGCCGCTGCCGGCACCAGCCGCGCGCACGTCGCCACCGGGGGCGTCACCAGCACGTCGGCGGTCCGCCGGATCGCGATGTAGTACAGGGGGCTCGTGTCCGCGAAGGCGTTGCCCGCGCGATCCACGTTCGTGCGCCCGATGTCCGTTGGCACCGTCCACGAGAGGATCCCGTGCGCCGACAACCCCGTGGAGCCGTCCGTCACTGTCAGCGCCGTCCACGCCGAACCGTTCCAGTAGTAGAAGAGGGGCGTCATCGTCGCGGACGCGAGCGTCGAGAGACCGAGTGCCAGGCGAGAGGGCTTCGCCCGCAGCCCCAGATAGAGCATGTGATCATCGGCGGCGAAGAGGTTCACGTCTCCGACATCGGCGTCGCTCAGGTCGGTCGTCACGTCCACCAGCGCCCCGTCGGCGCCTGCGTAGGCCCGATCCGCGCTCACCACCCCGTACTGCGGCGCGAAGACGTTCGCCGCCGACAGGATACTCTCCCCCAGGTGCCTCCGAAACAGTTCCGCCGCCAACGGGTGCAGCACCGCTGAGACCCCGGTACAGTAGGCATCCAGGCTGGCATAGCCGCCGTAGGTCTTAACCTGACTCTCGATCTGGCGCGCGATGTCGGCGTAGACCGTGCGCCCCAGAAGATCGATGAGGAGGGTCTCAGCGTTCTCCCACAGCGGCGCCTTGTCAAAGGCGTTCGCGTAGTTCACCAGCGCCCCCTCGATCTCGGGGTCGCCGGTGCCGTCCACGAGCGCGTAGAGGCCGCTGCCGGTGTTCGTCAGGCCCGCTTCGATGAGGTTGTCGAAGTCCTGCTGCAGCTTCGCCGCGATCCGGTCGCTCACGTTGTGGAATGCCGTCTGCGAAAATGTGCCCATGTGCTCTCCTATGCCGCCCGCCGCATGTGCTGCTGCAGGAGCGCCTCTTCATCCCGCGCGATCCGGTCCGCCAGCCCCGTGTCGTCGAGCAACTCGCTCGCGCGTGTCAACATCTCCCGCAACTCCTGCTTCCCCGCCAGGATCTCTCGCCGCCGGTGCTCGTAGGGGGTGTCCGTGGCGAGCGTGTGAACCTCCACATCGTGCTTCTGCCCCATTCGCAGCACCCGCCCGGTGCGCTGCTTCTGAGTCAGCGCCGTGTAGGGCGTGTCGTACTGGATCACCCGGCTCCCCCGCTGCAGGTTGAGACCCACCGCGCCGGCATCCGAGGATACCAGTACGTCATACTCCGCCTCCCCGACGCCCCCGGTCGGCGCGAATCTCTCTTTCGTCTGGTTCCGCTTCCTCGCCCCGTCCGGGCCTTTGTAGGTCGCAACCCGGTGCCCCGCCGCCTTCAGCGCCCCGGCAATCGCGTCCACCGCTTCCAGTCGGTGCGCGAACACCACCAGCGGCCGCGCCCGGCTCTCCTCGGGGCTGCCGGCAAGTTCCACCACCTTCTTCAGCTTCGCCGCCTCGGGATGGGTGTTCACCACCCGGTCCAGCGCCGCTTGCGTCGTCATCCCCAGAGACATCTGCACCCGACGCGCGATCTCCTCGTGCGCCTCTTCCGGCCGCCCCCGGAAGGAGCTGGGCGAGAGCGCCCGGATCGCCTCGACATCCACCCGCCCCTGCTGCCGCGCCGCCCGTGCCCGCCGGTAGAGCTGCTCCACCCGCGCGTATGCCTCTCGCTCGGCAGGTGACGGCTCCAGCCGGTGATCCCGCTCCTCGCTCTTCACCCCCGGATCGATGCTCTCGGCGTAGTGGTACGGCGCCATCTCCAGCGCCAGCGCCCGATACGCCGCGTCCGTGCCCGTCGCATACCGCCGCAGAAACTCCTCGCGGTTCGAGTCGTTGTAGCGGTCCGGGCGGATCTTGGAGAGGAAGTCGAACGCCTCACTGTTGTGATGCCAGATGCCCTGCGCCAGATAGTTGTGGTAGACAGGGACCGTCAGATCGTAGACCTCAGCTTCGCCGACCTTGTCAATAATATTGACTTTGTGGTATACTAAGGCAGCGCTCTCCGAAAGGTGCTCCCATGCGACATAGGATGCGTGACTACGATGCCGAGATACGGCGGATGGCAGCCGAAGGGAAACAGGTCTCCCAGATCGCCCGCGCGTTGAATATCCCAGCACGCAGCGTCCACGGCTATTGCGAACAGCAGCAGATTGAACACATACGCCAGCGCGGATGCCCCGGGAGCGTCCTTGATCCGCATGATTCCCAGATTCGAGCAATGGCTGCCGCAGGTCTGACCCTACGCGAGATGGGAGAAGCCTTCGGAGTGACGGACGGAGCAGTGCGACGATTCTGCGTGCAACATGGCATCGAGCACTGCCACAAGCGAGGCTGGAGGCCCGGCACACATACCGGACTTGACCATCACTCATGGAAGGGCGGTCGCTATGTATCTGGTGGCTATGTCTACGTCCTCCGCCCGGAGCACCCAGAATCCGACAGCGATGGTTATGTTCGAGAACACCGGCTCGTCGCTGAGGGGATGTTAGGCCGCCCCCTTCTCCCATCGGAAGTGGTCCATCACAAGGATGGGAACAAGTCCAACAATGCGCCCGGGAACCTGAGGGTCTATCCATCGAACCGCGAGCACTTCCTTGATGCACACCCTGGCGAGCCGTGGTCTGAGGAGATTCGCGCCAAGATGATGACCGGCCAGAAACGTGGTCACAAGAAAGGTGTGCCCCACTCAGAAGAGACGCGCGCGAAGATGAGCGCCGCGAAGAAGGGCAGACCAATGTCTCCTGAAACGAAGGCGAAACTCTCTGCCGCGAAGAAGGGCACGCACCTCTCTCCAGAAGCGCGGGTTCGCGTTGCAGAAGCTGCTCGGAATCGCGTTGTCTCGGAAGAGACGCGCCAGAAGCGTGCTGCGACGTGGGCGCGCAAGCGAGCAGAGCGCCTGGGGCAATCTCCCGTAGGTGGCGCCAACCCTCCGGCGTCAGGAACCGATGATTCCCGGCAACCGTGATCTCCGCGCCATTGTCCAGAACGACCCGGTACATCGGCGCGATACATTTCACGAAGGGTACCGACGCCTGCATCAGCCGCCGCACCCCGGCTGGATCCAGCGTCCATACCCACGGCGCCATGCCCCGCGCCGTCCACTCTCTCACCGGCATAGCAATCCGGCGCACCGGATCCTCTATGATCGTGTCCGGATGGATGCACCCGTCGTTTCTGATCGGATCGGCGCTCATCGAGATATGGTGACTCGTGCCGTCCGTCAGCGCGTCAATGGCGTTCGCCATCTGCGAGCCTTCGGCGCTCCCCCGCCGCAGCAGGTTGTGGCCTTCGTCTACCACCGACATCCCGAAATCCCACCCCTTCGCCGCCAACGCCTCCTTCATCGCCCGCTGCCGCTGCCGCCGCGGCGCCGTCTCCAGGTAGCCAATCGCCTTCTGCCGGTTCCCCCCGAAGCGGTGCTCCGCCAGCGCGTCGATCAGGTCATCCCGGAGCGCCTGGTGCGTCACCACCACCATCCCCAGGTCGGGGTTCGCGTAGGCCGCCTGCCGCTCCTCGCGCGATGCCCCTGGCTTCGAGTGCCAGGTGATCCCCGCTTCCGGGTCCACAAATCTAATCGCCTCCCCCGAGAACTGGCCGACCACCCCGCTCGGCACGGCGTAGATCGCCCGCTTCACCTTCCCCTTGGCCCGCTGATCGGTGTAGGCCGCGATGCTCGCCAGCGTCTTGCCGGTTCCCACGGCCATGCTGTTGCCGATCCGGTGCGCCGCGTCGAACTGACGCAGAAACCGCTGCCGCTTCACCGCATCCCCGGTGGTGAAGTCGGCGTCCGCCGCCGGTGCCGGCCGCTCGATGTCGAGGCGGGGCATCATCCCGGCGAGTTCCGCTTCCGCCGCATCCCCGAGGGTCGTCCGGACCATCTCCTGCTGCAGCTCCTGGCTGCGCCCCTCTTCGCCCCCGAGTTTGAGCTGCTTGCTCTCCTGCGCCGCGGCGATCTCCGCCACCCCGGCCCCGAGGCTCCCTTCGGCGTAGCGCCCCTGCTTCCGCTCGCGCGCCGGGTCGGCCAGGCTCTGCTGCCTGGCCCGTTCCTTCGCCCGCTGCTCCGCGCTCTGGACGCGCTGCGCGTGCTCCTCGGCGTAGGTGAGCCGCTTCACCCCCCGCCGCAGCCGCGTGCCGGTCGCCCGCTCCAGGGCCGCCGCGAACTTCCCCGACACCTCCCCGCGCATCTTCTCCAGGATGCTCTGGTAGGCCCGGCGCTCTCCTTCCGGCCCCATCGTGAACCCCGAGAGGTAATCCGTCCAGGTCAGGCCGGTCGCTCGCTCCGAGTCGGCGGTGACCACCTTGCCCGGGTCGAACTCCCCCGAGACATCCCCGTGCTTCGCCAGCACATCGCCGAAGAGGTTCTGATAGGCCCAGCCCCGCAGCCGCTCCTCGATCCGCGCCCGTGCTTCCCGCGCCAGCGCGTCCACGCCCCGGGTTTCTGTCGGGTACAGTTCCGGCGTCAGGGTGCTTCCCGGTTCCCGCGCCATCTCTTCCAGGCGCGCCGCTTCGGCTCCCAGCCGCGCCGCTTCCTCTCCCTGCGCCCCGGCCGCCTGCCGCCGCAGCCGCGCCGCCTCGAAGGAGACCGCCTCCCGCGCCACCGGCTGGTATCCCAGTTCCCCGGCGTGCTCCCGCGCCGCCCGCAACACCGCCGCGTCGTCGCTCAGGTCCATCGTGGCGAAGGAGTGCCCCGCCGGCTTCTCCTCCCCCAGGTCCATCCCGAACATGCCGCCGGAATCGGCCGGCGTCGCCTTCTCGTCGCTCTCGCGCCACTGCTTCTGGATCGCCGCGTAGGCTTCCCGGCCTTTCCCGAGTCTGGACTCCCACTGCTCCCAAATCGCCCGTTTCGCCCCGGCGTTCTCCCCGGTGAGACCCAGCGGCTCCTGCCCCGCCTCTCCCACCCGGAAGACGTTCCGGCGTGCCCAGTCGCGCACCGCCTGCCGCCCCTCGCGCCCCAGGTCGCCCACGTCGCCGAAGGCATACTGGAGCGCTGGCTCGCGCGTCACGATCTGATACGCCAGGTCCCTCGCCTCCTGGCTCCGGGGGATGCTTTGCGCCCCCAGCGGCCCCCCGCCACTCTCCTTCAGCCAGTCGGCATGGTAGCCCCGGAAGCGGCGTGCCGTCTCCCGCATGTACTCCTTGGCCGCCTTGCCCCCTTCGGTGCCCCTGGCGGAGTCGGTGTGCAGTGGTGCCACCTCGGAAAGCGCATCCTCGAACTCGGCGTTCTGGTGCGGCTGCACGCCCGCCTCTGCGCGCACTTGCGGGCTCCACAGCGCGCTCACGATCTGCTCAGGAGAGTAGCCCACCTCCAGGCGCCGCGCGACGTTCTCCTTCAGGCGCGCGGCCAATTCCTCCTTGCCGTCGAAGGCATCCACCGCCAGCCGGATCTCCTCGGGCTTCACCCGCTCCGGGTCATACTCGAACGACGGCGGTGCCGGCCGCCGACTGATCCCCTCGGGCAGCCACCCCGGCTCGTCCTGCGTGCCCCGCTGGATGTCGAGGACCTGCCGCCGCAGCGCCGCTTCCCGCGGGTCCACGTGCAGCCGCGCCGCCAGCTTGTCCATCCCCCTCGCGGTGATCTCCAGGAACTTGTTCGCCCCGTTGGTGTGGAGGACGTAATCCCCCTCCTGCGCTTCCCGGTAGCCGGTGGGCGAGAACGGGTCCGGCGCCATCACCGACGGCTCGTCGAGGCCCACGGCGCGCGCCTTCACGATCGCATCCTCGTAAGAGGTCGCCCCGAGGCTGATCTGCAGCCGGTCGCGCGGACTCCCCATCAGCGCCTCGTTCAGCGCCGCCGCCGCTTCCAGGCGCCCCAGCGCCGTCCCTGCCAGCCGCCGGGCGTCCCTGACCAGCTCCTCGCGCTCGCTGTTCTGGTGCAGCGCCGCGATCAGGCTGATCTCGTCGCTCAGAGGGATCAGGTCCGTGTTCTCCGCCGCGTTCATCCGCTCGTGCGCGGCTTCCACGGCCTCCTCGGCCGCCTTCACCTGCCCGGCGATGTGCGTCTCCCGCAGCGCCCGCGTCGTCGCCTCCAGGCGCACCGGGTCGAGCTGCTGTGCCATCGCCCGCGCCATGACGTTCGCCGTCGCCCACTCGCCCAGGATGTCCGCGGTCAGCGGGTCCACCCCCGCCCCGCCGAGTGCCACCTGCGCCACCTCGCCGAAGAGGGCGTTGTGCCCGGCCAACCGGTGTTCGCGGATCGGCGCCGTCGCCTCCAGGGAGTGAACCGTCTCTACGAGCCCCCGCATCGCCCGCTGCCGCCCCTCTTCGTGCAGGTCCTGCGCCACCTTCCGCAGCGCCTCCTCGTCGGTTAGGGGTGAGACGCGCAGCACCGCCACCGTCGGCAGCGACCCCACATCCTCGATGCTCTCCATCTCCTTTTCGAGGGTGCGGCTCTCCCGCTCCAGCGCTTCCAGCTTCTTCGCCGCCTGCGCCAGCGAGATCGCCTGCCCGATATCCATGTTCGCCGCGTCCGTGGGCAGGCCCTCCGCCTTCTCCCGGATGCCAGCGGCTTCCGCCAGCGCCTTCCGGTCCGCGCGCGATTGCGCCGCCGCCTCCCGCATCGCCGCCAGCGAGGCCAGCGCCGCTTCCGGCTCCTCGCCCTTCTCCGCCGCTCTCCGCCGCTGGATCTCTTCCTTCTCCCCGGCCAGCAGCTCGGGCGTCACCCCCCGCTCGCGCGCCTTCTCGTCGAGCGCCGCCAGGTAGCCCTTCCCGGTGTCTCCCATTGTGGAATGGACGAGATCCCCGAGGCCCACGTCCCCCAACTCCCGCCCGGCCAGCTCCTCGTGCGCGTTCAGGATCCGCTCGCTCACCGAGCGCGCCATCTCCCGCACTCTCGAGAGGACGGCATCCTCATGCGCTTGCTCCGTCTGCGCCGCCCGCTTCTCCGAGCGCGCCTGCGCCCGCTTCTCCACCGTCGCGCGCTGCTTCGCCGTGAGCTGCGCGGCGTCATCGAGGTTCTCCCGCTTCAGCGCCCGCGCGGTCTCCGTCGCCCGCGCCTGCTCCAGCGCCTGGCTCTTGATCTTCGCCTTCTCGTCGTCGCTCAGGGAGAACTGCTCCGGCTTCCACCCCGCATCCCGCGCGAGCTGCTCCAGGACCTTCTGCTGCTGCTCCTTCTTCAGGCTCTGCACGTGCGCGATCCGCTCCTGCTTCGCCTGCTCTACCTGCCGGGCCTCGCCCGCCGCCCGCTTCGTCGCTTCGAGGGAGGCCTCCTCGCCCTTCAGCCCCTCCGTCTTCGCCGCTTCGAGGTGCCGCTCATACCGCTCCTGGTGCTCCTTGTCCTGCGCCTCCCGCCGCTGCTGGGCCTTCGCCTTCGCTCGCCGCTTCGCCTCCTCGCGGTGTTCCGCCATGGTCCGCACCCCGGTCAGCCGCAGGCCGTTCAGCGCCCCGCCGGCGCCCCCGATCACCGTGTGCGTGCCGTCGGGGTTTTCCTTGATCAGGACCGGATGCCCCTCCTCGTCATCCCCGTTCGGGTGCACCGTGATCCAGTGTTCCCCGGTGCCCAGCTTCGAGGGCGCCGCCTTCTTCTCCGGCTGCTGCTCGTCGGCGCCGACCGCCTTGCGGATGTCGGGGTCGCTCGGATCGAAGGTACCTCGGTTGCCGATGGCCGACTTGATCTGCTCGGGATAGAATACGGCGTAAGTAGTCGCTCCCTGCTCGCGCGCTTCAATGCCATCATACCCGAGTGACTTCAGTTCTATAGCAACCCCCGGAAGCCGGAGAATCTCATAGATCGGCATCCTGGTGGATAACGTGTCACGAGCAACACCCACAAACGCAGAGCGACGAGATCGTGCACTTACAGCGTACTCATGTGCTCGTATCGCGTCCACCTGCTCCTGCGTTGGAACATGCTCATCCTCTAGCCAACCCAGATTCCAGTCATAAGGACGCCCCTCCAAGTCCGTGTACCGCATACCGGTCGGAGCGTCTGGCACATATCGAACGCCAACAGCCAATAATGCCCCAACGAGGCGATCCAGTTCCGCTTTTGTGGGGATGCGGATGTCACGGTCAAGGACGAAACCCCCCGCCACTGCATTGGCGAGACGCAGACGTGGCACGCTCGTCAGCTCGGCCACCTCTGCAACAGACGCCTCTTCTTCGATATTCCGCCCGATTCGCAGTGGGCGCTCCACTCGCAGATAGACAGGATACACTCCATGAGCACCACCCTCGCGCCCCACCGCTTCGGAGTATGTGTCCGCATATCTTGGCGCGTCGGTGAACCATGAGGGACCAAACTGTGTGCGGAACTGAGAGAAGCCAGATCCGGGAGTGCCGTGGTAGACCACCAGCGGCTTCCCATGCTCGTCCACCACCTTGCTGTCGCCGAACCACCGCTTGAACTCGGGCGTCTCCGTCTGCTCCGGCTTCCTCCCCTTGATCCGCACCCCGAACGTCACTTTGCCGCTGGCATGATGGATCGGCACCTTCTCCCGGCGCTGATACGGCTGCTGCGCCTTCAGCAGCGGCTCCACGGGCTGCCCGTGATACCGGATCGTATGGCAGAGCGGGCACCACGACGCGCTTCTCCCGCGCCGGCTCCGGTCCTCCCGCACCCACACCCGCAGGCTCGTCTCATCCGAGCACTCGCACTTCGGGCGCCTGCCTTTGAAGATCGCTCGCAGCATGGTGGAGATTCCTGGAACGCTTTGCCCCCTCGCGCGTTAGCAGTAGCAGGAGGGAAGTACGGATGAAACCTGTCAGCACGAATCAGATCGCCGAGGCGCTCCCCATCGTCGCGGAGATCGAGCGTGAACTGTTCGGATCCAACCTGGCCGATGCCATTGCCCGCGAGGTGAACATTCGCATCCGGGATACGGATTTGTCGCCCAGTGGCCGACAGACAATCGAGTTCGCCCTCGGATATGGGGAGGAATCCCTGATCCGAAAGGCGGTGCGGTACGTGTTGGAACAGTCGAAAGAGCGCCCCGACCCGGATCCGGCACCCGAGCCGGATCCGGCCCTCAACCCCTGGCGTTCGCTATCCGCCCCCACCACCCGGAGAGAGCGCGCCGCGATGCTCCTCGCCGAACGCTTTGCGGACATCCGAGAGAAAGAGACCGAAGATGCCTGAACCGAACCTCACTGAGCGCCAGCAGCAGATCCTGGACGTGATCTCTGCCCACCTGCGCCGCCACGGCTTCGCCCCCACCGTCCGCGACGTGGGCGACAGCATCGGGCTCTCGTCAAGTGCTACCATCCAGAAGCACCTCGACTCCCTGCGCCGGAAGGGCTTGCTCTCGTGGTCGCACCACCGCAACCGCGTGCTCGTGCCGGTCGAGTGGACGAACGCCGTTCACCTCAGCGCCGAGGATGCCACCCACCTGGCCGATCTGCTGGATCAGGCCCTGCGTTGCGTGCCGGTGGACTCTCTCCTCGGACTCCGACTCTGCCACTGGCGCACCTACCTTGCCGACCCCGAAGCGCAGGAATACGAGATCACCCCCGCCGGCCTCAGCGCCCTGGCTACGGAAGAGGATGACCCGGAGAAGCTGCAGGAGCTGGACGCCCCGGAGAAAGGTGGTTAGGATGCCGGTCGAAATGGTTAAGATCGCGGACATCATCTACCCACGATTCCAACTGCCGCGCGTGGGCATCTCCGAGGAGACGGTTGAGGAGTATGCCGAGGCGATGCGTGCCGGCGCGGAGTTCCCGCCGGTCACACTCTACTGCGACGGCGACCGCCTCTGGCTGAGTGACGGCCTGCACCGCAAGCTGGCCCGCACGATGGCCGGGCATGACGACATTGCCGCCGATGTTCGCGAAGGCACCCGTCTGGAATCGATCCTCCACGCCGTAGGCGCCAATGCCGAGCACGGCCTGCGCCGCACCAACGCCGACAAGCGGAAGTGCGTGGAGATCATGCTCCGTGATCCCGAGTGGCAGCAGTGGTCCGACCGCCGCATTGCCGAAGCATGCTGGGTGAGCCACACTTTTGTGGATGAAATGCGAAAGAAGGTTGGCAACGCTGCCACCTGCGACGAGGAGCACGATTGGAACCGCATCGGCCGCGATGGCAAGACCTACTCGGAGCGCCGGAAGGAGCAGCAGCGCACAGCGGAGGAGGAGGACGGCGAGTGGACCCTCGAACCGGACCGTCAGCCCAGGGAGCGCACGCCGCGCGATCACACGCCGCCTCCGCCGCCCGTGTCTCCTGCCGAGCCCGCCGACGCGCCCACGCCCCAACCGGCTGCCGATGAGCAGCCCGGCGTGCCGAACCTCGATGAGCTGGTGGAACGCTACCTGCAGGAGAGGCTGCGGATAGATATTGACACCCCCGGGGTGAGGGAGCGCGTCAAGGTGCTCCTGCGAAAGGCGATGCTGGCCGCCACCGAGCTGCTGCGCGATGCGCTGACCGCTGTTACCGCCGAGCGCGACGCCGCACTACTTGAGATCGCGCGCACGCAGGAGGTCGGGAAATGAGTGACAAGCACCAACCGGAAACCCTGAGAATGCGCCCGTTGACGCTGGAAGACCTGTGCAACCCGGATATGATCCGCTGGCACGTTCGGTGCCCCAGCGGCATCATGGACCCTAGCGATCTCTCGACGATCATCGCCTCCCTGGGAACGCAACTCACCGAGCAAATCATTCACGATTCACGGTCCGCTGCCGATGTCAGGAGAGACCTGGATGCCCTCGCCACCCGCATCGCCTCCCTGGAGGCCGCCGAGACCCTCGGCCGCCGCGTGCAGGAGGTGGAGGAGCGGATCAAGGCGCTGGAGAAACCGGAGCCGACGCCCGAGGCGGACCCCGGTGAGGCCCCGCAGGAGGAACCGAACCGGACAGCGCCGGCGGCAGAATGACCGCCACGGGGGCACCCGCCACGCAGGACCGTCGAAACGATGCCCGGACGAGTAGAGGGTGCCCCCCGCGCCGGAAAGGCCCCTCTACGACGTTCGCCGGAGTCGAGATTCTGAGGAACCGGCTCCCTATCGCGACTCACCCTCCGGCGCCTCCTCATACCGGGCATCCGCGCGCATGGCCGCGAGCGTCTCCTCGCTGGTATCCACCACGACGCGTACACGCGCGTCGGGAACCTGGCCCTGCGCGAGCCACCAGCCGCCGCCGCCGGGGTAGAATATCTGCACCCCGCCTTCATCCCCCTGGAGCGGCGGCAGGTCCGGCCCCCCGCCCTGGGATGGATCGCCCCGCCACGGAACGTTGAACGTTGCCTGCGGCATTAGCCACCTCCGATGCGCTCACACTGGAATCGAGTGAAGGGCGCTCCCCCCATGCTCCAGATTCCGACGCGCGTATTAGCAAGCAGGCCGGCAGGACAGGTCTGCGCCGCCCCTATCGCCACGCCGTTGTAGAATCCCTGGCACTTGCTACCCCAGGTCCGCAGGTCGAAAGGCGCCCCGGCCACCGCGGCCACGTTGGCCGTCGCCAATGTGGAAGGCACCCCGGCCACCACCTGCCGGAAGGTCGCGGTGCTCACTCCATCGTGGTTCAGAACGAGGTAGGAGTTGCGGTCGGCGCTGGCGCGGGCCACGACCCCACCAGGACGCCAACGCGACAGTGTCGCCCAGGCGCGCACGCGATGGTCCGACCGGTGAACGTCAGAGACGAGCGGCAGATCGGTGGCCGTGATCGCCTTGAGACTCACATCATCGAACAACAGCTTGCGCCCCGGGCAGTTGGCACTCCTCCCGAAGATGATCGTGCCGTGCGTTGCCAGCACTCCGGCGACAGACTGGGCGTACGCAGCGGTGAAGGGCTCCCAGTGCAGGAAGTAGGCGGGGCTGGCAGATCCATCGTAAACCGAGAACTGCGGTCCTCCGAGGATGCTATCCGCCTTCGACCACAGCGTGAGCAGATAGTAGTTGTTCGCTGCCATCACGGCCTGGGAAACAGACCCGTTGGAGTTCACAGCGTCCACGTTGATGGCGCAGGAGTGCGCGCCCGCGTAAACGTCGACCACCTCGTCGCTGATCGTGGTAGCACCGGCGATGGTCTCTGACCAGTTCAGGAAGACGTCGGCGCCACCCCCACCCGCGTCCTCGAATCCAGGACTCTGGATCAGGTTGGGGATGCCGAGCGCGGGGGAGTGCCCCGCCGTGTTCCCCGTGATCGTCCATCCCGCCGCGCCCTCCCAGGCAGACTTGAAGCGGCTCAGGTTGGGTGTGTGCGCGGTCAGGAGCGCGCCATCAGCGCCCGTGAACGTGTCGAGCAGCAGAAGCCGGCCCGAAACCGGCTTCGTGAGTACTGGTAGGATACCCATCGCCGCCTCCTCACGCCAGGGCCAGGTAGGTCAAATCGTCAGTGGCGTTGTCACAGATTAGGTAAAACCTGTTGAGGTTGTCCGTCGGGATCCAAACGGTGTCATCACCCGGCAGCAGTTCGATGCCCGTGGTGGCATCCGTGGTGCCGTCCGGCTTCGTCACCCCGGCCGCGCCCAGGTAGACGTTCCCAGTGTTGCTGATGCACGCCTTGAACCGAACCAGGCGACAAGCGATGCTCGGGAGTTGCGTGGCCGCCGCGTTCCCCTGCACCTCACCGCTCTTTATGGTGGTGAAGGGCGCCTCCTGCACGGGAACGGCATTGGATGTGCTCACATCCGTGTCGTTCACCTGAAGGTTGGCGTTGGCGCACAGGTCATCGTGCGTGCCCTGCCACACCTTGAAGGCGTTCTTGGCGTCCGTCCAGACGTCGGCGAGGATCTTCACGATCCCGCGCAGGTACTGCTGGATCGTGCCGGCGGCATCCGTCGTCACCGCCGTGCCCGCGGTGATACCCAGCACCGCGTTCGCCGACTCCAACTCGGTGGCCGACCCCTCATCCTGCGTGAGGAGCTTCCCGTCACGGTAGTTATCCTGGCTCATTCGCTTCCTCCCTGTCCGCCCGGCGCCGACTCAGGACGCGCTCCAGTCCACGTCCAGCGAGGCTCCCGTGCCCGCGATCCGCTCCACCAGCAGCGCCATCTCCGCCGACCCCCGGCACTCGCACCGCAACCGACGCTTCAACGCCCCGTACTCCCCCGAGAGACCGCCGAACGAGGGGATGATCGGGCTGTCGGCATACCAGCCACTGTTCCGGGAGTTCTTGTACCAGGGAGTCACCCACAACAGGGGCGCCACGGCGTCCCCCGTTCTCGAGAAGAGCAGGTCGAACTCCACGTACTGGTAGCCGTCCGTCTCGATGGTCGTCGCCGGAATCACGTAAGCCGTGTTCGCCACCGGTGCCACCTGCCCGGTACCCGCTACCTCCACGTCCACGGCCCCCGGAACCGACCCCACTTCGCTCACCGTCACGGCGAGCGTCTTCGGGCTGCTCCCCATGCCGGCCGCCGTCACCACCACCTGCACGTTGCCGCTCAGGGTCACATCCCCGACGACCGTCGCCGTCTCCACCTGGAGCACCGGCGCCACGCCGGGCGTCGTATCGGCCGAGGCGGCCACCGCCACCACGCCACACGCCGCCGCGTTGTCCGAGGCGATGTTCATCGTCGGGTCATCGGCCGCCGCTGTCAGGGCGGTCAGCACGATATCCGCACCCGCGCCCCCGACCGTGAAGAAGGCGACCACGTCCGCATCGAGGGCCAACGCCGCCCGGGCCTTCAAGGCGATGTCCTCCTCGTCATCCCCGAGCGCCACGGCGAACCGGACGGTCTTCGGACTTCCCCCCATGCCGGCCGCCGTCACCACCACATCGGCATCCCCTGCCACCGTGATCAGCGACGCCGCGTTGATCGTCGCCGTCTCTACCTGCGCCACGGGGGCGACGCCGGGCGTCGTGTCGGCCGAGGCGGCCACCGCCACCACGCCACACGCAGGAGCCATCCGCCTGCGCGATGTTCATCGTGCCATCGTCGGCCGCTGCCGCCAGGGCCGTCAAGACCACATCCGAACCGGCTCCCCCCACGGTGAAGAAGGCGCTCACGTCCGGGTCGAGAGCCAGCGCCACCTGCGCCTTCGAAGCGATTTCGGCCGGGTCGTCGCCAACCAAAACCGGCACGTTCACTCCCTTGGGGCTATGGGCCATTCCGGCGGCTGTTACCGTGAAGAGAGCATTCCCCGCGCTGGTGATCGCCGATCCGGCATCCACCGTCGCCGTCTCCACCTGGAGCACCGGCGCCACGCCGGGCGTGGTATCGGCACTCGCCACTTCGGCGGTGATGCCAGTGGACGCCCCGTCCTGCTGCTCCATGTTCATCGTGGCATCATCGGCCGCCGCTGTCAGGGCGCTCAGAACGATGTCCGCAACCGCTCCCCCGACCGTGAAGAAGCCGGTCACATCGGCATCGAGGGCCAACGCCGCGCGGATCTTGCCCGCCACCGCCTCGTCATCATCTGCCGCGGCGACCGCTACCAGGATCGACTTGGGCGATGCCCCCATGCCGGCCGCCGTCACGATCACCCGGATGTGTCCATCCGAGGTGACAGCCGTGGCCCCGTCCGTGGTGGCCGTCTCCACCTGGAGCACCGGCGCCACGCCGGGCGTGGTATCGGCACTCGCCACTTCGGCGGTGATGCCAGTGGACGCCCCGTCCTGCTGCTCCATGTTCATCGTGGCATCATCGGCCGCCGCGGTGATCGCTGTCAGCACGATGTCCGCACCGGCCCCGCCCACCGTGAAGAAGCCGGTCACATCGGCATCGAGGGCCAGCGCCGCGCGGATCTTGCCCGCCACCGCCTCGTCATCATCTGCCGCGGCGACCGCTACCAGGATCGACTTGGGCGATGCCCCCATGCCGGCCGCCGTCACGATCACCCGGATGTGTCCATCCAAGGTGACAGCCGTGGCCCCGTCCGTGGTGGCTGTCTCTACCTGGAGCACCGGCGCCACGCCGGGCGTGGTATCGGCACTCGCCACTTCGGCGGTGATGCCAGTGGACGCCCCGTCCTGCTGCTCCATGTTCATCGTGGCATCATCGGCCGCCGCGGTGATCGCTG